>OIYG01000992.1_pt1 | contig 23652 bp, 18 predicted proteins | sample 1587861 | NCBI WGS metagenome assembly OIYG01 (sample SAMN03283272) | human gut metagenome | biome: human-associated habitat; material: feces | host: Homo sapiens | place: Peru | collected 2012 | reverse complement strand
ACAACAACTAAGAAGGCTTCTTCAAGAGCTAAGATCACTTACACATCCAGTGATGAGACAATCGCAACAGTTTCTGAAGACGGAACTGTAAAGGGTGTTAAGGCTGGTAAGGCTACTATCACAGCTAAGTTAGTTATCGGTAAAGATACAGCTACAGCTACTCAGGAAGTAGAAGTTAAGAATTATGTTCTTTCTACTGTAGCACAGAACAAGTTAACAGAGCTTACAGCTACTGTTACTGGCGATACAAAGAACCTTAAGGCAACTGATTTCACAGTAAAGAGTGAAGCAACAAACGTTGTTTACCCAGTATCTAAGGTAACAGTTGATTCTAAGGACGCTTCTAAGGTTACATTAACTCTGTTCAGTGAGTTAAAGGATGCAGCTACATATGATGTGACTCTTGATGGAATCACAAAGACATTCGTAGCTTCTGACGGAAAGGTTGCTTCTATCGCACTTGATAAAGCTACAATCCCATATGCTACTGAAACAGAAATTAAGTTAGTATCTAAGGATGCTAATGGTGTTGTTGTAAAAGAGCTTAAGTATGGCGATCCTGATGCTAGCTATGATTTTACAATCAATACAAACGGAAACGGTTATACAAACGGTTCTAAGTTATACTTAAACAAAGTTGGCGATACAGCTACAGCTGAGATCACATACAAAACAGGTAAGTATGACCAGAATGGTAAGCCAGAAGGAAACATTGGACCAAACAAGGTAACAATTACTGCTTCTGCTCAGTCTGAGATCAACAACTTTGCTGTAAGAATTGATGATTCTGCAAAGAAGTTTGACAAGGCTAAAAATACAAATAAGATTGCTGTAAATGAGACAAAGTTTGCAATATTCAAGATTCAGAATGCTGATAATCAGGAAATTTCAGACTACAGCAAGTATACATTTGAATCATCTGACAAGTCTGTATTAATGCTTGCAGATAATAAAGTTAGAACTAACAATTCTATCGGAATTACAGCATTAAAGAATGGTACAGCTTATATTCTTGTTAAAAAGGATGATAAGGTTGTAGGTTCTGTTGCAATTGATATTGTAGCTGAAAGAGCTGTTGCAACTCTTGACGTAGATAAAACAAATGTTACCCTTTCAAAAGATTTATCAAATGATACAAAGAAAGTAAATGTTACTTTAAAAGATCAGTATGGTGATAAATGGGGTGGCGATTATAATCTGAATGTTGAGTGCCTTTCTACTGATGCTAAAGATTTGACTGTGAATACCGTTAATGCTAATGCTTCAAACAAATATTTCACATTTACTGCAAAAACTGGCAAGGATGTAACATTCAATGCTACTGCCGAAAAGGGAAACTATATTTACAAGATTTCTTATAAAAAGGACAATAAAGAAGTTGCTGCTAGAACAGTAAGTGTATCTGTTAAGAAAGCCGCTGATAATGCTGTTGTTTCTGCGTATCGTCTTGACATCGACAATAAAAATGTAGATATGAAAGTCGACAATGATAACAAGGATAAAACAATCAATATTCAAATGATTGGTGTTGCTGATGGTGTTGACAAAAAAGTAGTAGATGATGCTACCTTTACTGTAAAGAAGGCTGATGGAACTAAGATCTTTGTTGGAAATAAGACTGCTGAAACCACAACACATGCAGCTATTAGTGCTTCTACTGGTACATTAGTTGTTAAACCAGTTGTTATCAGTGGTAGTGCGCTGGCTGTTAAACAGCTTGATGCTGGAGAATATACTGTTATCGCAGAGAAGAATATTACTGAGAACGGAACAACAAAGACTGTTACTATTTCAACAACATTCACTATTACTGATACTCAGGCTAAGGCTGAAGTAGAAGTAAAGAATAATACAGTAGCAGCTGGTACTGTAGGAGATATGTTAGAGAAGGCTCTCATCGTAACATTTGATGGCAAGACCTACACATCTATTTCAGATATTACAGATAAAGATGGTTCTCTTACTATTGGTGAAGTAAAGGTTAAGAAGAATACAGATGGTAAGGAAGTTTCTGGAACATCTACTTCTGTTTCTGCTGGACAGTACTTCACAGTTACTAAGTTAACTGTAAAGGTTAATGTAGCTACTGGTATTGATACATATGTTACAGTAACCGTACCTGGTACAATTACAGCTAAATAGTTTAGACTGGATTAAATTTATTCATCTAACCTTAGAACCCCAGACGATTTTCGTCTGGGGTTTTTCTATAAAATCCCAATTATAATTTTACTCGTTCACCGGAAATTTCAATATTCGTATTTCTTAAATCCGTCTTTCCACCAGAAATAGAATTTTTCTTAACCGGAAATACGCATGGTATTTTCCACGGACGTGTTGGAAATACTGGGTTTGTGAAAATAAATGGAAGCAATATTAGCACTACAAGTAACACACAAGTAACACATAAGAGACAGATAAGTGACAAATTGTTTCAGTTGTAATCCTTGTGCCATATGCTATAATATAGGTAGATAAACAAAGGATTTTAACGAAAGGAATCCCGACAGTCAATGACAAAAACAAATGATGACATTCATGTAAATAAAAAATATAAGGACACCGTATTCCGGAAACTGTTTGGCGAAAACAAAGAAAATGCCCTGAGTCTGTATAATGCGGTAAACCATACCTCATATACCAATCCGGATGATCTGGAGTACACAACTCTGGAAGATGTCATTTACATGAAATACAAAAATGATGTTTCATTTCTGATTGACAAAACATTGAGCCTTTACGAACATCAGAGTTCCTATAACCCGAATATGCCGCTCCGTGGATTTTTGTATTATGCGGATCTGTACCGGAAACTGATTCACCGATCCGAGCGGCTGTACAGCAAGCATCTGTTGAAAATTCCGCGTCCCCATTACATTGTATTTTACAATGGAAGCGAAAAAGATATGGAAGAAGAACGAAGGACTCTGCGGTTATCAGATGCCTTTGAAACAGATACCGGAGCTGGTGAATATGAATGGACAGCCACAATGATTAACATAAACAGCGGGAAAAATGAGTCCATCATGGACAGCTGCCACGTTTTATATGAATACGCGGTCTTTGTTGCAAAGATCAAAAGATACCGGGATTCCATGGAATTAAAAGAAGCCATTGATCTTGCCGTCAGAGAATGCATAGAGGAAAATATTCTCAGAGATTTTTTGGAACAGCATCGCAGGGAGGTGTGTGATATGTGTCTTACTGAATTTGATGAAAAGAAATATGAAGATGTTCTCCGCGAGGAAGGCCGGGAGGAAGGACTTGCAGAAGGTCGTAAAAAAGAAGTATTTATGTCCGTACAGGAAGGTGATTATGGAGTTGTGCGGGGAGCTCAGAAACTGAATCTTTCCGTAGAAGAATTTGAAAAAGAAATGTCTGCGGCCGGATATCAAATCCCTGTAGAGGCGTAAAATTGAATGTATAAGGTAAATTTTGGCCCAACGGCACATTGTGGTAGGTGCTAATCGCATTTTATTTTTGATGTATCCGCCTACCCGATTGTGCCGAATCGGAATTAATTGCAGATTCTCAGCAGCGCGACCGCACGAAGTTGTAGTCTTATTTCAGGAGGGATATTACCTGCATTTAAAATAAGACCATGTAAGTTTAGAATTTATGGGGCTGACCCCATAAACCCGGAAACTCTAATTCTCTGGCAATTACATTAAAATAATTACATTTTATAAAAAGAGGCTGTCGAAGCAACCTCTTTTTTTATGAGGTGGACACAACATGAGATTCAGTACTTTTATGCTTAGTTACAAGAAGAAACATAAACAGTTAAAATCAACCATTACTTTTCGAAAGTTACCGTTTTATCAAAAAATAATTGTAATAATAGGGTTTTTGATGATTATAATAGGTTGTTGTTTTAAAATAGCAAAATGTGAGTTGGCATTTGGAATTACATTACTTATTGGTAGCATATTCATAATAATTTTTATGCACAAAAGTTTGTCAGATACCAGAGACCTGTCTGTATTAATACAAAACAGTAAAGAATATTCAACAGACAGAATGGATATTTTACTTGATTTATTTAAAGAAAATAATTTGCCAATCACCACTCAAAAAATTGACTTATTGATTGATGAAGCTAATCAAGCCAAACAGGATGCTAATCTGTTTTTACCAATCAAAAAACCTGTTAAAGCTCTCAGTGTATTAATTGTACCAATCACAATATACATTATTCAACAACAATTTACTTCATCTAATGTAGGAGCTAGTAATGTTATATTATTATTGGTGTATTGTATATTTATATTTGTTGCAGTTTATACCTTGATTCTGTTCATTGAAGGGATAATGTACGGAATATATGATGATTTAATTTATGATTTGCGACAACTAAAAATATTTTATGTAAAAGAGAAATAGTGCAAACTAAAATTTAGTATCAGCAGAATATCAAATTCCAGTAGAGGTATAACGGAAAATTTTGAAACAGTTAGTTACATATGAAATGAAGAGAGAATCTGTAGATGAGCATCGTTTAAACAGCGGATAGTCCATTTTATTCATCTTCCAAAATATCCAGCAGATATTTTGCATTATTTACCCAGTGATTTTTTAAGGTTGATGTTATAACGAAGATAAAGAGACAGAAAATATTAAAAACCAAAATATACTTAAGAGTTGACGTATAATCAGAAAATTTAATTCCATTTCTATCAACCCACAAACTATAAATAGAAAGCAAGAGTGGAAACCCCATTAAGCCTATGGTAATTATTTCTTTTATATCGGAAAGAGTGTTATAATAGTCACAGTCTCTATGGAGTTCTTTTATTAAAATGTTTTGTTCGGTTGATGACAGGGATTGATTCAGTTGTTTGATTTGGGTATATTTTTCAGAGCGAGTCATACCTCTGGCTCTGATTATTCTTTTCATATTATTTTTTACTTCCGAAATTTTATCGTACATAGCTCATTATCCGCTTTCTTTTGTTATTTGATAAAAGGTCTTAATTCATCAATTGAAAATTCATCTCCACCTTCCAAAGTCTCGAGCATTATTTCTTTCCCAGGATCTTCGGCAAAGTTGATATTTGTAATATCAATGGTTCCGACTTTAAATCCATCTGCATCGTAGCCGACATCCTCAATATCTTCAATTTCCGGATCATCTATTTCATTTTGTTCTAAAGCATCAGTTAATACATCAGCATTTCTGGTTATCATGTCATCTTTAGCCTGACTTTTATTATGATACGAAGATACGATGTTTCCATTACGGATAACTAAATATAGCAATTTTCTCATATTATAATTTTCCCTGTGCTATTTTTATAATTCAGAATTACTGCATTAATTATTTAACTTATAAAACTGCCGCACCATAATATAGTGCGACAGTCTTATAAAAACTATTTACAATAATAAATTATTTTGTAAATGTTGTGTTAATAGTAACTGGTACTGTGTAAGTAATGTTCTCTTTATTTGTTACTTTTACGTTTGCCTTAGCGATATAAGTAGAACCATTTACCGTCTTAACATCTTTAGAATCAACTGTAAATTCTGGATTCTCAAGTTTCTTTCCATCGTAAGTTACTTCACAAGTCTCAGCTAAGATATCTTCTGGCTTAGTTGCAGAGGATGTTTTCTTTGTAACCTTAACAGTTGCAGATGCCTGAGTATCTACTACAGCAAATGTTGTTGTGAAAGTTTTCTTAGCAGTTTTAACAGTTACTGTATAAGACTTGCCAGCTTCAAGATTTTTAGAAACAACTCCAACTGCTGAGCAAGAAACAACAGAAATAGAAGCACCTGTTGAAACCTGTGTAACAGTAGACTGCTTATCATTATTGATCTCATATGTAGCATCATCTACATAACCAATTTTAGCACCCTTATCATATGCAGCCACCTGTACAGTAACAGTCTTTGTAGCCTTTGTTGCGTCAGCATCATCAGCTACAGCCATATCAACTTTACCATCTTTTAAGCCAGATACTTCAACTCTTAAATCTGTAGCCTTTGTTACATTAGTCTCTGTTTTTACAGTCTTTACAGTAAAGTAACGATTTACAGTAACATTATCATTCTTTACTTCAACTTTAATAGTATATGTCTTACCATCTTCAGCATCAGAGGTTGCGCTAACATCGACAGCTTTTGTAGCAGGATTCCATTCAGCCTTAATTGCTTTTGTTGCATCAGCATTTACACCGGTTGGATTAACTTTTGATGAAGCAGTGATATCATTATCATACTGATCAACAGCCTTTACACTTACAGAATTAGTAATATTAGCGGTTGTTGAAATTGTTAAAGATGTATTTCCAAGTGTTACATTTGTAAGTTTTCCAGTAGCTGTAACAACAACTGGTAAAGATTTAATTACTTTTCCATCTTTATTTAATACATTGATGTATGCATTTCCTTCTTTAATACCACTTACAGTTACACCAGTAGTACTGTTAGTTAACTGAGTTTTTGGTAATAAAAGAATAGAATCATCACTGGATACAACAGAATACTCACTGTAATTTGTAATTTCTTTATTGTCAGATCCTACAAATTTGAAATAGGCATCCTTGCCAGATCCAATTGCTAACTGATTTGTTGTTTTATCTTTATCCCAATTAGGTGTCTTACCTGCAAAAGTCATATTGAATCCGGTTGTTGTAATTGCATCCTCAGCAACTGCTGTGATATCAATTTTCTTTGTATATGCACCGATTTCGTTTCCGTTTGTATCAAACTTATATGTATGATACTTAACTTCTGCTGTTCCTTTGTTTCCAACTGTAGGAAGAACAAGCTTATCGCCGTCTACATATCCCTGAGTTGTAGAAAGGTTTAACTCTGCATTCTTTGAAGAAGCTTCACTTACCTTAAACTCATCAATTACAATACCGTCTTTATCAACAGTCTGTCCCTTAATCTCAGTTCCCTTTGTATTTGCAGGGATTGTGACAGGTGTTACATTTACGTCAGTAACAACACCATCAGTTGCTGTAAATTCTTTAGCTACACCATCAAGTTCTACAGTGTACTTAGCGCCATCTTTCATATCAGCAAATGTTTCGATAGTAACCTTAGAAGCATCAGCTTTATCAGGTGTTACGCTCTTGACAGCAATTACATTCTGATTTGCAGTATTTGTAATCTTAATGTCTGTTGCTTTGATATTCTTTGTTTCACCAAGAATTACACCCTGTAAAGTATTGGACTTTGTCTGTGCTACAGACTGAAGAACATAGTTCTTTACCTCTACTTCCTGAGTAGCTTTAGCTGTATCTTTACCAATTGTAAGCTTAGCTGTGATTGTAGCCTTACCAGCCTTTACACCCTTTACAGTTCCATCTTCAGAAACTGTTGCGATTGTCTCATCACTAGATGTGTAAGTGATCTTAGCTCTTGAAGAAGCCTTCTTAGTTGTTGTTAACTTAGTTGTGCTTCCAACTGCTACTGCTGAATTTCCAGATAAAGCAACGCTTGCCTTAGCAACTTTCATTGTGTAAGTAAGTTTCTTTGTCTTTGCCTTAGCACTCTTCTTTGTAGAAGTCTTGTAAGTTACCTTAACCGGAAATATGCATGGTATTTTCCGCGGAACTGTTGGAAATACCGGATTTATAAACAGAGTTTGGGACAAAATCACTTCTACAAGTAACACGCAAGCAACATACAAGAAGCGATTAAATCTGATTTATGGCTTCGACCAGCGCAGGTACATCCAGATGCGTGTAAATCCGTTCCGTCAGGGACATAGCGCCGGAATGACCGACAATTTTTTTGATGGTAGTCTGATCGACATGTGCTTCGGCGAGCAGGGAAATCGTGGTGTGCCGGCAACAGTGAGGTGTATGATCGATGTGCAGACGAAACATCAGAGGCTGGAAAACATTGTGGTAATACATATAATAGGTAAAATGCTGGCTGTCCAGAGTATGGATGAGATATTCACAATCGGAACAGTCATGAAGCCAGCGCTGGTAAAAGGGGAGTACTTTGTCAGCAATTGGAACTTTTCGAATGCCGTTTTCGGTTTTGCTGTCAATGACATCAAAATATTGTTCGGACAGATGAACATTTTCTTTTTTCAGATCTAAAAGCTCTGAGACGCGCACACCATTGTATAATAGCATGAGGACTGTCTGGCAATAGGGATCGTTTTTGTGTTTCCACAGGAGAGCAATCTCAGAGGTGGAAAAACAGCTTCGTATGTTTTTATTTGGATTCCGGTCTTTGTATTTCGAGATATTTACATAGGCAGAATAATCTTTTGAGACAATTTCGTGTTTCATGGCATAAGAATAGAGCTGGTTAAAAAGAACACGGATTTTTTTCAGGGTGGGATAGTTCTTGCCGCTGTGATCAATCACCTGCTGTAAATCATTGAGTCTCAAATTGTGAAATGGCATATCAGCAATGTTTTCACAAGTGGCAAAGGCCGCCCGATAGCCTTTGATGTTGGAGTGGGAAATGGTAGGAAACTTTTCTTCGGACCATCGGAGATAAATTTCCCGGAAGGTTAATCTCAGAGTTTCCCCATCGATAGGATAATTATTGTAACGTGCCAGAATCTGCAGAGCTTCTGACCGGGTAGGAGCGTACCCCAGAATCTGGTAGTGCTGGATGCGCTTTCCCGTGATGTCATTGATGTGCCAGCCCGTAGTGATGCGTGCTGCGTAGGGTCTTCTTCTGTTGCCGGAGAGTTTTACGACTCCACCGTATCCGTTTGGTAATCTCATTTTTCTTCCTTTCATGTGTAAAAATTTATATTATCGTGTCAATCATACACATTTATTTGTAAAATTTTTAAGTATCACACAAGTAACAAAAAAGAGTTTTTACCTATTAATAACAAGAAAAATAAAATCCACATGCCGGAATGATTGAAAAAAAATAAAATTTGGGGTATGATTATAGGCAATGAAACATAAGGAGAAAATAATCTTGAATACGAATGGAAACAAAAACACGTTAAAAGCAAATAAGATATTGATTCCCGTTATTTTGTTGATCGGATTGATTCCAATCATTGTGCATTCTTTTGTTTATGATACAAATCTGGCACAGTTTGACTGGTATCCGGAGAGTGCAGCAAAGCAGACGGACTTCTTTTTTGCATGGAAGATGATTGCGATCATCCTTGTGGGAGTTGTAATGCTCGCAATTTTACTGATCCGATATTTGAATAAGAAGGAATTTAAATTTGAAAATTCCTTTTATTTTCTGATGGTGTATGCATTGTTTGTTGCAATGTCTGCTCTGTTTTCCAGTCACAAATACTGGGTGGCACATGGTACATATGAACTTTTTGAGCCTGTATGGGTTGTATTTGTCTATATGATACTGTGTTATTATGTCTATAATTATGTACAGGAAGAAAAACAGATAGAGGTAATCCTGCGCTGGTCCGGCATTGGAATCGCAATTGTTACTCTGATTGGATTTTTTCAGGTCTTTGGATTGGATTATTTTAAGACATCTCTGGGCAAACATCTGATGACGGACACAAGCTGGTGGAACCAGTTAGATAAGATTTCCTTTAATTTCGCAGATAAGACTGCGTATACGACACTTTACAATCCTAACTTTTTGTCATTTTATTTTGGCATGCTGATACCATTGCTGGTCTGCCTGTTTATTGGGGCGAAAAAGATGTGGCATCGTCTTGTAATCGCGGTTGCAGAGATTTTTTGCATTGTAGCACTGGTTGGTAGCAGAAGTTCTTCCGGATTTATTGCACTGGCAATTGGTGCTGTGATTCTCGCATTGGTTTTACTCAGTCGGAAGAAAAAATTATTTGCAGCCGGGATTGTTGTAGTTGTCATTGGAGTGATTGCAGCAGGAGTGCTGGCAAATACGACAGGCATCGGTCAAACTCTTAAAAAGACGGTTGTTGGAACCTATCATATGAAAGATCAGTTCTCTTTAAACGATATCAAAACAAACACAGATGATGTGGAACTTGATATCTGGAACAATCCTCTGTATGTGTCCTATGATCTGGGGAGCGATGGTGTAATCACCGTGGTATGCAAAGATGCAGATGGTCAGGAGATTCAGACAACAGAGGTAGATCAGGAAAATCATATTTTGGCCCTCAATGATGAACGGTTTGCAAATATACAGATTCAGCCGATCATGTTTACCGATAATACAGCAGGAATAAAGATGATCATAGATGGTGTCGAATGGGATTTCTCAAAAAATGATACGGACGGATATGAATATCTCAATCCTGCAGGAAAACTGGTAAAGTTTGAAAATCCAAAAGTTTCAACACTGTTTTTGGATGATGCAATGAGCAATCGAGGACATATCTGGAATAAAACGATTCCGCTTCTTGGAAAGCATGCTTTTATGGGGAGTGGGGCAAATACCTATATGTTTGAAGTGCCACAGGAAGATTATATCAGTCAGAACTATGTCTACGGCGCAAACAGCTATGACGTAAAAGCCCATAGCTGGTATCTGCAGCAGTGGGTAGAAACCGGATTACTCGGTACCCTGGCACTTCTGGTATTTCTGTTCTGGTATCTGGTACAGTCGGTACGCATTTACCGCAGAGTGGATCTACACGAGAGTATCAGCTGGATTGGATTTGGATTATTTGCGGCAGTGCTGGTGTACATGATTGCAGGTATCGCAAACGATTCCAATGTATGTACCGCTCCGGTATTCTGGGGTATGCTTGGTCTGGGACTTGCAGTGAACCGTATGCTCGTAAAGAAAGAAAATCTTTTTGTTAAAGAAACAGCGGTTTCTGCAGAAAGTGATACTGCCGTAAAACAGAGTATTCCAAAAGCGGCAGAGAGTGCAAAAGCAGATACCGTGCAGATGGTACAGAATACTCAAGGGGCAGGAGTGACAGAATCCTCAGTCAGGAAGAAATCATCGAAAAAACAATCGAGAAAACAGAGAAAGAATCAAAAATAACAGATTGAAATTATGAAAAAAATCATTCAAGATAAACAATTACTGATCAGACGGATTTTTCTGATGTGCTACGACGTGCTTGCAGTGTTTGCTGCAAGCATAGTTGCGTTATTGATTCGGTTTGATCTGAATATCAAAAGCGTACCGTTTCAATATATGGATGAAGTGTGGAGAGCACTTCCTTTTATGATCATTGTTACACTGATCATTTTCTGGATGCTCCGGCTGTATTCCAGTCTCTGGAGCTATGCGGGAGCACTGGAAATGATGTATGTTGTTTCGGCATGTATTCTGGATACCGTTGTTGTGACAGTGCTGATATTGCTTCGGAACTGGGGGGATATGTACCCGGTGCCAAGAAGCTTTTACATTCTGTATGGATTGTTTCTGTTTGTATTTGTCATGGGATGCAGATATTCTTACCGCGGTCTGCGTGTGCTTCGCAATATGCGCAGAGCCGGTGTGTACAGACGGAATGTACTTGTGATCGGAGCAGGGGATGCAGGAAACCAGATCATCAAAGAAATCAACAACAGCCGCTATGTGAAAAAGAAGGTTGTTGGTGTGATTGATGATGACCGGAACAAGATCGGCAATTATATTCATGGAGCGAAAGTCGTAGGAGATCGGAGCGATATTCTGGAAAAAGTCGAAGAACTGCATGTGCATGAGATCATCATTGCCATGCCATCGGCCACGCAGAAACAGATCAAGGGGATTCTTGATATCTGCAAAGAAACCGGATGCACATTGAAACGTCTGCCCGGCATTTACCAGCTTGTAAACGGTGATGTCAGTGTCAGCAAATTAAAAGATGTAGATGTCAATGATCTTCTTGGGCGGGATCCGGTGACGGTTGATCTGCAGTCCATCATGGATTATGTTTCTGGGAAAATCATAATGGTTACAGGGGGCGGCGGCTCTATCGGAAGCGAATTGTGCCGGCAGATTGCCGCACACAAGCCAAAACAGCTGATTATTGTGGATATTTACGAGAATACGACCTATGATGTGCAAAACGAACTGAAAGTCCGGTTTCCGGATCTGGATCTTGTTGTGCTGATTGCATCCGTACGGAATACGAATCGTATGAACTGGATTTTTGAACATTACAAGCCGGAGATTATCTATCATGCAGCGGCACATAAACATGTGCCTCTCATGGAAGAGAGTCCGAACGAGGCAATTAAGAATAACGTGCTTGGCACATGGAAGATTGTACAGGCGGCAGATCGGTACGGTGTGAAGAAATTTGTGATGATTTCCACGGATAAGGCAGTCAATCCAACCAATATCATGGGTGCCAGCAAGCGCATCTGTGAGATGATCATTCAGACCTATAACCGCAGATCGAAGACAGATTTCGTAGCCGTGCGTTTTGGAAATGTGCTTGGCAGTAACGGAAGTGTGATTCCGCTGTTCAAAAAGCAGATTGAGCGTGGAGGTCCGGTCACGGTTACCCATCCGGATATTGTGCGGTATTTTATGACAATTCCGGAAGCGGTATCTCTGGTGCTGCAGGCGGGCACCTATGCCAAAGGTGGAGAAATTTTTGTTTTGGATATGGGAGAGCCGGTCAAGATTCTGGATCTGGCAAAGAACCTGATTCTTCTTTCCGGTCACAAGCCGGATGAGGATATCCATATCATTTTCACAGGACTTCGACCGGGAGAAAAACTTTATGAAGAAATGCTGATGGATGAAGAAGGGATGCAGGATACCGCAAACAATCTGATTCATATCGGCAAGCCGATTGAGCTGGATGAAGAAAAATTCATGCAGCAGTTGGAAGAATTAAAAGAGTACGTTGTGACAGAACCGGAAGACATCCGGGAGTGTGTCAAAAAAATCGTGCCGACGTATCATCCGGAACTGGCGGGGGAGAATAAATAGGTAAAAATAGAACGGCTATCAATGACAGCAATTCCGTGCATGGCACGTGAATTGCTGTTTTGCTTTTTACAGATGAAACGTATTGCGGGGATGTCTGGTAGTGAGGATGGCACGCTGCTTTGACATGGCAACATGCGTATAGATTTCTGTGATATGAATGGAACTGTGACCAAGCATTTCCTGTATATAGTGGATATCGACGTCCGCTTCTAAAAGGCTGGTGGCAAATGTATGCCGGAACATATGCGGTGTAATATGCTGTTCAATTGCAGCAAGAGAAGCATATTTGTTGATCATCCGCCGTACCGACTGATCGGATAATGCCGTTCCGTTTAGCGTCGCAAAGAAATGCTGGCAGGTTTCCATCTGGGGGAGAAATTCATTGCGGTATTCCGACAGAATCTGTATGACCTCGTGGTTTCCGATCTGAACAATTCGTTCTTTGGAACCTTTTCCGTAGATCAGGACTGATCCATCGTACAAATCAATGTCACAGATACGCAGAGCGCATAATTCGGAAATCCGTATTCCGGTTGCAAATAAAAGTTCTATGACAGCGGCATCCCGCAAAGCGTTTTTTCTCTGATAATCCGTTTTGGCGACGGTGCGCTGCTCATAGATCGTAGATAAGAAAATTTCGATCGTGTGCAATGGAATGGTTTTCGGCAAAATCACAGGTTCGCGGAATTTGATCTGCACATTGTTGAAAGGATTCCGGGTGATGATTTCTTTATATTCCAGGTAGTGAAAAAGAGCTTTGACCGAGGCAATCTTTCTTTTTACGGTTTTGGGTTTGTACTTCTGGTGCAGACTGCCAATATAATTTTCCAACAGATCCGGTGTAATATCAGAAACATTCCTGCATGAAAAAATGGCATAAAATTGCTGAAGGTCGATGCGATATGCTTTCAGAGTCTTGGAATCCAGGCGTTTTTGGTGACGGCAGTGTTCCAGATAGTTGTTGATGTGTGTCTGTAAATTATTCATGGGTGGTCTCCTTTGTATATGAAGTTTTGTTTAGGAGTATATGGTACATGAAATGGGGAGGATTTTGTTGGATAAGGCAAAATTTGAAAAAATTGTACAATATGTAACAATTACATGGATAGAGCAGTGGTGTTTCCTGTATCAGTATGGGTGGGAAAGGATATGGGATAGACTTCGGGGAAATACAGAATGTGGATGTCGAAAGCTGATGTTTTGATGGGAAAACGGTGAGATTAAACAATAAATTGCCGTTTAAATAAGAAAAATGGATTAAAATAAAGGATTATGTTATAAAATTTAGGAATATGTGGTATAATTATTGAAAAAAGTAAGAAATGTGTCTGATAGATAATAAGAAATTATCAATTAGACTAAGAATAAATGTTTTACCAAAGGAGTGCTATGATTAGCAAAAAATTTACAATATACACAAAAAATCAAAACATGATATTCATGATATTAGATGTAATACAAGCTATATTTGGCATATCCATAACCGCGTTTATTGTATGGGCAATGCTTGTTACACAAAACCAAATTGATATTTGGACAATTATTATGGGAATTGCAGCAATTATTAGTTTGATTGATATTGTTATAGGAAAAACTTTTAATAAACACACTTTTTTCCATAATTTTCTTTTAAAATTATTTAAAACTAATATGGCATTATTTCCTCCAACTCCAATGCAGGCAGAGGTGAATTCATGGGTAAGAACAAAAATTCGAAATGGCAATGGAATTTTAATTTATGGTAACCCGAATACTGGGAAAACTAGTTCGGTGTTTATGTTTTTACTAAAAGATACAAAAGATATTGATTTATTACAAAATATAAATTGGGCTAAAAGCATAATATATATTGATTGTAAAAATGACAAGAGCGATATTTTAGATTTTTTTTGCATAACAGGGAAAAATATGAATAAAGAATTATATGAGAACTCCCTTATTATTGTGGATAATTTGGAAGCCATGGGGAAAACTTTTTTGGAAACTCTCCTTAATGTAGTTAATAGTTCATTAGGAAAATTTATTTTATTATCAGATACTAGTTTTTTTGATAATGATTTATATGATACTCTTGAAATAAAATGTATGCGGAGTAATTGTAAATTGTCAATCAGTGAATATAGTTCACACAATTTCAAAAACATCTATGATAAACTAACCGAAAATGAAAAAAAAGTATTATTAGTTATATATTATATATCATTATCCATTACTCTAATAAAAGTTAATGATATTCATGCTATATTCAGAAATGATATTCACTTTTTACAACTGAGATTTATTATTTTTTCTCTTTTACAAAAAGGCTTAATAAAATATTTTCCTTTTGATCATACATATATTTTATTAGCAAGTCGCGTTGATATGACTAAGTATCTTGCAGTTATTTGGGAAACTCAACAAAATATTGAGGCTGTAAATAAAGTGTTGCTTAATTCAGAAAAATATCCAGAGAGTGCATGGTTAAGTTTAGTTCGTTTGCCTTATGAGAAAATTAGGCAAATAGGGCGTGATGAAAAAGAAAAATTATTTTGTGCTGCATTAAAGAGCGGAAACTATGATAATTTATATAAAACATTAATGGAAGAACTCACATATTCTCCAATTAAAGAAAATATCTTTCTTTATGAAGCTGGAACATTATATTTTTATAATAGCGAACAGGATAAGGCTTTTAAAAAATATAATACACTTATTCAACAAGAAAGTTCTGTCGATAAGCAAAAGTGTATTATGCTTAAGATTATTGAATCTACACATGGAGATGTGAATATTGCAACTCGAAAAAATATTAGTTTATATCTGGAAAAATTAAAAAATTATAATTATGAATATCAATTGTATGCTAAATATTGGACGTTGCATATAGAAACTGAAAAGGGGGATTTTTTATTACAAGAATATGAAACACTATTAAAAAAGCTTACAGAATATAAAAAAAGTGTGCAAGAACAGCAAATTTATATCGAAATCATTAAGCGGTGTTATACAGATATTATTCGAAGCTATCATATTGTAAAAAAATCATTGCCGTCAACAATACGATTGGCTTTTATTGATTTCTTGGATAAAAATTATAAAAAAAATGTTAGCATGATTAATTATTATAATTCACTTTATATAAAAGCAAACACTCTGCATTATATTGATTTGTTAAATAATATTTTAGAATATAAAAGTTGTCAGGATACATATGATTACGCAGTAGATGAATATAATCAAGCTATTGCAAGCGGCTATGAGAACTATAAGTCCGTTAGCGCCTGCGAATTAAAGTGTATTGATTTAAAACTATATCTCAGTGACAATATTTCACAATTTCACGAATATGAAACAAAAATAAAGACTTTTTTATCAAATGCAGAAATTAATAGAGTCAGTGTACATGTTGCCTATTGCAAAACATTACTTGCCAAAATGTATATGATACAAAATGTATATGATAACGAATTTCGAAAGGTTTCCAATCAAAAAAATAAAAATTCTACTATTAAAACCTTTCTGCGGGAAGCAAGAAAAATATATTCTAATTATAATAATGAATATGGCGTTATTAGAATTGATTTTCTAGAGCTCTTATATAACATTACTTTTATTTCGGATAAAAAAGAATTAGAAGGTATTATTAAAAAAATGTCTGATATTCTTGAAAAACATCAAGAATATCAGAGAGAAATAGATATTATAAGATTTTATCAGAATATACTTAATAACAATGAAAGTTTTGGCATGCTTGCAATTTCAATACTTAAAGCATATCCTATCATCATGCAGTAGTTTTTATTTTATGAATAAGTTTATGACTAGATTTTACTAAATGAGGAGTGATGTCATTGTAATAGGCATCACTCATTATTTTCGCTAATTGAGGAATATGTTTTTCCTTTAATCCGCACATTACGGCTGCATTTAAACCGATTCGCAAACCATAACCTAAATTATAAGGAAGTAAACGATAATTTGTCAAAAGACCTAGCGACTCTAATTTTAAGTAATATTGGTAACTTTTATATTTATCTGAGCATAAAATCCATAGATGTTGTGTCGGTGTTTGTTCCGCAGATCGTTTTACTAAAGGAAGATGATTATTAATCAATTGGTTTTCTAATGCTTTCACACAAGAATTACAGGTTTCACAATATTTATTGAATTTCTCCTCATAGATTAATGGTAATAATGAGTCTGCAATTGCTTTCGGGTGCGTATTGCTTATGTATGTTTTAGCATGTGCCAGATATTGCTGCCAAACAATATCGGTATCTTTAACAGCTATTAATCCTTTTTGAGGACCAGGATAATTTTTGTGTAATGTGGTGATAATCATATCGAATCCCATATCAAATGGATTTATAAAATGCCCAGATAAGATGGAACTGATATATTGTGAGGCATCAAATATCTTATAGCATTTTGTGCATTCCTTGAGCCATGAAAAATCTTCATAGTATAGTCCCTCGCTTCGATCAACAAAAACATAATCTATTTTTTCCGATTTGATTAATTCTATAGTTTTGGATGCATCGACACATAATTTTTCATAATCCGGAATCATTTGATATGTTTTTGCCCCTATACTTTTTAAAATTTCTTCTGTCGCAAAATGTCCACCACTAATTTCTGGTAACAACATAATTTTATCTCCAGGTTTTAAAATACAAAGAAAGAGTATAAGATGTGCATTTAATCCAGACAGAGATTTTAAATCTACATCTTTGGCATTCAATTTTTTTGACCATATCTTTTTAATATATTGAAAAAATTCGATGTATTCATTTCGTCCTGCAAAAATAACTTTATCATTAACATCTTTAAATCGTTCGCTTACATAAAGACCTGTAAAAAAGTTTGTACTTTCCATATCATAGATGAAGGGAACATTTTCTGTAGGATTTAGTATTAACGAGGTTTCAAATTTTTTCTTTAAATACTCTAATTTGTATTTATATGCGGAAGCCATGGTTATTTTAAACTGAAAAAATATATCTGCAGTGCTAGCATTATAACGTTCTGTTCTAGAGAATCCATTTGCTGAAAAAATATGTTGAGCAGTATATCCATTTGACAGAGTTGCGGCTTTTAGAACATTATAATTATTATCTATTGCATAATTTACTGCAATATTAAGAAGACTTGTTCCATACCCGCATCCTTGGTATTTTTTTAGTACAAAAAAACGGCGTATTTCATGACAGTCCTGAAGCTTGCGTAATGCAATAGTGCCACAAATAGCTTTTTTTTCATTAATCAGACACCAAAAGTTTCCGTTATTTAGATAATGTTCTGGAATATTAAGAATATCTGAATCTTTTCCAGTAGGACAGAAATCTCGTGAATTTTCTAAAAAAACTTTTTGGAAAAAATTATACACTTCCGTATTTATTTCTTTTGTATATTGAATAATCTGCAATGGTTTAATCTCCTCTCTGAATTAGTGACAGATAATTTCTTATTATCCATCAAAAACATTATTAAAAAAGAATTCATGATTTTTGAAAGTTTGATTATAAAAAATATAGAAGGAGTAACAAAATAAACATATCTTGAAAACAATTTGTATGTGGTAAAGAATGTGATGAGATAAAACAGATACAATAGTTTATGATCATTGCAATATGCACTAAAATAGGGTATGATATAACATATGTAAATTTATGAAAATATGGGAAATCAGGAAGGAGCAAGTCAGCCATGAAAGGATACCATTACATCAAAAGAGGAATTGATATCATATTAAGTGGGATGGCGATCGTGATCTTATCACCACTCCTTCTTTTTTTATGTATTGCGATCAAACTGGATACACCGGGACCGATATTATTTAAGCAGAAGCGTGTCGGCATCCACCGGAGTTTCTTCCAGATTTACAAATTCCGTACCATGCGGATTGACACACCGAAGGATGTGCCGACACATATGCTGGAGAATCCGGAGCAGTACATCACAAAGGTAGGAAAATTCCTGCGCAAAACCAGTCTGGATGAACTTCCGCAGATTTTTAATATCTTCAAAGGAGAAATGAGTATCGTAGGACCGCGGCCGGCACTGTGGAATCAGGATGATCTGGTAGCAGAGCGTGAGAAATATGGTGCCAATGATGTGACACCGGGGCTGACCGGGTGGGCGCAGATCAATGGCAGAGATGAACTGGAGATTCCGGACAAAGCAAGACTGGATGGTGAATATGTCAAACATCTGGGATCGTGGATGGATTTGAAATGTTTTCTTGGCACAATTGGCTCCGTGCTCATGCACGATGGCGTGGTTGAAGGTGGAACCGGCGAACTGAACAAAGAGGAAGAAGAGACAGAAGCACACAAAAGCGAAACAGCACAGAGCAGCGCAAAAAAGGAAACCATTGCAAAAGACACAGAAGAACGTGAAAAGGGCAGGAGAAAAAAGAAGATTCTGATCACCGGAAGCGGCAGTTATGTGGGAACTTCTGTGGAGGCATGGCTGAAACAATGGCCGGAGTACTATCAGGTTGACACGCTGGATATGAGAACCCAAACATGGCGGACGCACGATTTTTCAGCATATGATGTGGTCTATCATGTGGCGGGAATCGCACATGCAGATGTGGGACAGGTGACGGAAGAAGAAAAGAAGCAGTATTACCGCGTGAATACAGATCTGGCAGTAGAGACAGCCGAAAAAGCCAAAAAGGAAGGTGTGCAGCAGTTTCTCTTTATGTCTTCCATGATTGTATACAGCGGATGTAGAGAAAAGAAAATTACAAAAAATACAATTCCCCAACCATTGAATTTCTATGGAGACAGCAAATGGCAGGCAGATCAGAAAATACAGGCACTGGCAGATAAACGTTTTAAGGTTGTTGTATTGCGTCCGCCGATGATTTACGGAAAGGGATCAAAGGGAAACTATCCACAGCTTGCAAAACTGGCAGGAAAACTTCCGCTATTTCCGATTGTACATAATCAGCGTTCCATGCTTTATATAGAAAATCTGGCACAGTTTGTCAAACGGATGATCGACAATGAAGAGACCGGAGTGTTTTTCCCACAGAACGAGCAGTATATCAATACTTCGGATCTGGTGCAGATGATCGCTGTGGTAAAAGGACACCGGCTTGTGATGGTTCCAGCGACTGGCTGGATCATCCGGCTGATGAAAAAGATTCCAGGAAAAATTGGCACCCTGACGGGCAAAGCGTTTGGTGACAGTGTGTACGATATGCAGATGAGTGAATATAAGGAAGAATATCGTGTGTGTGACTGGAAAGAGTCGGTAAGAAGGACGGAAGGATAAGAGCTGGAATGGGAAAATCTTGCATAAATAAAAGAATTAAAGTATGATACTACTGAAAAGATGATAAATAGCTTAATGGTATGCATTCGAAGGTTTAGGAGATAGAAAAGCGTGAGAATAGACAAACTGCAAGTGCACAATTTTAGAGTTTTTTCAGATACAGAAATAGTATTAAACGGAAAAGATGCCATTTTTTATGGAGTAAACGGAATGGGAAAATCGTCAATACTGGATGTCTGCAATCTTCTCTTTTCCAGAATTATGCAGGAAGCAGCACAGGATGAACAGATAACAGCCTCTCTTTTAGGAGAAAAAGATGTAAAAGTTGGAGAAGAAGAAGCAAAAATAACGTTGTTTCTTGAAGACCAGGGAAATAATTTTCACTATTACCGAAAAAGAATTCAGGGGAAAAATCTGCATAATTCCAAAGAACTGAAGAGAGTTTCGGAATATATTCGAAAACAGTATCTGGGAGATTATTTGGAAACAGAAGAAGAGTATGAAAACGATGACACGGAAACACCACAGAAAGAGTTTACTTTAAATAATGAAAATATTCCTGTTTATGTGTTTTATGGAGTTGACCGCTATAATGAAAAAACACGTAAATTGAGAAGGCGTTATACAGGAGCAGCAGGGAAGCTGGATGCGTGGAGAGATTCTGCATTTGGAGGAGTGATCAATTTCCGGTTATTTTTTGAATGGTTCCGGGGAAGACAGGAATATGAAAACAGTATACGAGTGGAAACGCCGAATGCAGAAGATCCACAGTTACATGCAGTAAAAAAAGCTATATTAAACGCATTGGGAGATGGATTTTCGGAAATTCGTGTGAAAGTAACAGAAGAAGATGCGGAACTTATTGTCATCAAAAAAGAATTGGAATTGGCATTTTATCAATTGTCAGAAGGAGAAAAAAGTGTAATCGCACTGGTAGGCGATCTGAGCCGGAGGCTGGCAATTGCAAATCCAAAGAGGGAGAATCCGTTGGAAGGGGATGGCATTGTGCTGATTGATGAAATTGATCTGCATCTGCATCCGAAGTGGCAGGAGAAGATTTTTCCGGCTTTACAGAATACTTTTCCAAATATTCAGTTTATTGTTTCCACACATGCTCCGAAAGTGCTGGAGTCTGTGGATGAAAATATACAGGTAATACGTTTGCATGAAGATGCAGAAACGCATCTGGTTTTGGCAGAACCGATGGAGCCGATGAACGGCTGGGATGTCAATACAATTCTGGAAGATTACATGGATACCGAAGTATATAACAGGAAGACAACGGAACTCTTAGAGCAAATAAATGTGTATCTGAATGAAAAAGCATATGATGAGGCAGAAAAACTTGTAAATAAGCTTGCATGGATGACATCGGAAGAGAATACGAAAGTTGTGCGTGCAAGAATCTTGATTGCAAAAGGGCGATAAAGTTTTTATGATTTATATTCAAAAGACAGGTGAACCAGAAGAAGTAAGCCGGTGGAAGAAAAAATTCAAGAATAAGCATAAAAGAGAAGCAGGGTATGAGGATATCCGGCATGAAAAGGAACTGCAAATATTAAAGAATGCATTGCTTGCAGAACAGAGACATCTTTGCTGCTATTGTTGTTCTTATATTAAAAATACAGAGACTGAAGTACAAAAGAATAGTTTTCATGTGGAACATTTTCGACCTCAGGCACAAAATCAGGATTTATCTCTGGCCTATAATAATCTTCATGCTTCTTGTAATGGAGACAATCGCAGGCACTGTGGGCATAAAAAAGAAAATAATTTTGATGCAAAGCGGATGATTTCTCCGCTGGAGAAGGATTGTGAAAGTCATTTTCGATATCAGCAGGATGGAACAATACAGCCGGCGGAAAAGACAGATGAGGCAGCTGAGTATACAATTACAAAGTTGAACCTGAATGATAAACGTTTATGTCGTGCCAGAGAAAACGCTTTATGGACGTTTAATGTGTTCCAGTTGAATGGAGAAGAAAAACAGCGGGAATTGAAAAAATTTGAATGTTCGGAAGAACTGCCACCTTATTGGGATGCAATTAAATATTTTTTGACACAGGGAGACTGATATACGTGAAATATGATAGAAATCTGGTCGCTACAATCATAGAAAACGAATTTTGGGATGACTTGTATAATGAAATTGACGATTCTGTTATGAACATGGAAGGTCAGGAATTGGATGAAGCGTTTGAGACATATGTTGACTATGCAGAATTGGATCAAATAGAAAATGTCAAAGTTGTCCGGGTAGAACAGGAGGAGGATGATACATGTACGATTGTGAGAGGCATATTGGAAGCTGATGTTTCTCTTGATGGTTATGTATATTTTGAAGGGGAAAATAATATGGTGAACAGTTCGGAAGTTACATTGGAATTCGAATTTCAATTTGAGCATCAGAATGGGAAAAATCGCCAATTTGTGTCCCGGGTAATTGCATAACTTATAATTGATAGAAGATATCATGAAGAATAAAAAATGGTAGAATCTGTAGAAACTGTGATAGGACAGATTAATAGAAAGAGTGGAGGTTTAGGGATGCCGTACGTGTCACCTGTTGTTGAAAATGATTTTAAAGACCGGTTGAACAAGTGCGTAGATATTATTAAAAATTCGAGTATCAAATATCAGAGTTTTGGGATTTTTGGAAGCTACGCGAGAAATGATTATAAGGCCAGCAGTGATATCGACTTTTGCATCATAGTTCCGGAAAAACCGGAAAGATGGATGATGGGAGCCTTGCGGGAAGAACTCGAGATGTTGCATGCGGATGTGGTTTTTGTAACACCGCAGTATTTCGAACATGATAATTCAAAGTTTACACAACAGTTAAGAAGAGATTATAAGGAGTTGAAAATATGATAAAGGCAAATTCTTATTATTCTATTGCGTGCAATGAATTCTGGTATTTAAGGGATGCAGTGTCACCTGTATACTGCAATCCGGCTGCAGCTTCGGCACAGCAAATTGCAGAAAAAATGTTGAAATCTGTGGCAGAACTGGCTTGTACTGGAATTGAAAAACTAATGACATCCCATAATTTGCGCGCCTTATACGATGAGATTAAAAGGGTGGATACTTCCTTGCAATTAGAGAGGAAGGATCTGGCATTACTCAAAGACTATTATTATGATGCAAGATATCCGGGGGATAATTTTGTTATTGTGACAGTGGATGAGCTACGTGAGGCATTGGAGATCATGCTTGACGTTGTAGAAGCTGTAAATTGCTGGAGAACGTCTCATGAATTGGAAATATTAATTGCTGATCCGAGAGAGGAGTTTCAATCAGCGTTGAGCAGATTGAAGCAGGAAGGGTAAACTGCCAAAATGAGCGGTTACAGTTTGCAGGGTGACTTGTGAACTGTAACGGAAAGAGTACGATTGAAAAATGATTTCCAAAAGATAAAAGACCATAAATAAGGGAGAATACCCATGGACGATACAAAAACAGAAATCATAAAACAAATATGCACAGGAGACTGGAAGGCAATCCCGGTTACGATGGGATTAAAATTTTTGAATGAACACCAGTTTACCCCAATGTGGTCAACTTAAGCCCCAAAGCCTTGATTTTTCAAGGCTA
>OIYG01000991.1_pt1 | contig 23665 bp, 25 predicted proteins | sample 1587861 | NCBI WGS metagenome assembly OIYG01 (sample SAMN03283272) | human gut metagenome | biome: human-associated habitat; material: feces | host: Homo sapiens | place: Peru | collected 2012 | reverse complement strand
ATAATTTTATTAGTTTTATTATTTAAGTTAGTTAGAAGATAATACCCCCCCCCATTTAGTACTTTATTTTGTACCAAAGAGAAAGAAATATAACTTTTTATATTATTAATTTTATTAGTCATATTATATATCCTCCTTTTACTCTTAAACTAATAAAAGTATATCAAAAAAGAATACTCTTTTCAAGTAAATTTGATATTTTTTTAATTTTGTAATATAATATAATGCACAGGGAGGAAATATTATGGATTTTAGAAAAACTAAAGAATATATACCTAGTAAAAAAGAAAATGTAAATGTTATGGCAAGTGATCCTAACCATGAGTATATGTTTTATGATATTAAAAATGACTTAAATAAAATAACAACTTTTAAAAGTGTACTTATCAATACATTTATTGAAAGTGATTCATTAGAATTTTATAAGTTAATTTGTAATGATAATAATTGGTACTATAAAGAAGGGTTATATGTAAAAGAGAATAACGAATTATTTGAGTTAGCATTAGTCAGAACTAAACTTAGTAAAGAAGAAATAAAATTATTTGTTAAAAACTTTATAAAAGATAATAATCCTAATCATTATAAAATGATAAAAATAAATAATGAAGTACATTATATTTATACACCAAGTACTATTGATAAAAATGGTAAAACATATGTAGTTAAACCAGTTATTGAAATAATTGAGTCACTTTATTCATTAATTATGTTAGTTAATAAAAAATTTGATTTAATAACTAGTATTAAAGATGTTCAAACATTTAAAGATTATTTTGAAGTAAGTGATGTACCTTATGCAGTTAAAAACGAATATTATTTAGAAAGTAAACTAATAAGTGGTGAAATTACAGTAGATGATTATAAAAGAATATTAAATAGTTATCAAAACGAAGAAAGAATTGTTAAAGAATTAACAAAAAGGAATTAGATTAAATTTTCTAATTCCTTTTTTGTTTTTTTGTCAGTAGTATTTTTACTTATTTCTTTAATTTTATTATATAAAGTATTTATTTTTAAAGTATTCTCTAAATCATTTAATTTATTTTCTATTTGTTTTAATGTTTTACCTACAAATGCTTTAGAAACTAACATATTTTCACTTATTTCACTAAGAGATAAATCTTCAAAATAATAATACTTAAAATAATCTTGTTGTTTCTTTGTTAATAAGTCTTTATATATTAAATATATATTAATTAATTCTTCTCTACTATTCATTTTATCATATCCTTATATAAGAAGAAACTAATTAATGTTTTAGGGTCTGTTACCACTCTTTTTTTAATAAGATATTCTATTTCATCTAAAGTATAAAACTTAACTTCTTCTACATCATCTTCTTCATGAGGAAGTGTATCCATTGTTTTTACATGTATTAAGAATATATGCATTTCTCCATCAGACATATTTTCAATTATTTTATAAGATAAAACAGGTTCATCAGATATATCTATTATATTTTCTTTAGATATACCACATTCTTCATCTAATTCTTCAATTATTATTTCTTTTGGAGAAATACCTTTATCTAAAGTACCAGCAGGTACTTCTAAAGTTTTAACTCCTATAATAGGTCTATACTGAGTAACTAAGGCCATCTTTCCTTCTTCATTAATAACTATTCCAGCAGAAGCACCTCTTAATTGTACTTTAGTAAACTTTTCAATTTTCCCATTATTATTTTTTGTTACATTATATATTTTAACATACCCATCATAAATTAATTCTTCTTTATCCATTACTTCCACTCCTTAAATAATCCATATATATAGTTTTCAATATCAAATGGAATTAAATCTGTTTCTTTTTCACCAAAACCTACATATTTTACTGGTATACCAACCACATCTTTAATTGAAAGAACAATACCGCCTTTTGCAGTACCATCTAATTTAGTAAGTATTATACCAGTTATATCACATATACTTTTAAAATTAACTGCTTGACTAATACCATTTTGTCCAGTAGATGCATCTATTACTAAAAGTGTTTCATCTATTTTTCTTTCAGTTACTTTTTCAGTTACTCTTTTTATTTTATCTAATTCTTTCATAAGATTATCTTTATTTTGAAGTCTACCAGCAGTATCAATTAATGCAACATCAGCACCTATTTCTTTTGCTTTAGATAAACCATCAAACACAACACTTGCTGGGTCAGTTTCATCACTTCCATAAAAGTCTACCCCTATTCTACTAGCCCATTCATTTAACTGACTAACTGCACCTGCTCTATAAGTGTCTGCTCCTATAAGTATTACTTTCTTTCCATCTTTTTTCATAACATTTGCTAATTTAGCAATACTTGTAGTTTTACCTACCCCATTAACACCAATAAACAAAATTGTAGTTAATCCATCTTTATTATAATTAATTTTACTAGTTAATTGTTCTCCATTTACATAAATCATAAATAATTCATCAACTATTACTTCTTTTAAATATTCAAAGTCTATAATATTTTCTTCTTTAACTCTTTTTCTTAACTTATCCATAAATTTAAAAGTAGTTTTAGTACCCAAGTCAGCCATTATTAAAATTTCTTCTAATTCTTCATAAAATTTTTCATCTATTTTAGTATATTTTATACCTAATAAATTAAGTTTATTTACAAAATCTTCTCTTGTTTTAGTTAATCCTTCTTCATATTTATTTAAACTCTCTTTTGGTTCACTTTTTATTAAATTTTTTAGTTTATCAAATATTCCCATATTTAACCCTCCTTTATGATTATATCATGAGATTATCTCTAATGCTAGACAAATTGACTTTTTTGTAGTATAATAAATGTTACTTATATTTCATTTAAGAAATAAATTGGAGGAATGATTATGAAAACACAAGAATGTGAGACTTTTGTGTTCGCTTTAGGCGGACTTGGAGAAGTCGGTAAAAATATGTATGCAATTATGCATGATGATGAAATTATAGTAATTGATGCAGGTGTTATGTTTCCTGAAGATAATTTACCAGGAATAGATTATGTACTTGCTGATTATACATTTTTAAAAGAAAATGAAAGTAAAGTTAAGGCTCTACTTATTACACATGGACATGAAGACCATATTGGAGGTATACCTTATTTACTTAATCATGTTAATATTCCAGTTATATATGCACCTAAGGTTGCAGCTGAATTAATCAGGAATAAACTTGCTGATAAAAATGTTAATTTTAGTAATATTATTATATTTGATGAAAGTACTAAACCAAAATTCAAAAATTATGAAATTGAATTTTTTAGAACTACTCACTCAATTCCAGATAGTTATGGAATAAGTATAATGACACCTAATGGTAGAATTGTTACAACTGGAGACTTTAAATTTGATTTAACACCTATTGGTCCAATGGCTAATTTAAGTAAAATGGCGCATCTTGGAGATGAAGGAGTTAAATTATTATTAAGTGATAGTACTAATGCTCTTATACCTGGATTTTCTACAAGTGAAAGTGATGTTGATGAAGCACTTAGTGATATCTTTAGAAGTTGTAAAGGAAGAATTATCTTAGCAACATTTGCATCTAATATTTATAGACTTGTTCATATTATTGATACTTGTCAAAAGAATAATAGAAAAGTTGCGGTATTTGGAAGAAGTATGGTTAATAGTATAGAAATTGCTAAAAGTTGTGGATTAATCAAAGATAAAAATATTTTTATTACAAGTGATGAAGCAAATAAAAGTAAACCTGAAAATGTTTGTTTATTATGTACAGGTAGCCAAGGAGAACCTCTTGCAGCACTTTCTAGAATAGCAAATGGTGTTGATAACAATATTAAGTTAATGCCTGATGATACTGTAATATTTTCAAGCAGTGCAATTCCCGGAAATGCAATGAGTATAAATAGAGTTATTAATAAACTTTATTTAAAAGGCGCTACTGTATATACTACTAGTGATGATGCTAATGTTCATACAAGTGGACATGCTAAGCAAGATGAATTAAAATTACTTTTTAGATTATTTAAGCCTGAGTATTTTATGCCAGTTCATGGTGAATATAGAATGCTTAAAAGTGCTGTTGATTTAGCAAGTGAATGTGGAATTGATAAAGATCATTCATTTATTTGTAGAAATGGTGATATGATTGCAATTAGTAAAAATGGTATTAGAAGAGCAAAATCTATACCAATTAATGATATTTATGTTGATGGTAAAAGAATTGGTGATATTGGTTCATCTATTATTAGAGATAGAAAGATAATGAGTACAGATGGGGTTCTTATTATAATATTAAATATTGATACTACTAAAAATCAACTAGTAATAGATCCTAATGTTACAACTAGAGGATTCGTTGTAGTTAATGATAATCAAGAATTATTAAGTAATATTCAAAATAAAGTTAGAAGCATTGTTAATAGTGAGATATCTAAACCAAATTATTCATTAACAGACTTAAAAAATAGAGTTATACTAGATTTAAATACTTATATTATTGAATCAACTGGAAGAAGACCTCTTATTATGCCAATGATTTTTGAAATAAAATAGCCACTATAATTAAAATAGTGACTTTTTTTATAATTTTATTAGCATATAGGCTATTCCAACACCTACTCCCATTATAAAAGATAGAATTATAAAAAGAGTAAATAAGTTTATAAATCCATTATTCCAAGATAAATTATTATCTTGTTTTTCACTTTCAAACATTGGATTTGTTTTTATTAATTTAGAAGAATTACTTTTTCCATCTAAATCACTTTCTTTATGAGATAATTCATTAATTAATACATTTTTAATGCTTTCATCTTTTGTAGTTTGTATTTCAATTAATTTTAATACTATATCAGTTAATTCAGTTTTATTACTAGCACCCATTTCTAATGCATAATTAATATTTTCTATTATATGATTAATTAAGTTAGTTAAGTTTCCAATTGTAGAATTAGTATTTTTTAAATTTTCTTTTATTCTTTGTAAATGAAATGATTTTTCAAAAGCATCTTTATTTGAATTATTTAACTCTTCTATCCTTCTAAATTCTTTTTCATCTAAAAGTGTTCCTTCTTTAGTTATTTCATCAATATATGACTTTAGACTAGTTGTTAAATAATATGAAACTTCATTTTTGTTATCAAATGATGGCATTTTTTCAAATATCTTATTTAGAAGACTACTAGCATACATTGTATATATTGTTTTTTGTTTTCCACTTCTTAGTTTTCTTACTATATCTAATCTTTGAGTTAATATTCTATTTACAATTGGATTATAATCACTCTTAACTAAATTCAAAGAAATACCTAAATTTTCTAAAGTTTCTATTTGTTTTTTTCTAAAATTATTCATATCTTTAGGATTATGAACATCCATTCCTAATATTATTTTTACTTTATTTTTTGATGCGATTTGATAAAACTTTTTTATTAATGCATTATCCTCATATTCATTAACATTAAGTTCAATAGGTATATTCCATTCTCTTGCTTTAGAAGTTATTATTTCACTTGCTTTTATAACATTTTCATCAAACACTTTAACTTTTTCTTCAGTAGTCAAAGTATTTCTTACATTAATAAAAACACATGGATCAACAACTATGTCAAATAATCCTGTATCTAATGCATCACTTATAGTACTTGCGTATTCTAAAGGGTATAACTCATTGTCTAACTTTGACACACCTTTTACAAAATGTTGACTAAGTGTCATATATTCTACCCTACTTCTAAGTTCACTTAAAAACTGTTCTTTATCTTTATCATATTCAGATTCTAAACCTATGAGTATTGTTATATCAGGGTTTTCTTTTTTTAACTTAGATATTTTTTCTATATATAAAGGAAATTCTTCTAACATCATTCTCTCAAATGTATTAGAAAATTCTATATTTGAAAATGGAGCATGTTCTGAAAAACCAATTGTTCTTATACCATTAATTCTTGCATAATAAATATAATCTTCATCATTATATAAGCCAGCATGACCGCATCTTTTGGTATGAGTATGATAATTAAAATTTTGATATATATCTCGCTCCATAAAACTTTTTCCTTCCTATAATATCTTCTATCTTAATTTTATCAAAAATAAGTGTAAAAGTCATTACTTTATTTTAAAATATTTAAAAAGTAGAGAATACTCTCTACTTAGCAATTTCTTCTGCTCTTGTTTCACGAATTACAACTACTCTTATTGTTCCAGGATATTGCATTTCTTCTTCTACTCTGTCTTTTATATTTCTTGCAATTTTATAACTTTCTAAATCATCAACTTCTTCTGGTCTTACAATTACGCGTAGTTCACGTCCTGCTTGCATTGCAAAAGTTTTTTCTACTCCTGGTATTGAATTACCAATTTCTTCTAATTTTTCAAGACGTTTTACATAATTTTCTAACGAATCATTTCTAGCCCCTGGACGAGCAGCAGAAAGTGTATCTGCTATAGCAACTAATTCACTAATAACATAAGTTGGTTTTTTATCACCATGATGACTTTCAATAGCATTTATTACAACATCTGATTCACCATATTTTTTTGCAAATTCACTACCTAATTCTACATGAGAACCTTCAACTTCAAAATCAATAGCCTTTCCTATATCATGTAAAAGTCCTGCACGTTTAGCTAGTGCAACATTTTCACCTAATTCACTTGCTAATAATCCAGCTAAATTTGCCACTTCAACAGAGTGTTGCAAAGCATTTTGTCCATAACTTGTTCTAAAATATAGTTTACCAATTAATTCGACTAATTCTGGATTTACTCTTGTAATACTAAGTCCAAATAATGCTTCTTCTCCCTTTTCTCTAATAGTTGTTTTAAAGTCTTCACAAACTTTATCATATATTTCTTCAATTCTTGCTGGGTGTATTCTTCCATCTTTTATAAGTGTTTCAATTGTTACCTTAGCAATTTCTCTTCTTAAAGGATCAAAACTAGATAAAACTATTACTTCAGGAGTATCATCTATTATTAAATCAACACCTGTAATTGCTTCAATAGTTCTAATATTTCTTCCTTCACGACCTATAATTCTACCTTTCATTTCGTCATTAGGTAAAGTTACAGTACTTACTGTTTGTTCATTTGCAACATCAGTTGCATATTTTTGCATACTACTTACAAGATATTCTTTTGCTTTTTTATCTGCTTCTAATTTAGCATCATTTTCTCTTTCTCTTAAGTATATTGCAATTTCTTTAGACATATCGTCTTCTACTTTTTTCATTACTAGATTTCTTGCTTTTTCTTTACTAAATCCAGATATTCTTTCTAGTAATTCAATTTGTTCTTTCAATATAGACTCCATTTTTGCGTCTTTTTCTTGAATTTCCTTTTGTTTAGCTAATAAATCTTTATCTCTTAAATCTAAATTTTTTTCTCTTTCTTGTAAAAGTTCATCACGTTTGTTTAAACTATTTTCCCTTGTTTCAACAAGTGCTTTTAAGTCTTGTATTTCTTTTTTCTTTTCTTTAATTTCTAAATCAGTGTCTTGTTTTAGTTTATAACTTTCTTCTTTTAGTTCAATTAATTTATCTCTCTTAAGTTTTTCAGCTTCTTTAGTAGCCTTTTCAATTAATTTATCAGCTTCTTTGCCAGAGTTTAATATTCTTAATTTATTCATTAAAAGTATTAATAATGCTCCCAAAAATAATCCAACTATTATTAGCAAAATGGAGTAACCAATATTTTCCATAATTTCCTCCATTACTATATATTTTCAGATTTGAAGTATTTTTATACTTCTAATTCTATTTTAAAGTTATTTTTAAGTATTGTCAATTAAATTTTTCTTTTTTCACCAAATTAAAAGAAGAAAAGTCTATTTTTCCTCTTTATTAGCGTCTTTATTAAAATTATAATGTTCACGTACCTTAGAATTAATTTCTTCAAACAATGCTTTATTTTCTTTTAATAAAAGTTTAACATTTTCTTTTCCTTGACCAATTTTTTCTCCATTATAAGAAAACCAAGCACCACTTTTATCAATTATTCCTAAGTTAGAAGCAATATCAACTATTTCGCCTTCTTTACTTACTCCTTCTCCATACATTATATCAACTTCTGCAGTTTTAAATGGAGGTGCTACTTTATTTTTCACTACTTTAACAACAGTTTTATTTCCAATAACATCAGTTCCTTGCTTTATTTGTTCTGCACGACGTACATCTAATCTAATTGAAGAATAGAATTTTAAAGCACGACCACCTGGAGTTGTTTCTGGATTACCGAACATTACCCCCACTTTTTCTCTTAATTGATTTATAAATATACATATTGTATTTGTTTTATTAATAGCACCAGAAAGTTTTCTTAAAGCCTGACTCATAAGTCTTGCTTGTAAACCAACATGAGAGTCTCCCATTTCCCCTTCTATCTCAGCCTGAGGTACCAAAGCAGCAACTGAATCTATTACTATAATACTCATTGCTTCACTTCTTACAAGTGCTTCGCATATTTCAAGTGCTTGTTCTCCAGTATCTGGTTGACTTAATAATAAATCATTTATATTAACACCTAACTTTTTTGCATAGACTGGATCAAGTGCATGCTCAGCATCTATAAAAGCTGCTTTGCCTCCAGTTTTTTGTACTTCAGCAATAGCATGTAAGGCAAATGTAGTTTTACCACTCGATTCAGGCCCATATATTTCTATTATTCTACCTTTTGGATAACCACCTACACCAAGAGCTATATCTAATGCTAAACTTCCTGAAGATACAACGTCTATATCTTTAAGTCCACCTTCCCCAAGTTTCATAATTGCACCTTTTCCAAATTGTTTTTCAATATCAAGTAATACCTGTTCTAATGTTTTATCCTTTTCTCCAGTTTTATTTAATTTTGTCATTTCTTCCTCCTACTTTTTACTTCTTATTACTCTTTCATTATACATCAAATATAATTGTTTGTCAATACATTTTTCAAACACTTGTTTTCAAAAACAAATTTTCACAATTAATTAATACAACTAAGTTTATTTTATTAAAGAAATAGTTCTATGTCAAGAAAAAATGAGCTAATTGCTCATTAAATATTGTTTATTATTTACATAATATTCTATTCCACTAACTATTGATAAAACAGTTGCAGTCATTATTAACATATCTGCTACTCTTAGTCCCCATATTTCAAAAGGTAAATTATAAAATAACATAAGAGTAATTCCACTCATCATAAATATAGTTTTTATTTTACCTGTTTTAGAAGCTCCTACTGTACCTACTTTATTTCCTACAACCATTTTAATAGAATCAACAATAGTATCTCTACTTATGACTATTACTGGAATTATCATATGAATAAATCCATTACATGCAAGAATAATAAGTACACCATTTACTAAAACTTTATCTGCTATTGCATCCATAACCTTTCCGTAATCTGTTACCATATTGTATTTTCTTGCAATATGACCATCAACGAAATCAGTTACTGATGCTATTAAAAACAATATTCCACAAATTAAATATTTTACATCTACTCTTAATGTAGAAGTAACTTTTATTGTCCCAAGATCAAGTCCAATTTTATTTAATGGAATAATTAAAAGTATTAATACTATTACTGATAAAACTAATCTTGATATAGTTATTTTATTTGGTAAATTCATAAGTTATTTCACTTCCTATATTATAATTTAATTCTTTTTTACTATTTAAAAATACATTTAAAAATATTAATGTTGCACTCACTAAAATAATTGTTAGTATTGAAAAGAAATACACTAATTTCATTTTTGCTTTTCTTACTTTTTTTCTAGTATAAGGTGAACTAATTCTTTTTCTAGTTTCCTTCTCATTTATTTTTTCTATTTCTTTTACTTTTTGTTCTATTTCATCAACTGGTATTCTTGATGTAAAATCAAAGACAAAATCATTAAATTCTTCTATCATTTTTTCCCCATCAACATTTAGATAAGTTGCATATTTTTTTATTAATTCCTTCAAAAAGAAAATATCTTTAAAAGCATTAATATTACCATCTTCTAGGTTTTCTAATTGAGCAACTGTTATATCTAAATCACTTGCAGCTTCTTCTAATTTCACACCAATTTCTTCTCTTTTTTCCTTAAATATATTTCCAATGTCCTTCACAAGTACACTCCTTTTTATTTAATAAACATCTAATAAGCCATTTTCTGTACCTTAATATAAGGTGGTAAACATTTATCTAGCTAATGCTCCTTTACTCTTTTCATTTCATTTGTAAAGACTCCCCTACCAATTTTGGGTTTCTCACTCGTGGGGTTTACCGCGTTCCACTCCTTTTATTCCTAAAAGGCATCGTCTCTATGGCACTTTATAACTACTCATGAAAGAACTTTTCATTTTCGTCGCCGTTAGATTTATAACCTACCTAGGGTTATCGTTTCCCCTAGCACGAACACTATAGTCAATCGCAGACTATGTGAGTATGGACTTTCCTCTACATTATTATATGCAGCGTTTACCTAAGATATTTATTTCCTATTCTTCTCCATAAACTGTTTTTTCTAATTCTCCTAATCTTCTTAGTATATCAACATTTGTAACTCCACGACTATTTTCGGCTACACTAAGTGTTGACTTTAAATTTCTAATTTCATTTTTTAACCTAATATTTTCTTCCATAACGCTTTTAAGTTCGTTATCATATTTAGCAATAATTTTATGAAAATTAGTATAGTCTCCAATAATGATATCTAAGAATTTATCAACTTCTTGTAATCTATAACCTCTTGCATCAATTTTGAATTCTTTTTCCAATATGTCATTTTCTGTCAAAGTGATCTTTTCTTCCATAGAACTCTCCCCTTTTCCATTATAATTGTACAATGAAGTTTGTAATTTGTCAACAAACAGAAAAAAAGTTTATCCTTTTAATAAACTTTCATCTTTAAATTTTGATTTTGTTTCTAAAATTGAAAGTGTTAAATCACTTATCATCTCATCAAATGTAAATAATATTGCTTCTTCTATAGTATCACCTCTTCTGGTAATAATATATAATATTTTTTATAATATTTCATTATTTTAGACAAAACTAGATATATTTTTTAACTTAATTTTTCTTTTATCCAAGTTGTATCATCTTTACTTACTTCTTCAACTAAAATCTTATATTGAATCATCTTATAATCTGTATTATTTATCAAGTTATATATTGGTGTTGCATCAATACTTATATCATTTATTTTTTCATTATTAAAAGTAAATACAATATTAACACTTTTATCTTCCAATGTATAATAGTTAGTTTTATTTATTTTGTTATAAGTAGTTAAAAAATCATTTAAATTATATTTGTATGTTACTTCATTATCTTTTTTTATTATATTTATTGTTTTGGTATTAATTAATTCTTTTAAATTTTTAAAATCAATAAATGTTTTATCATAAGGAAAACTATCAAAACTAGCATTTTCTACAAAATTGTCATTATCTAAAACATAATATTTATTATTATAATTAACAAACTTATCTAGAACCTTGTGATAATATTTTTCTCCAATTAATATATCATTTTGTTTTTCAAAGTCTAAAGTAATTGCATCGTCATCCATAACATAATGAATATTCATTTTATAAAAATCTTCACTCATATCAATTATACTTTTTATATAATTAACTCCATTATTTTCTTCTTTTATTATTTCAGTTTTATTCAAACTCATTCTTGCTATGCATATCAATATAACAAAGAATCCAATATAACCTATAATTTTTAATAAATTCTTTTGTTCTTCTTTCATTATTTAAAAAATTCTCCTAATAATTCCTTTTTATAACCATTTATAAAATCTATAGCCTTCATTTCTTTTTTTCCAGATGGTTTTAGTTTAGTAATAACTATACTTTTATCTTTACATTTAACTGTTATTCCATCTTTTCCTACATTAGTTATTTCACCACAGTCACCAATTTCACTATTTGAAATAAAAGACTCAGTAACTTTAATAACTTCATTATTTAAGTTTGTGTATGCTACAGGATATGGGTATAAACCTCTTATTTGATTAAATACTTCTTTGCTAGTTTTATTAAAATCAATTTTTTCTTCTTCTCTAGTTATATTCCATGCATATGTAACATCACTCTCATTTTGTTTGATTCTTTTATTTGTTCCATTAAATATACTAGGTAAAACTTTTATAAGTAATTCACTTCCCATTAAACTTAATCTATCATGAATAGTTCCAACATTATCTGTATCAGTTATTAAAGTACTTTCTTGTTCAATTATATCACCAGCATCCATTTTTTCACTCATATACATAATAGTGATACCAGTTACTTTTTCGCCAGTAATTATTGCTTTATGTAGTGGTGCACCTCCTCTTAATTTAGGTAAAAGTGAAGCATGAACATTAATACACCCATATTTTGGGTAGTCTAATAACTCTTTTGGTATTATTTGACCATATGCACAAGTTATTATTATATCTGGATTAGATTCAATAACATTTTTATAATCTTCTTTAATCTTTATTGGTTGAAAAACTGGAATTTTATTTTTAATTGCTACTTCTTTAACAGGAGTAAATAATAACTCTTTATGTCTTCCAACTGGTTTATCTGGCTGAGTTACAACTAATACCACATTAGTTTCTTTAATTAAATTTTCCAAAACAGGAACTGCAAAGTCTGGTGTTCCCATAAACACAACTTTTTTATCTTTCATAATGCCTCCCTAAGTATTTTCATTATATCAAAATCTTATAATAAATTCAAAGGATTTATATTTATATCAACACTTACTTTGTTTGTTATATACATTTCATTTATATTTTTAAGTACTTCTAACATATTTGCCTCATTTTTATATTTAAGTATTATTTGAAAATAATATTTATTCATCAATTTAAATACACTTGCTGTAGAAGGGCCAAGTACAATGATACCTTCATTTAAATTTCTAGTTAAATAATTTTTTACATTATTTGCTTCATCTCTAGCAAGTTCATATTTATCACTAATTATTTTTACTGTAGTTAAATAATAATATGGAGGATATTTCAAATCCTTTCTAATTTTCATTTCTTTAGTATAAAAATCAATATAATCACCTTTCTTAACACATTCTAAACAATAATTATCTTTATTATAAGTTTGAATTACCACATCACCTGGTAAGTCATACCTTCCAGTTCTACCACCAGTTTGTGTAAGTAATTCAAAAGTTCTTTCACTACTTCTAAAGTCAGGAATATTAAGTGATGCATCTGCATTTATTACACCAACTAAAGTAACATCTTTAAAGTTTAGACCTTTACTTATCATTTGAGTTCCAATTAGTATATTGTATTTATGATTTTTAAAATCTTCTATTATCTTTGAATGACTACCTTTATTTCTAGTAGTATCCAAGTCCATTCTTACTGTCCTACCAAGTGGAAACATTTCATTTATAATACTTTCTAATTTTTCTGTACCCATACCTAAATCTTTAATAGCATCTTCTTTACACTTTGGACAGATATTTGTCATTTTTGTAGTATATCCACAATAATGACATCTTAAATTATTTGTACTTTTATGATATATTAATGAAATATCACAACTAGGACATTTCCAAACAAAACCACATGATGAACAACTTAAAAAAGTTGAATAACCTCTTCTATTTAATAAAAGTATTACCTGTTTATCACTTTTAATGGTATCATTTATTTTTTCTTTAAGTACACTACTTATTATAAAGTTTCTTTTTTTCACTTCTTTATTCATATCTACTAGTATATAATTTGGTAAATTATTACTTACACGAGAAGTTAAACTAACTAATTTAAATACACCTTTTTGACCACGAGCATATTGCTCTAAAAGAGGTGTTGCACTACCCATTACTACTTTACATTTATAAGTTTCACTTCTCATAAATGCCACATCAATACTATTATATTTTGGATTAACATCTTGCTTAAAACTAGGACTAGAACACTCATCAATAATTATAAGTCCTATATTTGAAAGTGGCGCAAAAACAGCACTTCTAGCCCCTACTACTATGCTAACTTCTTTATTAACAATTCTTCTATACTCATCAAATTTTTCTCTTTCACTTAATCCACTATGTAAAACTGCTACATCATCACCAAAATCACTTTTAAATCTATTTACTATTTGAGGTGTTAAACTAATTTCAGGTACAAGCATTATCACACTTTTACCAAGTACTAAAGTATCTTCAATCAGTTTAATATATATTTCTGTTTTACCACTTCCAGTAACCCCATGAAGTAATATTTTATTATTAGTACTTGTTTTTATTTCATTATAAGCACACATCTGTTCACTAGTTAGAATAATATTCTTTTTTTCTTCTTTAATATAGTGAACACTTTTTTTAACTTCAACTTCTTTAATCAAAACAATATTATTCTGAATTAATTTTCTAAGTGAAGAAGAATAAATATCTTTTCTTTTTACCTCTTTATTAGTTAACAAAAAATTTATAATTTCTATTTCTTTTTTATTTCTACTATGAGTATTAACATATTCATCAATATCAATATTCTTATTAAGAAAACAATATGTTTCAGTAACTATACCCATATTAACTTTACTTTTTGCTTTTAATGCTTTAGGAAACATTGCTTGATATGCACTTATTTTTGTAGATAAAGTTTTTTCACTTATTTCTTTTCCTAAACTTAACAATTCCTCATTTAAACAAAACACTTTTTCTACTATTTCATATACTTCTTTATATTCAATATTTTCATCAAACCTATTAGAAAGACTCATTACAAATCCCTCAACTATTGTATTACCAAAAGGCACTAAAACCTTTTGACCAATTTTTATATCACTTAAAAGTTCTTCTTTAACTATATAATCAAAAGTTTTATCAAGAGATTTTACACTATATTCAATTAATACACTTGCTATCATAAATATGGATTATATTTTAACTCATGAGATAAAGTAGTTAATTGACCATGCCCTGGATACAACTTAATAGCCACATCCATCTTTCTAAGTGACATTAAACTATAAGCCATCTCTTCTTCATCTCCCCCAGTTAAATCTGTCCTTCCTATTGTTTCATAAAATATAAAATCTCCTACAAACATATCATTACTATCTTTAAAATAAAAACTTACACTATCTTTTGAATGTCCTTTTGTAGGTATTACTTCGAATTTAAAATTTTTAACTTTCTTTAATCCCAATGATCTATAATCAAATACAGGTATATCATATTTGTTAACAAAATAATCTAATGCACCAATATGATCATAATGATAATGAGTTATCAATATACCAACAAGTTCCACACCTAACTCTTTTAAACACTTTTCTATCACATCTTCTTCACTTGAAGGGTCAATTACTAATGCATACCCATTATTTTTAAGTACATAGCAATTATTATCAAGTGGTTCTAATACTAATTTTTCTATTTGCATACAACACTTCCAAACATATTAATTAATTCATCTAACTTATCAATTACTAAGTACCCTTTTCCATTTAACTTAGTTGAAAATCTAACAGGTATTCCGCCTTCTTTTTCCCATTCTCTTAAATTACCTGCATAATCATCTACTAATATTGCTCCTTCAGTATGAACCATCTTAGTTTTACTTATTTCTTTAGGACATATTATTACAGTCATATCTTTAAAGTGTTTTCTTATATATCTTACCTTATCAGCACCTTCTTTAATAGAATTACAATGTGTAAGTATATTCACATCAAAAAGTTCACTATCAATTATTTTTTGAATGCAATTAATTGAATCATTTATTATATACTCATCTTTTAAAATATCTTTAAAATTATAATTTTCGTAAAATTTAGTATCATGAATATCATAACCATTTTCTTTTGCATCTTTATAAAGTATAGTAATTGTATCTAATACCACTCCATCAAAGTCAATATATAATTTTTTCATAATAACCTCCCAACTTCTAATTACATTTTACATTAGCCATTAAACATTTTCAAGCATTATTTATCTCACTTACAAATCAATATTATCATACAACAAAATGTTTGTCAATACTTTGTTTGTTTTTTCATAATAGGTATATTTAAGTTTAGGCTTTATAATATTTAATTTTAAAAATTGTATACTCATTCTTCTTACTTTCCACACTTATTTTACCATTATCCATTAAAATAATCTTTTTAGCAAGAGAAAGCCCTATTCCTACACTATTAGTGCTACTATTTTCTCCCCTATAAAATCTATTGAATATGTTTTTTAAGTCATTTTCAGAAATTCCAATTCCATAGTCTTTTATTATAACTGTAGTATAAAGTTTATTATCGTTTACAGTAATATCAATTTTACCAAATTCTTTAGAATACTCTACTTCATTTTTTAATATATTACTTATTGCTTCAACTTCAAAGTTATAGTCACATTTAATTAATACATCTTCTTTTATATCCAAGTTAACTTTAACATTTTTTAAGTCCATTATCAAGCTTACATTTTCAGTAGATTTTTCAATTATACTTTTTAAACTATTATATTTTCTATCAAACTTAATAGTATTTACTTCAAACATAGATAACTTTAACATAGTATTAACTAAATTATTAATTTTACTAATTTCCCTATTTATATCTTTTAAAAAACTTTCTCTTAACTTATTATCCATATCAGGATTATCTATTAAATTATCTAATATTATACTAATAGATGTAAGTGGTGTCTTTAACTGATGTGAAGTGTCTTCTATAAACTCTTTTATACTTAATTTATCTTTTAGTGAATTCTCTGCACTTTCTTTAAGCATTATAGTTGTTTTATATAACTCACTTTTAAGTATAGAAGTATCGTCTTCTACATTATCTTTCATATCTAACACATAATTTTTATTATTAATTTCTTTAATTAAATCAGTTAACTCTTCTATTTTCTTATTTTTATATGACTTTAATATCAAATTATATATTATTATAAACAAAGATAAACAAGTTACTATAATATTCAAAATTATTAAATATTTTAAGTTATCATTTTTCATTTTTAAACTAATAAAATCGTTTATATCTATTCCGTATTTACTTAAACTTGTCTCTTTTAATTCACTACTATTTAATTCCTTTATTATATCTTCAACAGCTACACCTGAGTACTTATTTTCTACTAAATTAACCATATTATTAATTATTAAATTTGTACTCCTTTTAACATTATTTGAATAACTTATAAAAAATATATTTAAAGAAACACTAATAAACAATATCAAGCAACATAAATAAACTAAAACTTTCTTATTCATCTATTCTATAACCTACTCCCTTAACTGTTTTAATTAAATCTACCCCTAGTTTCTCTCTTATTCTTTTTAAATAAACTGTAAGAGTATTATCATTTACATCATTTCCAGTAATATCCCAAATATAATTTATTATGTAGTCTCTTGTTACTACTTTATTGATACTTTTAAAAAGCAATCCTAATATTTTAATTTCTAAACTAGTTAAATTAACTAAATTACCATCATTATATACTTCCATTTTATCAAAATCAAAAGTAATATTTTTAACTTTCACTACATTTTCATTTTTTATATATTTATTAATTTTAGCAAGTAATACTCTTGTACTAAATGGTTTAGTTATGTAGTCTACTGCACCCAGGTTAAGTCCTTTTACCACATCATCTTCTAAACTCTTTGCAGTTAAGAATATCGTAGGAATATCCTTATTAGAAAGCATATCTTTAAAAAAGTCAAACCCACTTCCATCAGGTAAACTTACATCTAGTAAGATTAATTTATAATGAGCTAGTGTTAAATCATAAGCATCTGTTAAATTATTTACAGTTTTAACAGTTAACCCGTTTGTTTCAAAAGTATAAGTTAGCGCTTTTGTTATTGTTAAGTTGTCTTCAATTAAAAGTATATCCATATTTCCTCCTTCTAAATTATACCATATTTTTTACTTTTCAGCGAATTATTGGCTTTTCACTCGTCATATTGTGAAAAAAGAACATTTTAAATGTTCTCATTTCTAATAGTTTCTATTACATTACCCTTATTTGCTTTTTTAGAACTATAATTATTAAGCCACACTATAAGTAAACAAACAATAGCAATACTAACTATAATTCCTTTAAATGGAACTTTATAACTAAATAACACTTGATTAGTAAATCCTTTAAATATTAAATATGAAAGTAATACTCCAATAGGAATACCTATTAATAATGACTTAAATATATAGAAGAAACTCTCTAAGAAAATCATTCTATTAAATTCATTACTAGTCATACCTATACTTTTTAAAGTTGCAAATTCTCTTTTTCTTAAAGTCATATTAGTAGTTATAGTATTAAATATATTAGTAATTCCAATTAGTGAGATAACTATAATAAATCCATATAAGAATATGGCAATAACTGTATAAATAGATTTCATTTGTTTAACAGTCGCATCAACATTATTAACATAGCATCCTTCAGTATCTTTGCACATCTTATCAATATCACTTTGTAATTTATCAGGGTCTGTACTTTCTACATACAAACTAACACTTTCTAATTTATCTAGTCTTTCCATGTACTCATCACTTATTACCATTACAAGTGAACCATAATTATTTTCATAACCAAAAGGTCTAATATTTGTAACACTAGCAAGTTCCATATCAAAAGTTTTATCTTCTTTCATACTAGTAAAGTTAATTATATCCCCTTTCTTATTATCAGTCATATTATAACTAACTTCAAGTTTCTTTTTTGCATCATATCCAATATTATTATTTATTAAAATGCCTTTATCTTTAACACTATTATAGTTAAGTCCAAGTTTACTAATATACCTTAAATATTCTTCTTTACCAACAGATATTAATGTAACAGAATTAAGTATTGTCTCTTCTTCACTCATATAGGCATTATATTTTTTAAAATCCTTACTTGCTTTAAAGTTACCAGTTATTATACTCGTTCTAACAACAGAATACTTTTTAACAGTATCATGCTTACTAAAATTTAAAACGTTGTTATAGTTTAAATTATAATCTTTTGTATATGAAGTATAAACTAAATTGTAAGTATAATCTCCTTTTGCCATTTTAACTACATCAAATGCAGTATTAACAAAATATGATAGAGCAATATAAACACTTACAGACATTACTATTGATACTATAGTTGTTCTATATTTTTTCTTATTTCTCTTAATGTTTTTATAAGACACTACCCCACCTATACCAAATAATTTATTAATGAATTTAGGAGTTTTAAGTTTCTTACTATTAACTAAAATATCATTATTTCCTCTTATTAGAACCATTGGACTAGTCTTACTTGCTATTTTAGCACCTTTCTTACTAGACATAAATATTGTTACTATGCTAAGTATGATACTAATTACTATAGATAAATAACTTATTTTAAAAATTAAGTACTCATTACCTACAAACATATTTTTAATAAAGAAGTTAACTACATGTATTAATATGAAACTAGCAAGTACCCCAGAAATTACTCCAATAGGTATACCAACACTTCCTAGTAAAAATGCTTCATAATATACACTTTTCTTGATTTGAGAAGTTGTAGCACCAACACTTTTTAGTATTCCATATTCTTTAGTTTTTTCAGTAATAGAAATATTAAAACTATTTTTAATACAACATACACTAGTTACTATAATTATCACTGTTACAATAGCGCTTAACACTAAAAGTGCTTTCATTGAGCTATCACCATATGCATTTGTCTCAAGCATTATCAAATATCTATTAACATCAAATGTATACTTACTTTTCGCTAGTTCTTTTTCTGAAATTTCTACGTAGTTAGAGTCAAGTGTAATATCTTTTTCAAGCAGTTTCGCATCCACCCCTAAAATACCAGCAGTAACTTTATATTGATTTTTAAGTCCATCCTTTGTATATCTAGCAAATACTTTATAATTCTTTACTTCACTGGCATTGGTTGTTATAAATGTATACCCAGGAGAAGAAAAAGGCTCTAAAGCGGTAGATGGTCTTTCAAATATTCCTACTACTTTATAAGTAACTGAAACCGTATTTTCTATAGTTTCGTCGTTTGTTTCTTCATATGGATTATTTTGACCCAAAGCGTAGCCTTCACTCATTCTTGAACCTACTTCTAGTGTAATAGTATCTCCCACCTTCAAATCAACCTTACCATTGTTTCTTAGGTGTCTTGGTATAATTATCTCATTATTATTTTTTGGTAACTCTCCATCTGTAAGATTAATTCCAACACTATTAAAATCGTTCTTATCCATAGTTATTACATAAGCATAAGGTTTATATTCATTTTCAGTGTTTATTTTAGCATATCCTAAAGTACCTACTTTATAAAAATTCTCTATACTTCTATTATTTTCAAAAATACTGAGGTCATTACTTTGAACACCATCAAAACTATAATGAAAGTCACCATTTATATGTTTTTCTAAATTTATTATACTCTCTTTAAAACTAACAACTAGTGAACTAAGTGCAGTTATTAAAGCAACTGAAAGTATTATACCAATTATTGTAACTATGTTTCTTTTTTTGTTAAGTTGTAAGTTTTTATATGCAATATTTTTTAAAATATTCATTTTTCTTCACCCACAATACGTCCATCTGCTATTTCTATAATTTTATCAGCTACTTTAGCAAGTTCTAAGTTATGTGTAATCATTATAATAGTTTGTTTCATTTCTTTATTAGACTTTTTAAGAAGTGATACTATTTCTTCACTAGCCTTTGTATCCAAGTTTCCAGTTGGCTCATCTGCTAATACAATTGCTGGTCTTGAAATTAAAGCACGGCCAATACTTGTTCTTTGTTGTTCTCCACCTGATAATTCGTTAGGCAAGTGTTTACTACGCTTGTCTAATCCTAACATTTTAATAAGATTATCTACTTCTTCATCACTTACTCTTTTATTATCAAGTTCAAGTGGTAAAGTAATATTTTCTCTTACATTTAATATAGGTATTAAATTATAAAACTGATATATTAGTCCTACCTGTCTTCTTCTAAATATTGCTAACTCATCATCATTCATTTTAAAAATATCCGTATCATTTATAAGAACCTTTCCACTTGTTGGTCTATCTACTCCACCAAGTAAATGTAAAAGTGTACTTTTTCCTGAACCAGATGCACCGACTATAGAAACAAATTCTCCTTTTTCAACACTAAAACTCACATTATCTAAGGCAACTACTTTATTGTTACCACTTCCATAAACTTTAGTTAAATTTTCAACTCTTAATATTTCCATAAATACCTTCCTTTCAAGTAACTTAATTATACAATACTCAAAGTGACTACAAAGTGACAAAATAATTTTTTCAACTAAATATTAAATATATCTTATATCATTTAATTATAGTTATATTTTTAAAAAATGCACAATATTTTCAAAATATTGTGCAATTTTGGCTTTTCAGACCGCCCCTATTTTGCACATTCATTGTGCATTTTTATATAAAATTTAATAAATAATACTTATAATTATTATTTAAATAATCGTAATTTTTTAGTTTTTTCTTCTTTCAAATAAGTTGGATTTAACTCTTTTAATATATGAAGTGCCTCTTTTTCAGTTAAATATTCACAATTTGTAATTAGAGATTTAGCGTTTACTACTACAGGCACTTTAGTAACATATGTATTATCTACAAGTGAGTATGAGGTATGTGTATAAATATCTACAAAGGTCATAAGAGTATTAAACTGACCATCTTTTAAATAAGCTAAAGTATATCTTCCATCATGTTCCCAATATCTTCTGGTTCCAATATCTGTCTCTTCTATTTTAACCAAGTTACAAATTTTAACTAAATATAAATTTTCTGTTTTAAATTTCATTATACAAAACCTCGCTTTAATACTAATTACATTTTAACACACTATAAGAATATAAGCAACAAATCGCTCTAACTAGTTCAATATACCTTAAATACTTATAATAATGTTTTACCACCTTTTATAAATTTACTATATTTTAACAAAAAATATTCAATAATAACATTTGGTGCGATACAAAAGCCTATTTTGAACAATTTTATCTATAAAGAATAACTAATAAATTCCAATTCTATATATAATATATTTTTTATAAAATAAAAGTAACAATATTTATTGCCACAATTAATTATAATTATTTTTTTAGAGTTTTTAATATTTTTTTAGTATTAACCTCATTTAATACCAATAATAATCCATATTTTGGAATATTATCAGCAACATCTGGAACTTCTTCTTTCAAAGAGACAATATTTACAACATATGGCAAATCAAAATAATGGCTTTCCTCAGCATCGGCTACAAATCCAGTAAATATTTCTCTATATCTGATTTTTCCATTTTCATTTAATAATTCAAATATATATTTTTGTTCTGTTTGTTTAACCATTGGTCCGTATGATGTTAGTTCACTTGATATATATTCTAAGTTAGCAACTACTAAATTATTAGTCACATAATTATCATTAAGTTTATAATTATCGCTTTTGAAATTTAGTGACTCTTTTTTCTTATTTTGTTTTTTCTTTCCAAACATAATAAACCTCCCTCATTAATTATATATTATATCATAGTTTTTGATGTTTGAAACAAATTTTACATATTATCTTTCAAAATCATCTTTTTAAATACTTTTAATGTATTCTTCTAAATCTTTAATTTGTATTTTATTATTCAAATTTTCTATATAGATATTTGTTTCATAATTAAATGCTAGAAATGTAATACCTTTAATAATTATTCTATGTGGCTCTACATAAAAGAGATTAGTTCTTTCTGTTGTTCTTATTGAACCTTTCTTAATTTCATATCTAGTATTAGAAAAATTGCAAATAAATTCTAATTTCTTTTTTAATGTTTCTTCAATATTTAAATCTTCTTTAATAATATTTACCATTAAATCTTCCCTTTCTTTCACACAACAAAAAATCAATTCCATTTCTAGAATTGATATATATTAGTTAATTGAACCAAAGTTCAACCTGATTCTTTAATGGTGCCTGTGAAGAAGAAGTAGAATAATTTTTCTTACCAACATTAATAGGTAGTAATAACTTACTTACTAATACAAGTATACTACATTTTTACCATTTTAAGTCAAAAAATGTTGAAAATGACCGATTTTGTGTTATAATATAGTACAACAAAGGGGGGATATTATGATTAATGAAGAAAAACAAGTATGTTATAATATGCAAGTTTATAATGATTTCGTTGATTTTCCATTCGCAATGACTAATATAGAAGATTTTGAATTTGATAAACTATTATCTCATCCAAATCCTGAAGTTAGAGCATTTAATTTTATTTTGATTACAAAATGTACAACAAAAGGAAATACAACAACTGTTAGACCACTAATGATAATATATAATAAAAATGATTGGAAAGTAAGAAACTATGATATAGAAGATTATTATGGTTCAAGAACAAAAACATTATGTAGCAATAGAAAACAAACATTAGATTTTGCTGGAAAATTAATAGAATTACCTTGTAATAATCAAAATGAAATAATAAATAAATTTAATATTGTTTCTAAAATATTAATTGATAAAAATAAAATTAACTGGAAATCATTAATAAGAAAAAAATAAAAACATAATTTTGTTTGGTTTTATTCCTTGCTAAAATTATGTTTTAGGGTTTCAAAAGGGAATATTCCCTTTGCACACACCTCTTTGACTATGTCAAATGGGAAGTGTGTTTACTCTATTGGAAATAGAGTCTTATACGACAAGCAAACTGCTTGTCTTTT
>OIYG01000990.1_pt1 | contig 23674 bp, 25 predicted proteins | sample 1587861 | NCBI WGS metagenome assembly OIYG01 (sample SAMN03283272) | human gut metagenome | biome: human-associated habitat; material: feces | host: Homo sapiens | place: Peru | collected 2012 | reverse complement strand
CCGGCAAGGAACTCTTTTTCTCCTACGAGACCTATGTCTCCGACGGCACCGTCACCCTGGAGGAGCTGGCCCAGATGCACATCGGCAGCAGCGAACCGGCCCAGGCCTACACCATCCAGGGCTGCCCCGCTGCAGGAGCCGTAGTCGGCGAGCTTGCCCCCCACTCGGATGTCGTCTGGATTCAGGGCACCCAGGAAAATGGCCTGTGCTTCGCACTGAGCAGCGCAGACTTTACTGTGGAAGAACTGGTAAAAATTGCGGAAAGCGTGCAGAAGCAGTAACCGGCAATAAAATATAAGGAGGAGCGAACCGGCCAATTCCGCCGGTTCGCTCCTTTTTCGTCATGGAAAGGGATTTGCTTTTCAGGCTCCTGTGTGAACTGCCTGGGCAATGGAGGATTCCACAAAGCTATTTAAGCTCATGTTGTGGGCCATTGCGGCAACCACTGCCTGCTTGTGCAGCTCCGGCGAAATACGGACGTTGAAGCTGCCCTTATAAGCCCGTTCCGGTTTCTTCTCCTGCTGGGCACACAGCTCCAGGTAATCATCCACCGCTCCGTGGAAATCCGTGAGAAGCTCCCGGGCGGTGCTTCCTTCGTAAGAAATCAGCGCCCGGATACCAAGAACCTTTCCGTAAAACAAAGCATCCTCCTCCGAGAATTCAACGCTTCCCAGATATCCCTTATATTCCATAGTATTATTCACAGAAGTCCCTCCTGTTCCAGAATTTCAATTAACTGTTTTACCTGATATTCCAGTAATTCCTTGCGCGGGTGCGGTTTATGCATTAAAATTGGAGGATGTTCCTCCGATACAAACATAATCCGCGAACCGCTGGTACGTCCCTTGTTGAAGCGTTCATAGTGAAAATACCGCAGCAAGCTCTCTGCGTCATCAAAAGAAAATGTTTTAGGCTTTGCCCTCAATCTTTCAATCAGTTTTTCCTTTTGTCCCACAGTACCGCCCCTATCTTCTTTACACCATTATATAAGATGCCCGCGGAAAATGCAACTGTTTTTAGTTATCGTTTTGTGTGTATGTTTGCGCAATACAAAAAAATACCCACAAATCTTTTTCCGCTCCCCGTTTTTCTGCGTGTATAAGGGTGAACACACAAAAAGGAGGTTTTTCCCATGGATGACAATGCAATACTGGACTTGTATTTCGCCCGGTCTGAGCAAGCCATTTCCGAAACGGACCGGATATACGGCCGCTACTGCTACAGCATTGCAAACCACATTCTCTCCAGCCCCTCGGACGCCGAGGAAAGCGTCAACGATACCTATTTCGCCGCCTGGAAGCTGATCCCGCCCCGGCGGCCCCAGCGGTTCGGGCCCTTTCTTGGAAAGCTCACCCGGAATCTCTCCATTGACCGCTGGCGGAAGAACACCGCAGAAAAGCGGGGCGGCGGAGAAATGCAGCTGCTTCTGGACGAGCTGGCGGAATGCGTCACCGGTGCCGAAAGCCCGGAAACGGACCTGCTGAAAAAGGAGCTGACCACATCCCTGAACCGCTTTCTGCGAAAGCTGGCAGTCCAGGACCGCACCGTTTTTCTGCTGCGGTACTACTACGCCGACACCCTGCCGGAAATCGCCCAAAAAGCAGGGCTTTCTGCCAATCAGGTAAAGTACATCTTGCAAAGAACCCGAAAGAATCTGGCCAAAACACTCAAACAGGAGGGATTACAATGACATCGATGCAGCTTTTTCAGGGCTTTTCCGGCGTAGACGCAGAGCTTCTGGCGAACGTGGAGCAGCCGCCGGTGCGGAAACGGGCACCCGCCGGAAAACGAATCTGGCTGATTGCGGCAGTGGTTGCCCTGGCCGCGCTGCTGGTGGGATGTGCTGCCTACTATGCACTGAGCATGAAACGGGTGAAAATTGGGGAAAGCGCCGGGCAGCGGGACTACACCCTGGTAGACGGCGTGTATGAGAAAGATCCCCACACCGTTTCCACCAATATCCTGACCCTCTCCGGCCTGGAGGGCTCCAATACCTACAAGGCCTGCGCGGATTACTACGCGTTCCAGGAGGAATACGACCGGAATATGGAGCAGATGACCGAGGCAGGGACTCTGCCGGAGGATTTCTGGGATACCTACGCCGACACCATGGATGCCAAAGCCGCCGAGCTGGCGGAGCAGTATCACCTGAAGCCGACGGGGAATCTTCTGAGCTTCCGCACCACCCGGAATCTCTGCAATGCGCTGGGAATAGAGCGGTTTACCCAGGCCGGGCAGTCCCTTCGCGCGGAGATCGGCGGGGGCGGCTGCTACGACAGCGGCAATTTCTGGCTGGACATGGGCTTTACCTTCCCGGAAGACCAGGGCTACGAGGTCGTATATACCCCCGGCATCCTGCGCTGGAATCGACTGGACAGTTTTAGCCGTGATTATGTAACCCTCGTAGACTCCGGCGACTGGGTGGAACGGAACTACACAACCGCCGCCGGGAGTACCGTCCTGATTCTCCAGTCTCCCAGTCAGGAGCTTGGCTACATTCTCTGTGACCGGGGCGAGGCATTGATGAGCCTCCAGCTCAACGTCAATATCGAGCTCCTCAGCGAGGACGGCGGAGTGGTCTCCGCGGAATATCAGCACATGACCGACAGGCAGATTGAAATGGTAGCCGACAGCATTGATTTCACCGTCCAGCCCAAGCTTCCCACCCAGGCGGACGTGGACGCGCAGCCGGAGATTTCCCAGGAGGCAACCCAGGATGGTTATACCGTGCAGCTCAAGTCCGTAGAGACCGACGGCTGCGTCGTCCGGATTCTCCTGGGCATCACAGCCCCCGAGGGCACCGCCCTTCCCGACATCCAGTTCTCCAACTGGGACAGCACTTTGACGCCCACTAGCGGCACCGTTTCCGGCGACGGCAGCACAAACGGAATCATAGACGATGGAGACGGGAAAGACAATACCGCCGATTGGCTGCTCATTGATTCCCCCATCATGGCAGATGGCAGCATGCCCTTCGCACCGGGGAGCACATGGGAGCTGCACCTTGTGGACATTGTTCACTCCGGCTGGGATTCTGTCAACAACCGTTCCTACAACGATACGCTTGCCGAGGGCGAATGGCTGTTCCCAATCCATTTTGACGAGCAAAACGGCGACTACCGGGAGCTGGAGCTCCTGTCCCAGCCCGTTTCCGCCCAGGCCAGCACTGCCTGGAGGATGGACGGCACAGATGTAACAGATGTATTGGAAACCTTCCGTGTCACCTCCGTAAAGGTGCGCAGCATGAGTATTCAGCTAACCAGCAACGCGGGAGAAAACGCCGATTTCTTCCATTTCTATGGCGCTTCCTCCTACGCCGTCATGCGCGACGGCAGCCGAGTTGAAATCATGAACAGCGAATTTGTGGAGCCCATCGATTTGGAGAAGCTGGACTATATCCTCCTGGCGGACGGGACAAGGCTTCCTGTACCAGGAAACTAAGTCATTTTCTATTTTTCAGATAAGATAAAAAGGAGCGAACGGATGCATCCAAATCCGTTCGCTCCTTCTTTGTCTCTTTCCCGGTGACAAGCCAAGCCCCGCTTGATACGCGCATCCTCCCATGGTAAAATATTTTCAAAAACAGCTTCTTCCCATGCAATATCCCCCTCCCCTTTTACGCCTATATAGGTGAAAGACAAACCACAGGAGGTGATCCCATGGAGGATCAAGGAATTCTCGACCTCTTCTTTGCCCGTTCGGAGCAGGCCATTGTGGAGACGGACAGGAAGTACGGCGGCTACTGCTACAGCATTGCCTATAACATTCTCTCTTCCAAAGAGGATTCAGAGGAAAGCGTCAACGACACCTATCTGGCGGCCTGGAATCTGATTCCACCCAGAAAGCCCAGTTTCCTGAATGCGTTTCTGGGAAAAATCACCCGCCATATCTCCATAGACCGCTGGCGCAAGTTAAACGCCCAAAAGCGGGGCGGAAAGGAAACGGTCCTGGCTTTGGACGAGCTGGGGGAATGCACAGCTTCTTCGGATATGGAGGCAGAAATCGCCCAGCGGGAGCTTGCCCGGATTCTGAATGATTTTCTGGAAACCCTGCCCGAAACGGAGCGCCATGTGTTTCTGTGCCGGTACTGGTATTTGGATTCCATTGAGGCCATTGTCCATACCACCGGCTTCACCCAGAGCAAGGTGACTTCCATGCTCCACAGGACCAGAGGGAAGCTTCGGAAACGGCTCAGCGAGGAGGGGTACGTATGAACGCAATGGATATTCTCACGGGGCTCAACGATGTGCGGGACCGCTACATCGTTGACACGGAAGCCTTCCGACAGGCGACGCCGAAAAAGCGACAGCTTCCCAGGAAAAGACTGTGGCTGATTGCGGCAATCGTTACCCTGGCTCTGCTTTTGGTGGGGTGCGCCGCCCTCTATGTGCTGCACCTGCAAGATATAGCCTTTGGCCAAGAGCAGCGATCGGGCACCAATGGAAGCACCGGAACCTGGTTTAAGCTGTCCCTGCAGGGTGTGGAGGGAACGCCGGGATATCTGGCGCAGAAGGAATGGTACGAATGGCTGGAAACCTATGACCCCAATGATGAAATTTACCATTCCGAAGAGGCATTCTCCGAGGACTTTGGAGAGGAATACGAAGCCTACCTGCTCTACACCCGGGCCATGAAGGATAAGCTGGACGAGATCTGTGCCAAATACCACCTGAATCTGCTGGGAAAAATGCACCGTGACCCCGATCCTGAGGCAGCCTGCCAGGCCCTGGGCATCCGGGGCATCCTCCGCGTTCCGGCAGAAACGGACCTTGCTTTTCGGTACTACGCAGACGGCTCCTTCACCGCGGAAGGGACCGTGACCCTGACGGGGCCGGATGCTGTCTGGCCCTATGGCGAGGTGCTCAGCTTTTCCGCCTTTCGAAAGGACAGCTTCAACGACGTGTATTCCATGATTCCGAAGGAGAATTTCACGGAGTGGAACTACAGGACTTCCTACGGCGCAGATGTATTGATCGTTTCCGTAGAGGGAACGGAAGATGGCACCTGGGTCAGCGGTGCGTCCCTCTTTGCAGACGGGGGCGACTATATGATCCACCTAAATCTGACGGAATACGACCGGACCTGGACAAAGGAGGCCCTGGAAAGCTACGCCGAGGCCTTCGACTTCACCGTACAGCCTCAGGAGGTCTCTCCGGAAGCGCTGGCGCAGACGGACGCCCGGCAGGCCGCCTATGACAAAGCGTGGGCAGAGCAGTACCAGAAACGCCTCCACGGTTATGCGGAGCTGGGCTACGATTCCCGAATCAAAGACTGGTTAACGATCAGCACCCATCCGAACCAGCTGGGCTTTTGCCTGGCGGACCTGAACGGAGACGGTGTGGAGGAGCTGCTGCTCGGAGAAAACGGGTATATTCAGGAGGCCTACTGCAAGACGGAGGACGGAACGCAGAGGATCATGCCGCCCACGGTCATGTACTATGGGGCCTTTCTGGAATCCAACCGCTATCTTTCCGACATAGCCTCTGACTATTCCCTCCACCCATCCTATATGTACCTCTGTCAAGACAATGTTCTTGCCTACGTGTTTGTGGCTCAGGATTCCACCGCCTATCATTTTGCAAGGCCGGAAAACGGGGAATATGTCTGGGACAAGTGCGTCTTTTATTCCACCATTGAATATTACCGGGAGCACCCCTGGAACCTGTACGAAGACGGGCCCGGTTCCAACGCAATTCCAATCACGCAGGAGGAATTCAACGCAATCATCCGGTCTTATACCCGGGTTCCCGTAACGCTCACGCCCATTTCTCAGTACCCCCTGGATGCTTCTTCAGCAAGCAACGTAGGCGAGGACACCGTCTACACAAGCTTTGATGCCCTGCTCCCCCGCCGTTCGGGCCTTGCTGACGCACAGGACTGGCACTATTGCCTGATCGATCTGGACGGCGACGGTCAGGACGAGTTTTTCTTAAACCACAAAGACTGGAACGGTCTGCTGGCCATGAAAGACGGGCAGGTAAAGCTTCTGGAATGCGGCAGAAACTTACACATTTGCCAGGGCGGCTTTGCCTACACCCGGCAATACCTGGACGGCAACAGCGCCACCGGCTTCTACCGGGTCGAGCACGGAGATGCCATTCTTGTAGACTACTTGCGCTATGATACGGGAATAAGCGCCGAAAATCCCTGGTTCTACAGCCCGGACGGTCAGGACGACACCCTGCGGCCCATCACCCAGGCGGAGTATGAGGCCATTCAGGCAAAATACGTACCCCTGGAACCGGATATGCGCGCTGATCTGGTGTATTCCGGCGAATGAGGAAAAATTGTTTACAATTTGCTTTTGGCTCTTGTATTGACATTTTTTCGCAAATCCAATATACTAACCCCAATTCCGGTTTCGAAAGGGGGCGCCGATATGGCAAAGCAAAAACGGATCGCAGCGGCGTTGATTGCCGCGGCCATGCTTTTGGTTCTGCTGGGCGCCGCCCTTTTTCTCATTGAGGAGGCCGGTCATGACTGCATCGGCGAGGGCTGCCCCATCTGCCTTCAGATGGGTATTTGCCGGAATACGCTGAAGGGCTTTGCTCCGGCGCTGTGCGCTCTGGTTTTTGCTGCTGCGGTCCGGCGTGCGCTGTATGACTACATTTCAGCCTGGGTTGATGTTATTCCCTCTTTTACGCTTGTAGCGCTCAAGGTCAAGCTCTCCAATTAAATAGGTGCTTTTTACAAGGGTGTAGTCTATCTGTTTTCGGATAGGCTTTTGCGGTGCTGCCGCTGCCCTTGTATTTTTGCGCCCATTTTACGATTTGGAGGTAAAACCTTATGAAAAAAATACTTGCGCTGCTGCTGGCGCTTTGGATTCCGGCAGCTGTGCTTTCCGGCTGTGCCCCCCAGGACGATTCCGCAGCATCCAATAAGCTGAACATTGTCACGACCATTTTCCCCACATACGACTGGGTCAGGGAAATCCTCGGTGCCGAAACTGACCGCGCTGAGATAACCACGCTGCTGGACAGCGGCGTTGATCTGCACAGCTATCAGCCAACCGTTGATGATATTGTTAAAATTTCCGATTGCGATCTCTTTCTCTATGTCGGCGGCGAGTCCGACGGCTGGGTGGATGACGCTCTGAAAAATGCGCCCAACAAGGAGCGGAAGGTCATCCGGCTTCTGGACGTGCTGGGCGATTCCGCAAAGGCGGAAGAAACCGTAGAGGGTATGCAGGAGGAGGAACATGACCACGAGGAAGAAGCAGAGTATGACGAGCACATCTGGCTGTCTCTGAAAAATGCCCAGGTGCTGGTGGCTGCCATTTCCGAGGCCCTGCAGGAAACCGACCCGGCCCGGAAGGATACCTACGCTGCAAACGCCGCAGCCTACGCGGAAAAGCTCTCCGCCCTGGACGGCGAATACCGGGCGGCTGTGGACAGTGGGAAGTACAAAACCCTTCTCTTCGGTGACCGCTTCCCTTTCCGCTATCTGGCGGATGACTACGGGCTCGACTACTATGCCGCCTTCCCGGGCTGCTCTGCCGAAACAGAGGCCAGCTTTGAGACCGTCTCCTTCCTTGCCGGGAAGATGGACGCGCTGGGGCTGCCCTGCGTGCTGACCATAGAGGGCACCCAGCACAAGATCGCCGAAACCATCGTGCAAAATACCGCCCAGAAAAATCAGCAGGTCTTGACCATGGACTCCATGCAGGCCGTCACCGCAAACGACGCGGCAAGCGGCGTAAGCTACCTCTCCATTATGGAGAAAAACCTTTCCGTGCTGAAAAAGGCCCTGGGACAGGAGGCAGAATGATGGCGCTGCTTTCCTGTCAAAATCTCAGCGTCGGCTACGAGGGAAAGCCCGTTCTGCAAAACCTCAGCTTTGAAATTTTTGCAGGCGACTACCTCTGCATTGTCGGCGAAAACGGCTCCGGCAAAACCACCCTTATGAAAACCCTTCTCGGCCTGCAGCCCCCAATCGGCGGCAGCATTCTCACCGGCGACGGCCTGCAACGAAACGAAATCGGCTATCTGCCCCAGCAGACCCAGGTGCAGCGGGACTTCCCGGCCTCCGTAAGAGAGATCGTTCTCTCCGGCTGCCAGGGCCGCTGCGGCCTGCGGCCCTTTTATAACAGGGCGGAAAAACGCCTTGCGGCGGAGAATATCCGCAAAATGCAGCTGGATGCGCTTGCGGGGCGGTGCTATCGGGAGCTCTCCGGCGGTCAGCAGCAGCGGGTGCTGCTGGCCCGGGCTCTATGCGCGACCCGGAAAATGCTGCTTCTGGATGAGCCGGTTTCCGGCCTTGACCCCAAGGTCACGGAAGAACTATACGGTCTCATCGAACAGCTCAACCGGGAGGACGGCATCACCGTTCTCATGATCTCCCACGATATTGCCGCAGCCCTTCGATACGCAAGCCACATTCTGCACATCGGCGACGCAGTTTTCTTTGGAACCAAGCAGGCCTACCTGGAAAGTCCCCAGGGGCAGCTGTTCCGCTCCGGGAAAGGGGGCTGCGCACTATGACGGCAATTTTTGCAAAACTCGCCCTGTACTGGACCTATCCCTTTGTCCGCTACGCGCTGGTGGTTGGGGTGCTGATCGCCTTCTGCTCGTCCCTGCTGGGGGTGACGCTGGTGCTGAAACGCTTCTCCTTCATCGGCGACGGCCTTTCCCACGTGGCCTTCGGGGCCATGGCCATTGCCGGGGTACTGCGAATTTCCAATGAGATGCCCCTGGTCATGGTCATAACGGTGCTCAGCGCCGTGCTGCTTCTGCGCACCGGACAGAATACCAAAATTCAAGGCGACGCGGCAATGGCCATGATTTCCACAGGCGCGCTGGCCGTTGGCTACCTGCTGATGAACATTTTCTCCACCTCTTCCAACCTCTCCGGGGATGTGTGCAGCACCCTGTTCGGCTCCACCTCCATTCTCACATTGTCCCGGAGCGAGGTGTGGCTTTGCGTGGGAATGTCCGCGCTGGTGGTTGCTCTGTTTTTCCTGTTTTACAACAAAATCTTTGCCGTGACCTTCGACGAAGCCTTTGCCAAGGCAGCCGGAACCCAGGTGGAACGATACAACCTGCTCATCGCCGTTGTGGTGGCCATTGTCATCGTTCTGGCCATGAATCTGGTGGGCTCTCTGCTGATCTCCGCCCTGATTATCTTCCCCGCCCTGTCCGCCATGCAGCTGTTCCGGAGCTTCCGATCGGTAACGGTTTGCACGGTGCTGCTGTCGGTATTCTGCGCCGTACTGGGAATCCTGATTGCCATTCTGGCCGGAACCCCCGTGGGCTCCACCATCGTGGCCGCGGATATCGGAATGTTTCTCATCGTCTCCCTTTTGGGATGTTTCCTTGGAGGTAAAACCAAATGAAAAAAATGCTCCCCCTTTTTCTGGCCGCCCTGCTGGCCCTCAGCGCCTGCAGCCGTCAGGCCGCCGAAGCGCCGGAAGCCCAGATGCCCACCTCCCCATCCGCTACCGCTGAGAGCAGCGCCCTGCCCGCCCCGGCCGGTGAGGAGGCCGCCCCCGAAGAAGCAGAGACTTCACCCGGAGACTTCATCGACCTGACCGCCATGAGCAGCACCATGGTCTTTGCAGAGGTTTTCAACATGACTACACACCCCGAGGACTATGTGGGCAAAACCGTAAAGATGCAGGGCATTTTCAGCACCGGCAAGCTCTACGCCCAGGAGGGTACCCTGGAGGACGGCGGCACGGTTTTCGCCTGCATCATTCAGGACGCCACCGCCTGCTGCGCCCAGGGAATTCCCTTTGACCTCGCCGAAAGCCGCGCCTACCCTGAGGACTATCCGGAATTGGGAGCCCCCATCACCGTCACCGGAACCTTCGAGATCTGCACCCAGGATGGGCTGGAATTTTGCAGGCTGTCCCAGGCAGAACTGCTGGATGCTGAGATCTGAAACATCCTGCGATACAGCCAAAAAGCGAACGGGTCATCCACGATCCGTTCGCTTTTACATTCTGGCTAGACTCAATCAGCGCTGCCGGACAGCGTCCTGATCAATCCGGGACTTGGTCCCCGTTTCGGCGGAATAGCGCGCAAATTCACTCCCGCATAGATATCTTCCCATCGCCTCCGCGATCCGGCTGCGACAGGAATTGTGGACTTGAGTCTTACTTCGCAAGCACAACGGAAATGATGATCTCCTTTTCCGCCTCGCTCAGATCAAGCGCACCGCCGTCTGGGACGCTGACACGCAGTTCATACAGTGTGCCGTCGGCCAGGGTATCCACGCCAGTCCCGGCTTCATCCGTGATCGTCCACAGCTCTTTGCTGACCTCCGCCAGCTTTCCGTCTGCACCGTAGGCATAGAGCTTCAAATCAGCGGCGCTTCCGGAAAGATTGTTCATCCGGAGCGAGACCGTCGTGTTGGGATGAACATTTTCGACCGTCACAGTATTGCGCCAGCTCGCGACCGTACCTACGCCGCCGGCCTGCTCAAACTGTTCCTGTGTCAGTACGTTCCGCGCGGCCTTATCGAGATCGACCTCTCGGTACGGCATTTCGGGCAGATATGCGAAGCGATCCTGTAATCTGAGCAGCTCCAGATAGCCCGTCGGGCAGTAGAGCGCGTTGCCGCTGTTTCCGGCATACATACCGATAGCCATGTTATTGTAGCCATATTTGTTGGAGACGTCCATGGTGAATACCGTCTCACCAGTGGCAAAGTCCAGAATGATGTACTGCCACATGCCGCTTTCCAGATCCTGCACATAGCCGTAGATATAGCCCGTCGCGGTGGAGAGTTTCATAATCGATGTATCGCTCAGGTCATTTCGAGACCAGATGCTCTTCATCTCATAGCCGCTATCGGTTTTCACGGTGTCCACGCGCTCGACGCCGGGCGCGATCATGCAGTTGCCCTTTGTCAGCCAGTTCATGTCATAGATGTTGGCGTAGCTCTGGATGGAAGAGTCACTGTTGGCATCAGCAAGGCCTGCGCTGCCTGCGCCGAACCAGTTGCACACGATGGTGCTGACGGTGCCCTCGCTGTCGTCATAGACGATGGCAGAGTTTTCAACCGCCACCTGATAGCCCTCGGGCAGATCATCCAGCACCGGCATGCTTGCAACGATCTCACCGGTCTTCATATCGAGCGCCAGCAGCTTGACGGGGTCTGCGTTGTCGGTGAACATCACAAGATCCGGCGTCAGCGACGGGGAGCAGCCGCCGCCCCAGGCAAGACCGCCGCCGGTGGTCTTGTCGTTTTCGCCGCTGACCTTCGCGCCGACGCTCTCATACGGTGTGCACCAGACATCCTCGACACCGTTATTTGCACGCAGCAGATAGCAGTTCTGGTTTGTCAGGATGACCGCGCCGTCCTTGGAGGCGGCAATCCCGTTTTCCGCGCCCTCGCCGAGCGCCAGCTCGTAGACGAAGACGGCCTTCGAAAGGTCGGCCTGCTCTCCGTTCAGGATCGCCTCGATCGCCGAGTGGGCGATGTAGCCGAGCACGCCCTGCTGCTCACGCTCGGGATAGATGCGGAAGCCGCCGGTTGCAAACCAGAGGTTTCCATCGTAGTCAAAAACCACGGACAGAAGATTCTGCGTCAGCTCCTTGCCGAGCGCAGCCTCGGCTGCCGCCTTGATGTCAATGTCCAGTACCTTTTCAAATTCAGGCAGGACGTTTCCTGCTTCATCGGTTGCCCGCAGCATCAGCACATGGTTGTTGCTGGTGGGGCAGACGATGCGGTTTTCCGAGTCCAGAAACGTATAGGAGCTCTGGATGACGTAACCGCCGCCGTCATGCTGCTTTGGGGAGAAATAGCCCAGCGTCGTGGTTTCCTCCGCGTTCAGATCGCGGATGGCGATGCCACCGAGCAGCGGAACGACTGCGTGGCCGTAGCTGTCAAAGTAAATGGCAGGCGAAGCATTCGCGTTGGTTTTTTCATAGGAAACATTGATCTCCGGATAGATGCCAAGCGGCAGGACTTCATCCGTAGAGTCGGTATTGTAGCCGTCGTGGTGAATGTTGGCGTCGCTCTTTGCCATATAGGGGTTTTCGTCAACACGTTTGGCATTCATGGCCTTTACCGGCAGGGCGGCGCTTGCCGCGGAGTCTGTATCCGATGTAAGCATGTCGGAAGACTGCTTCGCACCGCAGGCCGCCAACGTCAGGCACAACACACCGGCCAGCAGAAGGGTTGGTACAGAACATTGTAACTTTTTCTTTTTCATTGATATCCTCCATTTTTGTGCTTGTTGTCTCGGTTTGGTTCGATGCCCGTTTATTCAATCCAGGCATTCAGTCCTCGCTGGAATGCTTCTTCGGAAACCGGCTTCATCAGGAAATAGTCGGCCCGCAGCCGGAAGGCGTGAAGAGAGAAATCCAAGTCACTGCACCAGATCATCCGGCACGCGGGGCATAAGGAACGAAGGTGCTCCGCTGCATTCAATCCTGCCACCCCAGAAAGTGCAATGACGGCATTGGTTGGAGCATCTTTCTGCGACGTTTCAAAAAAACGTTCCTGATCGTCATATTGCATGACCTGCGGAAACAGCCCCCTCGTTTCACAAAACCGGGTAATTTGCTCGGCGTAGCGCTGCCGCTCTGCTTCCTGTTCTGCCAGCACAGCAATTCGATACACAGATCTCCCTCCTTCCTTCATCCGATTAGGCATCTTGCTTGCGCTCAGTATAAACAGGCCATTCGGTTTTTTCAAGCGCCGTAGCACGAAAGGGGCGATTTTGGCACGAATTCCGACAGCGGTTCTTTGTCATCCTCGACACGCTGTGATATAATTATCTTGGAATTCAAGCATAAGGAGAGAACCCTGCATGAGAATTGCGATTGTGGATGATCTTGCCGCGGAACGCACACTGCTGAAAGGCCGGCTGGAGTGGCAGCTTCAGCGGAGAAACGTACAGGCGGATATTCTGGAATACGAAAGCGGCGAGACATTTCTGGAAGCGGCAAGGAAAGCGCCCTTTACTGCCGCATTTCTGGATATTTATATGGATGGCATGACGGGCATGGAGGCGGCAAAGAAGCTGCGGGAAACCAACACGGACTGCCTGCTGGTTTTTACCACGACCTCCACCGACCATGCGCTGGAGGGCTTTCAGGTACGGGCACTGCACTATCTGGTCAAGCCCTTTACCGAAGCGGACATCGACGCGCTGACGGACGAGCTGCTTGCCCGCGTACCGCAGCCGGATAAATATATGGAGCTAAAGGTGGAGGGAAGCGAGATCCATCTGCGCTATCAGGACATCGTCTACGCAGAACACTTCGCCCACTTGATCTACGTCCATACGACGGTTCAAAAGACGCTTGCCACGCGCCAACCCTTCAAGACGTTCATCGCCCCACTAAAGGATGACACACGCTTTTTTGTGTGCGGGCGCGGCGTGATCGTGAATCTGGAACACGCGAAGGATCTGGAAGGCGCCGTCTTCCGCATGGCGGACGGAAGCCGCGTGTTTGTCAGTCAGGACCTTCTGAAAAGTGCCCGGCAGGCATTTATGGAGTTCTTGCTGCAAAGGGGGCGTATGGTATAATGGAGCTGCTGCGTCCAATTCTGGAGCTCGGCGTGGTGATTCCCGGCATGCTGCTTGCCTACTTCCCGGTAAAATCCAGCTTAAAGCAGCCGCTGTCAAAGCTTGTTTTGTGGCTTGCCCCGCTGCTTGCGCTGCTTTGTGCCGCCGGAGGCGTGGTATGCTATGCGCGCCGCATGCCGACTGCGCCGGTGCTTGCGGGGCTGACCTTACTCGCAGCCGTGATCTACATAAAAACACTCCGGATCTCGCTTTGGAAATCCGGAACGGTTGCATTATCTGTCTGTGCGGTATTTGCCTGTATCAACAGCCTTTGCCGGGCGATCAACGCCGCTATGTTGGCCGGTTTGCCGCAGGCGCAGGCTGCGCCATGGTTCTGTCTGCGGGCCGTGATTTGCTATCATGCGATCTGCTGGCTGTTTGCCGCCATCGCCTATTATCCTGCGACGCACAGCGTGCGGAGGATGGTCGAGGACGAAAATTTTGCGCAGACCTGGTATGTGTTCTGGGTGCTGCCGCTGGTGTTCATTGCACTGAATCTGTTTATGATCCCCAAGTATGCGGACACGCTCTATACCGGGCGTGTTTTGCAGGGGTATTTTGTGATCAGCATCGCACTTTTGTTTTTGATGCTTTTCTTCAACGCAATCTTCCTCCTGATGGCGATCAGCATCAACCGGAATGTGAGATTGCAGCATGAGAACCAGCTGCTTTCCATGCAGCAGCAGCGCTACGAAAGCCTGAAAGCTGCCATTGAGGAAGCACGGCAGGCGCGGCACGATCTGCGCCACCAGCTATGTCAGCTCGCTGCCCTTGCAGAAGAAGGGAATCTTGAAAAGATCAAAGCCTATCTTTCCGGCGCAGTTTCCAGAATCCCGAGTCTGGAGCTGCATTTCTGTGAAAACCGGGCGGCAGACGGTGTGGTCGGGTATTACTGCGCACTTGCGAAGCGGGAGCATATCCCATTTTCCGTGCAGCTCGATCTGCCGGAATGTCTTCCTGTAGACGAAATCAATCTGTGTCTGGTTCTCTCTAATCTGCTGGAAAATGCGCTGGAAGCCAGCCTGCGTACTGCACCTGCCAGACGCAGAATCGAGCTGACCGCCTATCTGCATGGCAACAGTCTGGCACTGATTCAGGTTGAAAACACCTATGACGGAGTTATTCGGGAAAAAGACGGGGTATTTCTGTCCTCCAAGCGAAAAGGAGACGGTGTCGGGCTTCAGTCCGTCCGTCACATCGCAGAAAAATCCGGTGGAGTAAGTACGGTTACCTATCAGGACGGCCTGTTCTGCGCAAAGGTCATGCTCCGCGGGTAATTATGCCCTGCCTTTCCAAAACGGCACGGTCACAGACTTCAGCAGTCTCGCTTCCGGAAATCCCTGTATGTACCGGATCGCCGTTTTTGCAAAGATGTTAGATTTTACCGTATCCCAATCCGCCAGCTTTACGATCTCCGCTGTGCCGCTTTCAAAGTCAAACCGCAGCTCGCCCCATTCGCCGTCGTTGTCCGCCTGATATTGGTAGACAGCGGCGGCTATTTTTTTCGGTTATTGAGCGCTTACGGAATATGTGGTTTTCTGCTGCGGTGTAGCCATAGCTTTTGTGTCGAACAAAAAACGCCCTGTGAATGGGGGATAAAAAAAGAGAACCGAATTTCTTCAGTCCTCTTGTCATTAATACCCACTTTAGATATCACTTTTCAGCTTAACATACTACCTATAGAAAAGAAAAAACCTATGAAATTTCGTTCGCAAGTTTCGACAATCTCTTTTCCTTGCCTGAACTCCAGCATTCTAGGCTAGGATCAGAAAACTTTTTCTACATTCATTATAACATATTTTTTACAATAGTTTTTTGAATTATTTTTATCTTTTTAGGAAGGACTTTATGACTAGTAAATCAGCAAAATCAAATGTAAAATTCTTGGAAGTCCTCTAGCCTCAGGCAGGCCAGAGCTTTGATCGGCATATCGTATCCGCAGCCGCAATCAAGGTTTATAAATCCAGGAGCATGGAGTATATTTAGGTGTTCTCCCCTGCTCTCCAGATCCAGCGCATGGTTTATTCTTTTCTCTTCCGGTTGAATCAGGCTCAGCACTATCGTGTGCCCAATGATCAGCCTGCAATCCGGGATCGGATTCTCTGACTCCATTGTCGGTCTCGTCCACACCTCATCGTGAACATTATCACCCGGAAAGCCATGTACCATGTAGAACCGCTTGCCAGCGACTTCTATATCCAGGTGAGTCGGAATTGACCGCAGGTATGCAATAATCCTCTGCTGCACCTTTTCCTTTTGCTTCAGATATGCCGCAAGGGTTGGAGCATTTCCGTTTTTGTTCCATCTGCGGATTTCTATATCTGTTGCATCTGGACCGAGATACTGCAGCATCATATATTCGTGATTGCCCAACAGCATAATTACATTGGACATCTCCATGATTTCCAGAAGCAGGGCGATTCCGTCTGGCCCCCGGTCAATTACATCACCCAGCAGGATCAGAATGTCATCTTCTGAAAACTGAATCTTCTTTAACATCGCATGGAAGCGATCTGCTTCACCGTGAATGTCTCCCATAACATAGTGTGCCATCGTCGCCCACCACCTTTCCAGATTAGCCACCACTTTCTGAGTCTTTGAACAGATTGATGGATCGTATTCATAATATCAGCAGACAGATTCTTATTGCAGTCAGTCTGCTCTTCTTCTTGCTCCACAATATAGCACACTTCTTCCTCAATAGCGAGAACAATTTTTGCATGTGCATTGGCTGCGATATTGGCAATCAGCTCAGTCTTGGACCAGCCAAACTGCTCCACCGCCTTCATATACCATTCCCGCAGATCCATGGTCAGATCTGCTTCCATAATAACCACATTCTGAATCCATCCCAGCTTCATAGCACGGGACAGCAGAGCAGAATAATTTTCATAGGTACGGTAAAAGTCCCGCATTCTACGAAGACTCCGAGGAGAGAAACCTTTCACATCCGGGTACTGGTTGTTCAGATATTCGGATGCCATAACGGCGGCACCCTTTTCCGTTCTCTGGCACACAGTTTTGCCGATGACACAGTACGGTTCCATCTGAGGAAGCTGCATGGCCATCAGCATATCGAGAGCTTCATACATTTCACAGTCAATATTCTCATATTAGAGAGCACCTTTCAAGCCGGGGCTAGATTTGACGGTTACACTCAAAACGGCGAACTGCCCCGGTACAAATCGTTTTCAAAGGCTAGAAAAATCCCGGTATTCATTTTGAATACCGGGTATTTCTCTGTGTCTGTTCAACACTTTAGATGCAGCATTCCCAGCCTACTTTTGGGTTTAAAAATTTAATTTCTTTCCGAACTTTCGTTCGCAAGTTTCGACATTTCTATTTTCTTTCGCATATAGAATCCTGCAATCGTTACAACATATTTTTCTTGAAGCGAAATGCAATCAAGTAAATCAACAACATCTGCTAAATAGTCTATAATCCCGCCTAATGTAACAATAAATGGATTACCACCGTACATGGCCTCACTCAGTTTTGAAAAAGAGTAGTGATACTCAGGTGGACAATCAATATCGAGTAAATACTGCGAATGGATTTCTTCCAATCTCATATCTTGAATGTTCTCGAATAGATCGTCGATTGCATTCTGCAACGCATTTCGATATGCTTGTACGACCTCACAATTTTGCATATTGTGTATTGGTGTACAAAACACGATATGTAATTTCTGCAACTCATATTTATAATAGTCGTTTTGAAGCCTTTTCTCATTTTCCTCTATTAGTATCTCTATTTGCTTTAGAGGAGCATCAACTTTAGGAATTTGTTTTTCTTTCCATGAACGATTATATTGTGAAATCTGTTTGTCTATCTCTCCAACCAGCACTTGCAAGTAGTTATAGCGTTTTTCCGCAAATGTTATCAACTCAGAAAAGGAAATATCCAGGATTATGGATTCCGTCCCCTTGGTATTGCTGTAGAGCATAACCGAAAAATCTTTGCAGCCAAATCCGCCCCCTGACCAACTTGCATAGCGTTGCTCTTTTCCTTCGCCATTAAAGCGGTCATTTAAGTTTACTGGATGTGCAGAGAAACAAGCTCTTATTGTTTTGAAATATTCATTATCGCTGGATTCATAAAGTTTATCGGTAAACACCGATGAATCATCCTGAAACGGAATAGATCGTGGGTTAAAAATCACTCTATGCAACTGTTGAATTGATTCCCAAAGTACATCAACACAGTTGATGAAGGTCATCATTTTTATGCTTGAAGCATTGTCATTTTTGCTACATAGTTTTGAAGTATCTATTTCTTCAACCACAACATCGATCCAATCCATCGCTGAGCATATAATACTCCATTGGTTCTTCCCATTGCGGTCATGATAGATTTTCCACACCATATCATGATCGTTTACTTTCTCTCTAAAGTCATCAATGAGGGATCTGTCCATTCTCTGTGCAATGTTCCTTTCTATATATTACTGGAAACACCAGTGTCTGGATTTTACAAGCAACTATATTCTATCACTTTTTTCGTTTAAGCACAAGTTTTATTGTGCAAATTGAATTTTCCGCCCCCATATTGACATCGTTTTATCTCTACTTGCATATCCCCGGAAAACGAGCAACTTCTAATCGCAAGTTACCCAAAATGTCGGTTTTCAAAGGATGTTCATTTAGGGGACAATCAAGCGCCAATGAAATACCCCAGTGGAACCATCATTTAAACTATAAAGTAGCATGAGGACGAAATACCCAGCAAGGGATTACCCACCCTGACCTTAATTGCGGGGTATTGACTCACTAATCCTACTCCGCATTTCGTCCAGTACACCGTTAGGGATAGCCAATGTATCAGTGTTCCTCTCGTTGGGAATATCTGGCATCGTCGTCTTCCCTCTCTCAGCGTCCTCACCCTGTACATGACCTTTGGAATTAAAAAATGTATTGCATCTGCCATGCAGCAATAATCGATAATATCCAGATGACTTATTGTTTCTTTCTCCACTGCAGACTGTAAATCTGCTTCACAAACGGTGAGTATGATTATTTCATAAGCATTGTCCGCAATTTTCTGTGTCAGCTCCACCTTAGACCAGCCAAACTGCATGGCGGCCTTCAAATACCATTCCCGCAGTTCCGTGGATAACCCAGATTCCAGAATGACAACATTCTGTGTCCAACCGAGCTCCATCGCCAAAGAAAGCAGCACGGGTTGATCCTGATAACTCCGATAGAAATCCCTCATCCGGCGAAGGTTCCGAGGGGAAAATCCCTGAACATCCGGGTATTGTCTGCTCAGATATGCAGCTGCCGCAACCGCCGCTCCTTTTTCCGTTCTCCGGCATACAGCTTTGCCAATCTTGCAGTATAGCTCCATTTGGGGTATATCTGCTGCCATGGCCTTGTCAAGCTCTGCATACATTTCGCTGTAATCTATATTCTTACGGATATTCATTGGGTTCCCTCCTTATTCAAATTGGTCTTGCAATATTGATAACACGAAGCCCTTTTCTCTGGGCATAATCAACGGTATAAGCTGTTCCGCCTGAATCCCTTGTCAAATAGCAGATGCAGGTTCCGCTATGATCCACCAAATGGCGGTTCCGCCTGTGCATACAGTCCTGAGTATATTCTCTGGACACATACACAACCTTATCACTCCTGCGCTTAATGTCCTCATAGACTGCAATATCCTCACTTCGCCATCCTCTGGTCTGATCTTCACAAGGCAGCACCAGAATCAGGCGTAGCTGGGGATATTCTTTTTTCATATCCAGCACCGTCTGCGCCGCCAGAGTGTCAAACCCCAGTGCGCCTCCCGCACCATAAAACACAATGCCCTGCTTTACAAACTCCCTAATAACTTTTCGTAGACGAACAGCCACTTTTAACTTTTCTGCCACGCTCAGGCTCCTATGCCCGGTGAAACAGCAGGTTTTCGCTCTCATATCCATATTACTCTTCCTCCCGTTTTACGATATATCGCATATTCTACCACATATGCCACAGAATTGCGATATATCCCACACGATATATCCCGACTTTTTATAAAATATAGTCAACGATATATCGTACAGAAGGATGATGTTTTATGAATGCGAAAGAAGCTGTCGCAGCCAGGATTCTGGCTTTGTGCGACGAAAGAGGCATCGCCATCAATGCCCTTGCCAGCAGTTCCGGGGTAGCTCCCTCCACCGTTTACAGCATGCTCAATGCCAAGAGTCAGAATCCCGGCGTGGTTTCTCTGCAAAAGCTCTGCGATGGGCTGGGAATTTCCCTCAGAGAATTCTTTGATGATGACCTCTTTGACAACATCGAGCAGGAAATCAAGTAAAAAAGGAGCGCCGGTTTCGTCCAGATCCCGGTGCTCCTGATTTCTATTGTTGGTTTGATGATTATTACAAGCCAGATTTCCTCTTTTATGTACGGCACTTTGATTCATATTGAAATAATCCAGATTCGTGGTATAATTTATTTCACAATTGTTCATTTAGTTAGTTGGAGTGCATAACATATGGAGAATTTAATTCCTGCCCTTCGAGAATCTATTTTCAAAGACAGTCTGGCAGACGGCGTTGCCAGTATCGCAGAAGTCGGTATTGATTCCATAATGTCCGAAGGCTTGCTTAAGGATCTCCCTATCATAGATCTTTTTCTTAGTGCATCCCGTACACTCAAAGCCATCCACGAACGGAATCTTTTGAAAAACACCGCATTATTTCTTGATGCCGTAAATTCTCAAAAGATTGATGATAAAAAGATTCAAGCATATAAAAAGAAGCTGTCAAACGAGAAAACTGCTGAGCGTGAACTTGGACGTGTTATAGTTCTGCTTAATCAATATGTTGACAACATAAAGGCCCAAATGCTCGGGAAGCTATTCTGTCAATATATAGACCGGGACTATAGCTGGGATAAATTCTGTGAACTATCCGACATTTTGAATCGCCTATTTCTTGATGATATGCCGTTCTTGTATAGCATTCTCGGCTCTGAGGGTAGACAGGCAATTTATCATATATATAAAATCCCTTACAACATCAAGCGCTTGGAAAGCATAGGCTTGGTTGAACTGTTTGGGGACTATAGCCGCTTTGGTGACAGGCTACTTCTGTCCGAAAATATGTTTGCTGAGTTAACAGATAATGGTTTGCTTTTTGCTGATGTCGGAAGCGGCTTATTCAAGGACACAATCCAACCGCAAGAAAGCTTCGAAAAGCAGTCAGGATAAAATCATTAATCCTCTCAAATTCGTAGAATATTTGTATCGTGAGTTTAATCGCCTAACATTTATTCCCCCACACATTGCCATTTTCCTATTACCTGTCAGTCCGAAACCGAATTATCCTTTCTCTTCCCTGCAACCTGCTCCAGAGCGGAGGACAAGCGTGATTCCTCGCATAACGTACTCCACGCAGGGAATAGCCACACTGTTGCCCAAGGCTTTGTAACGGGCGGAATCTGATGCCCCCGGGATGTTTGTCCAACCGTCTGGGAAACCCTGCAAGCGCTCGCACTCAAGGGGCGTCAGGCGGCGAATCAGGTTATGATTCTCCACAATGCACTTATCGTCGCCGACATACTGATTGCTGATGCCCTTATGGTCTGACCGAACCAGCGTGCCAACCGCATCCCGATAAGGCTGCGCTACCAGATCTGTGGCATCCTTGTGCTGTCGGGCGCTTTCCGTGCTGACCACTTCGTTCTCTGTGAACACATCCACCCGTTGGCGGCTGAAGACTGCATGGTGATCTGTTGCCGTCAGGGTGTAGGCAATGTCTTTCTGATACCCGATCCCATTACCGCCGTTCTGTGGCTGACGGTCAATGGCATTGCCAACGATACAGTAAACGGATGTATCCTGCTCCACAAGAGGGACATTGTTTCCTCCAGTGCCATACCGTGCGGACATGGTAGGTGCCACCCTGTGAGGGCCGGTATAGCGGGCATCTATGCCGTGGTTCTCGTAGACCAGCGGCTGGTGTCCATGCTCCTGAGCACGGAGCGTCCCGCTCACGTCTTCGGAACAATCCATGACGCTGCCGCCCTGATCGTTTAGGCATAAGACGCTCGGTACCATATTCGTGCCGCTGTCAGACGCCTTTAGGGTTGGTGCGCATTCCTCCTGATAGCCAACGCCCCCGGCTTTGCTCCCCTGCCCCGCGGAGAAGCCAGCCGCAATAAATGTCTGCTGCTTCATCCCCGGCTGCGCACCCAGTGCCCCGGCAACATCGTGCAAATCCCGGACTTCGTCTCTCTGATTCGCTGCGAACGCAATGGGCTGAATTGCTCCGTCGCAGTCTTCATTCTCCTCCCCATCCGGCTGGGTGATAAAGGTCTGCACCTGCATATTGCTAGTCGCCATCAACGCTCCGGATACGCCGTGAAGGTCGATCCCCTCGTCCCTCTGGTTGATATGGTAGGCTTCCAGTTTCGTGGGTCTGCCATCCGGCAGAACGAGACCAGCTTGAATCTCCAGCGCCCGCTTCAGCTTTTCAGGAAGTTCCTTTCCCCGTTCAACAGCTCTACGCAGGATACCCAAGCAAGCTTTCCTGGTCAAATAGTATCTTTTCGGCGGATCTTCCTGCAAAATCCGCGACAAGGAAGATCCGTTTTCTTCTCTGGGGGACACCCCAGTATTGAGCGTCGAGGCATCTCCACGCCAGGGAGAAATTAGCTCCCAGTATGATTCGCCCAGCAGATTGCCATGGCCAGGGGTAAGGTCCAGGGACATAAACGGAACCGCACTTAACTCGGACGATCTCTTCGAGGACGATACGGAAGTCCTCGCCTTTGGGCGTTCCTGAACTAAAGGCGCCGGGAACATTTTCCCATACCATAAATCTTGGCCGAACATCGAGAGCTGTTCGGCCTCGTAATTTGTCTGCATTTCGCATCTCCTTTACCAGCCTGACCTGTTCCATGAACAGGCCGGAACGCGCCCCCGCAAGACCTGCCCTTGCGCCGGCAACAGACAGATCCTGGCATGGGCTGCCCCCGCAGATGATGTCCACGGGCGGCAGGTCCGCGCCGTTGAGCTTTGTAATATCTCCGACATGAACCATGTCGGGGAAGTGTGTTTTTGTGACTTCGATGGGGAACGGCTCGATCTCCGAAGCCCACACGGGTGTGATCCCGTTTCGCACCGCCGCCAGCGGGAAGCCGCCGATGCCGTCGAACAGGCTGCCCATCGTCAGTTCACTCATGCCGCAGCCGCCTTTGCGACGGTTTTTGTGATGTTGATCGCCGTCTGCGCCGTATAGACTGCGCTGGACAGGTTTGCTCTGGTTGATGTGTCTAAGCCGAACGCGCCCGCAATGCGCGGAATTTCTCCGGCAGAGAGCATCAGCCCCAAGCCGAGCAGCGCGTGTTCATTGAACAGCGTCAGCCCCGCGATCAGGATCGTAGCCTGCAAAAAGGCCGTGAGGCAAAGCCCCACGACCTGCTTGCACCACTGGTAGAATCCGTCCAGATATCCGCGCGGTACGGAAAACATATACAGACTGCCGACCGCGATCTGGATGAGCAGGATGCCGCCGCGCTTCAAATTTGCGAAGAAAACCTTGATGACCGCATACGCCATGAGGATGATGCAAAACAGCACCATGATCGGGCTGGTAACCGAACCGAAGCCGCCGACGTGTGTCGTAGCAAAATCTACGAAGTTTTCAACGGTCAGCTCGTCGATGATATTTCCGGCAACCGTGCCGAAGCTCGCGCCTGCGCCGCTGATGGCATAGCCAAAGTTCGCCTGTAAAGACACACAAAGCTCATAGAGCTTCACCGGCACGACGGAAAACAAACTGACCGCCATGAATCCCTTGATGAGATTCATGGCGGTTCCTTTGATGTCGGCCCTGCCGGACGAGTATTCCAGCCCGCATTCCGCGCACGCGACCACGAAGCCGACCGCATATAAGATCCACGCCAGATACGAGAAAAACAGGACGATGCTCTGCACCCAGCTCATTTCAAACATCTCGGCTCCCATGTTGCCCATCTCTGCAAAGAAGTTTGCAAGGAAGCCGATGATCTGCTTGTAGACCCAGTCCATGATCTGCTCCAAGATCGTCGATGCGACGAAATCCCAGATAAACAAGCCGCGTCACCTGCCTTTTCTTTCTGCATTCCTCACAGCCCGACGATGCCCCAGATGTAGGTCGGCGCGGTCAGTGTGAACACGAGA
>OIYG01000989.1_pt1 | contig 23698 bp, 27 predicted proteins | sample 1587861 | NCBI WGS metagenome assembly OIYG01 (sample SAMN03283272) | human gut metagenome | biome: human-associated habitat; material: feces | host: Homo sapiens | place: Peru | collected 2012 | reverse complement strand
ATTATATCAAAAAGCCGCACCCTAGTGGTGCGGTTCAAATTTCAATTTAGGAAAATTTTTCTATAGAAAAATTTTACTTTTTCTAACCTAATTAAATTCTACTATAAATTTTGTATCCTTGCAATAGTTTCGATAATATTTTTTAAAAAAACATTTTTAGCATTACTAATACACTTATAAAATTATTTAAGAAATGTAGTCCTACAGTAAAGAATATATTATCTTTTTTATAATAGACGTATGAGAAAAACATCCCCATTGTAACATAACTAATAGATTGTATTATACCAACTGGCAATGTTACTCCATCGCTTAATGGAAATACATGTAATATCCCAAATAAACTACCACTTATGATAATATATAACCATTTATTATCAATAACTTTTTTAAATGCCAATCTAAATATGCCTTCTTCATAAAACGGTCCTAAGAAAGCTACTGAGATAAACATTAATAGCGGTGCTGCTTTAATATAATCTTCTAAAATACTTTGATTAACACTTACTATATTCTCAGTTCCTAACCCACACAATACCATTATTATAGAGCTTAAAATACTAACTAGATATTTTACTATAATAAATATTAAAAATGTTTTAATAATATAAATTATATTATTTTTAAAATCTTTTTTTAAGTTTTTAAAATCTTTTTTTATAGTATCTTTATAAAGTATTAATAATAATATAAATAATATGAAAGAAACTATAAATTGATATAAAGTATTACCAAATAGACCTATTTTATTTTTATCTATATTAAATACATTTAAAAATAAGCTTGTAATATTGCTTATTGAAAAAAAGAATACTAAACATAATAATAATTTTAATGTATTATAAATTTTATCTTTTAACATAATTACCACCCTATATATTTTATTATTACACCACTAGAAATTAAATATAAGCCATAAAGTATTATACTAAACCATATACTATTATTTTTTTTATATAATATTGCAAGTAAACTAAATAATAAAAATGTACTTAATGAATTTATTATTAAATAAGTAACTGTTCCTCTTAATGTTAAGGCATAACATATACTTGCTAGTAATCCACTTAACAAAGTAAACGTATCATCTCTTCTAGTAAGCTTATCAATACTTAAGAATATTATAGAACAATATAAAAATGGTGTTATTATATAATCTTTGATAATTTTAATTACTAAATATATATCAAGTCTTTTATCAAATATATTATAAAAACTGTTATGTATTATTTTTACTTTAAATATATCTCCCAAATAATTTATAACATAATTAAATAAGTACATAACAAGCACTAAACCTATTAAAGATATAACCATTATTAATGTACTTTTAAATATATTACTATCTCTCTTACTATGTTTAAAATCTTTTTTATATAATATAAATATAATAAAACACATCACTAATTTAATTACTATATCTATTATCATTCTAACTACATTACTATAATTATTAATATTAAAATGTATTAAACTAAGTAATCTATAAGCATATGTTTCAAAATATACTAATAATATTACACTTAGTATAATTCCTATTATACCTGATAATTTTTTATTCATATATTACCACCTTGATACCTTATACATTAATAATATAATACATGGTAATTTTTTTCAAGGCTATTTTTTTATAATATATATTTTATTATTTTCATAGAATGAATAGAATACATCATTTAATAATATTTTTTTATTATGTAAATTATTTATTAACCAAGATTCACTTTTATTAATATATTTTAATGTTTCATATTGTATTTCAGTATCTATAACTAGTGGCATAGGAAAATCACTTTTTGTTTTTAATATATTATATTTAAATATACTTAGTTTACCGTTAGGTTCTAATATTGCATATTCAACATCATTTATTGACTTAATACTTTTTTGTCTTAATTCTAATAATATATCATCTAAACTATATCTATTTTTTATTAACTCTTTATAATTTATTTTTCCATTGCTTATAATAATACTTGGTTTACCGCCCATAAGATTATTAAATTTTCTTGATTTTAATGAAAATTTTGCTAATATTATTTCTAATATAACAAGTGCAGTAATTGGTATAATTGCTAGTACTATGGAATCATTTATATTTTCGATACTTATTGCAATTAATTCTGCCATTAGAATAGATACTATTAAGTCTATAACTTCTAGTTGGCTTATTTCTCTTTTCCCCATTATTCTATATGCAAATACTACAAAAAAGTAAAAAAATATTGTTCTAAATAAAGCATTTAATATATCCATGATATCACCAATTATATTATGGTATATTATTTAATTTTCTAAACAAAAAAAGTACTTATTGTACTTAATTTTATTTTTTTGAACCTTTTAGACCATTAAAATTCTTTAAAATATTTGTATCAAAGCAATAATTCTTTTTTTGTTTATTTTTATATTCTTTAATAGCAAGTGTAATTAAATTATCTAGCAATTCTTTATATTTTTTTCCTAATGGCTCCCATAAATAGAATGCAAGTGATCCTGGTATTGTATTAGGTTCATTAACATAATATTCATTTGTTTCTTTATTAATTAGATAATCTATTCTACATACTCCACTTAAATTTAAAACTTTAAATACTTTTAAAGAAGTACCTTCTATTTCTTTATATAATTTTTTATCTATATTAGCAGGTATTATTCTATTAGTACTAGCTATTCCTTTTGATTTTCCACCACCATTAACATACTTATCACTATATGTTAATATTGAATTATCAGTAATTACTTCTTCTATCATACTAACTTGTTGATTTTCGTAATTTCCAAGTACACTACAATTAACTTCTATTAAGTTATCAACTGCTTTTTCAATTATAATTTTAGTATCGTATGTTATGGCTTCATTTATTGCATCTTCTATTAATTTTTCACTTTTTACAAAGTTTATACCTACACTACTACCTAGGTTAGCGGGTTTAACTACAACGGGATAACCTAATTTTTTTATTTCTTTTAAATATTTTTCTTTTTCATTCATGTAATCAGTATCATAAAACCATACATAATCTACAACTGGAATATTTTCACTTTTTAATATTTGTTTTATAACAACTTTATCTTGTCCTACACTTGCAGATAGAACATTTGGTCCAACAGTTGGAATACCTATTGTACTTAAATATCCACTTAATGTACCATCCTCTACATTTTGTCCATGAACTATTGGAAATGCGACATCTATTTTTTCTACAACTTTATTTAAAACACCTTTTGTATTTATTAAACAAAATTCATTATCTTTTTTACATAATGTAACACTTGTTGATTTTTTTATTAAAGCATCAATATCTTTATATTCTTCTATATAACCTATTTTACTCCCAGTATACCATACTTTATTTTTGCTAATATAAATAGGTACTACATCATATTTTTCTTTATCTATATTATTAATTGCTTGTATAGCACTTATTATACTAACCTCATGCTCTACACTTTCTCCACCAAAAATTATACCAACTTTTATTTTCATATAAATCCTTCTTTCTACTTTTCATTAAATATATCAGGTAAATCATTTTCTAGTAATATATATGAACGTTTATTTTTAACTTTTATTTTATCAATAATATCAAAAGCTTCTTTTACATCGTTTATTAGAAATATTTTATCATTTTTATATTTTTTTTCTTTTAAACCATCTAATATTGGTTCAGTTTGTTTTTTTCCTACTAAAATAACATAATCTGCTACTTCACTTATATATTCGCCAAATTTTTTATTCAAATTATATTGTTCATCACCAAGTTCTATCATACCAGGAGTAACAACTACTTTTAATCCATCCATAAGTTTTAAAACATCTAATGCCATTTTAGAACCTACTGGATTTGAATTATACGCATCATCTATTATTGTTCTATCACCCATATTTTTTATTTCTAGTCTATGTGTTATAGGTTTGATTCTTTTAACTCCTAATTTAATTTCTTCAAAGCTCATATTCATTACATATCTTGAAAAAGCAACTGCTTCTAAAATATTATAAACATTACTATTACCTAATAATATTGTATTAAAGGTATGCTTTATATTTTCTTTTTTAAAATATATATCAAACGACATACCATCTTTACTAGCTTTTATATTACTAGCGTATAAATCAGCATTTTCATTTTCTATACCAACCCATAAAACTTTAACGTTATTTTTTATTTTATAACTAACTTGATATTCATCATCCATATTTAATATTGCCAATCCATCAGGTGGCAATGATTCTATAAGTTCAAATTTACCTTTTTGAATGTTTTCTCTACTTCCAAATGTATCTAAATGTGCAGTACCTATACTTGTAATTATTCCATATTTAGGTCTAACTAAATTACATAGTAGTTTTATTCTACCTCTTTTAAATGCACCCATTTCAGTAATAAATACATCATTAAATTTATCTAAATAATTATTTATAGTCAAAATCAAACCATATTGAGTATTATAATTCTTTGGAGTACACATAGAGTTATATTTAACATTTAAAATATCATTCAATATATTTTTGCTACTAGTTTTACCATAACTACCTGTTATACCAACTACATTTAAATTTTTATATGATTTAATTTTATTTATTGCCTTATTCTTATAATATATAAAAACACATTTCTCTATAGGTTTATTAATAATATTAGAAAGTAATATTATATAAAAATTTAAACTAATAATTAATGAATAAACAAAATTAAATATATAAATATTCTTATTAAATAAATATATTATAAATGGTATTAAATATAATATTATATTAGTAACTATCATTCTTTTAACTCTACTAGTTACTTTAAGTGGTATCTTTACTTGTTCTTTATTTATATTATTTTTTTCAATAAAATATAATAATATATAACAAATATTTATGACAACTATATACTTGTTTTTAATACATATATTTAATATATTAACTAATAGTATAATAATATCCAATTTAAAAACATTATTTAAATTTTTATTACCCCATTTTATGTATCTATTATTTTCATTATAAAAATTTTGTTGTAATATATGTAAGTTTTTTTTACTTCTAATTATTATATATAATAAAGAAAGCAACATATTAAAAAATATTATATACATTTTTTACCTCCTACTTGATGAAATTATTTATTTCATTACATACTTCATCTAATTTTTCTAAGTAAGCATAATGAGTACAATTTTCATACACTACTAGTTTACTATTTTTTATTAATTTATTTAATTCATATGCTCTATTTATTGGCACTGCTGTATCTTTATCTCCCCATATTAATAGAGTTGGACAATTTATTTTTTTTATATCTTCTAACATATCTATATTTATTGATTTTACTAAAACACCTCTCATTATTTCACTTGCGTTTTTGTAGTCAGTTGAACCTATATATTTTTTCATTATATTTGCAATAGGTTTTAAAATAGATTTTTTTTTCATAAATTTATAAATTCTTGTTTTTAATGGTAATTTATTTAGTTCTTTACAATATGGACTACCTAAACATATTAATTTATCTAAATTATACATTGATGCATATATAAGTCCTATTCTTCCGCCAAATGAATGTCCTATAATAGCAATATGTTTTAAATCTAAATCGGATACAAAACAATTAATACATTTTGCATAATCATATACGGACCATGCATAATCTGGTTCATTAGATTTACCAAATCCTGGTAGGTCAATATTTAATACATTATAATTATCATTAATTTTATTTGCAATTGGTTGCATCATTTCTATATTTTGACCCCATCCATGTAATAATATAACAGTATTCTTACTTCCAACATCTTTAAAAGTATAATTAATTTTAGTATTCATTATATTTTTAAGCATACAACACACCTTCTTATAATATTATATTTTAAAATCAAAATAATTAAAATATAAAACATAAAAAAAGTGTAAAATTTATACACTTTATTAGAAAAATTTATCTATATTTTTAGGAACTTTATCTTTTTTTATAGTATCTATTATTTTTTGTTCTTTTTCTAGACTTACACTTTTTCCAGTTATTTTAGATAAATCACGTATAATACTTCTAAGAACTGTCTCATCTTTCATATTATCTTCATTTAATCTTTTAGCTAAATCTACTAATGTATCTTTATCTACATTAGTTTTATTTTTTACTTTTCCAAAAAATTCATCGTTTAAGTTCATACATACCCCCACTTAAGTATATGTTTTGTTTTTGGAAATGTTATTATTTTTTCATATTATTACAACTAATCCAATTCACAATAATTATTTTTTATATTTATTTTATAAGGGCATTCTTCTGTACCTGAAGTCTCATTTCCATTTTTTGAACAATCATCTTCAACCAATTCAACGTTTTCTCCTAATTTCAATGCAAAAATTGGATATAAATATATATCATGACCATCACTATCTTTAATTAAGTTTGTTCTCGAAGTTGAATTACCTGAAATATCTCTATATTGAGTATAACCATAAAAGAAATTTGTAGGCAACCAAGAAGTGCCATCATCATAAGTATTTTGTATTTCGTGATACAAAATGATTCTTGCATTCATTGTAGTATCATATTCGCCACTCGAACTACGAAGTTTCAAAGTTGTATACGCTGCTATATGTTGAGAGTCAACAATAGAAATTGTAAAATTTTTAAATTCTACAAAACAATTTGAATTTAACTTAATTCCATAACAATCGTCTAATTGCCTAGCCATACTATCATCACTATTAATATTAATATTTTCACACACCCTATATCTTCCAATCTGACTAGCACCAAGTTTATCAGCAACTATAAGGTTTATTTTATTTTTGTCTATAGATAATATTCTAAATTTAATATCAGTAGTTTCAGTATATGAAATTCTTTTAGAAAGACTATCAAAATTTACCCAATTATTTGGATTTGCACCCTTTGCAATATATTGATTTGAATTTATTGTTATCAAATTATTTATTATTGTAGTATCACCACCAATAATGGTAGAACCATCTTGACCATCCTTACCATCATTTGCTTTATTGTAAGTACATATATATATTGCTTTTGATTCGTCCCAACTAGTTTTAGTACTTATATCTACACAATCTTCTTCATTTCCTGTAGGAGTTGATAAAGCTGTAATTGTGTACTGATTTTTTATATCTTTTTCAGATAAATTAGTACCCTTCAAGCTTAATAATCCTTCATTAACTAAAACTTTAATTGGCAAATATAAAGCATTTTGTTTTTCATATAATTGATTTTGTGCTTCATTATTAGTTTCAATATAAACCTGTGTTGCCTTTATAGCTTTATCAGTAATTTGTTCTAATCCTTTTTTGACTAAATTCTTATTTACTAAATGTATTCCTACAATACTTCCTACTGCTATTACTGTAAGCATTCCAACACATATTATTATTTCTATTAAAGTAAAACCTTTTTTATTTTTCATTAAATTACTCCCACGCAAGACCACAATAATTATCTTCTTTAATATTAATTTTGTACGGACAGTCCACCGAACCTGCAGTTGTAGAATTAGCACAATCTTCTTTTACTAATTCAACTTTATCACTTAAAATAACTCTGAATATTGGATATACATAACTATTATTACCATTGTAATTATAATCAATATCATATTTATATCCGCTTGATGTTAAAGCAGAACCAAGATATAATGAATTTGGAAGCCATGTAACTCCTTCTTCAAATGTATTAATATATTCATTATATAAAAGCATTCTTGAAGATGCCTTGTCTCTATTACCTACAGATGCATAAGATATAACGCCAGAAGAAACAATAGATCGTTTAACATCTTCATATTTCTTAAAACATTTTTCATTTCCGACATAAAAAAGTGAAGACTGAATTGATGAATTAATTTTCATTCCTCTAGAGCAATTTTCACCACATACATCCGGATAACTATTCGTCGAATTATAATAATATCCGCCACTACTTTTTTTTACTGTTGGACTTATATAATTTGTGTCTGTAAATATTATTTCAATTTCATTGTTTCTTATATTTAAAATTCTAAAATAACTTTCTTTTTGACCTCTATAATCTGTTGGCTTCCCCACATAACCACATTTATCTTCACGACTAGAACCTTTTGCAATTCTACAATATAAATCATCAAATTTTATCCAATTATTTGGATTTGCACCCTTTGCAATATATTGATTTGAATTTATTGTTATCAAATTATTTATTATTGTAGTATCACCACCAATAATGGTAGAACCATCTTGACCATCCTTACCATCATTTGCTTTATTGTAAGTACATATATATATTGCTTTTGATTCGTCCCAACTAGTTTTAGTACTTATATCTACACAATCTTCTTCATTTCCTGTAGGAGTTGATAAAGCTGTAATTGTGTACTGATTTTTTATATCTTTTTCAGATAAATTAGTACCCTTCAAGCTTAATAATCCTTCATTAACTAAAACTTTAATTGGCAAATATAAAGCATTTTGTTTTTCATATAATTGATTTTGTGCTTCATTATTAGTTTCAATATAAACCTGTGTTGCCTTTATAGCTTTATCAGTAATTTGTTCTAATCCTTTTTTGACTAAATTCTTATTTACTAAATTTATACCTATAATACTTCCTACAGATATTATTGCTAACATTGCTATACATATTATTATTTCTATCAAAGTAAAACCTTTTTTCTTTTTCATTTTCATACATATAACCTCTATTCTAATAAGATTATATCATTAAAAAAAAACTATAACAATATTAATTTTTATAAAATATATAAATATAATAAATTAATATATTATAGATGAAAGAAAATATGTTTAAATATAAATAATATTTAAAAGTGAAATTATACCTATTTATAAAATAAAGTATAGATATAAATATAAAATAATATATAATACTAAATATAAATTTATTAGTACTATTATTTATTATTTTTTTAAATATAATTTTATTAAAAAAATAAAGTATTAATATTATTAAAGATATATATGGTATTCTATTTAATAAAGTATCTATAATTAATATAGTAAAGTATTTATACTTAGTTAAATAAAATATATTTAATATTATAAGACAAGATAATATATTTAAATAATTATTTGTTAAGTTATCTAATATTATCATTTGATATCACCTACTATCAATACATAATTTAAATTATTAAAATCTACTACAGTATTAATCATTACTTTTTTTGATATATCACTATTGTCTACTTTAATAACTTTACCTATTAATAATTTTTCTTTTATAGTACCATATCCACTAGTGTATACTAAATCATTAACATACACTTTATCATAATTACTTATATCAGATATAGTAAATGTATTAGTTTCATAATCATAATTTAATTTACCATAACTATCATTAACTACCACACTTAAATCTTTTAAATCTTTAATAGTTGTTAATTCACTAGTTTTGTTATCTACTTTAGTAATTTTACCTATAAGACCAAATTCATTTGTAACACCCATACCAATATCAATATTGTTATCTTTACCATACTGTACTTTATATTTACCTATATTATATGATTCTTTATATACTATTTTAGATACTTTATAGTTATAGTCTATTTTATCTAAATTCTTACTAAATTCAGTAATACTATTAATTTCATTTTCTAAATATTCTATTTTTTCATCTTTTAAAGTTATAATACTTTCATAATAATTATTATCTAATTTAAATATTCCTAATACATTACCATAAAAGAAACATATATTATCTCTAAATAATATTACTAATATAAAAATAATTATATATATTCCTAATTTTTTCATATATTATTCTCCTTAAAAAAACTATAATATTCTTTTGTATTTGTTATTAAATGATCTAAAAGAGGTATTCCAACTATATTACATGAATTAATTAATATATTAGTCATTTCTATATCTGCTTTACTAGGAGTTATATCATTTGAAGGATGATTATGTATAATTATAACTCCACTAGCATTACATTTTATAGCATTATATATAATATCTCTTGGATGTAATATAGTTTGATCTTTAGTACCTATTGTAATTATTTTATAATTTATTAATCTTTTTTTATTATCTAAATATATTGCTAGTAATCTTTCTTGTTTTAAACCTATAAACATACTTTTAAAAGTATTATGTATTATATCACTATTATTTAATTTCATCATATTATTTATTTCTGTATTACTTACTCTTTTGCCAAATTCAATACTAGCTTTTATTGTTATTGCTTTAACTATCCCTACTCCTTTAATATTAGATAATTCTTCTAACGTAATATTATTTAAATCATTTATGGAACTTACTTTACTTAATATATTATTTGATACTTCTTTAACAGATGTATCCTTAGTACCAGTCCTAATTATAATAGATAATAATTCTTCATTAGTTAAATTAGTTTCTCCTACCTTAATAAGTCTTTCTCTTGGCAATTCGTTTATTGGTAACTCTTTCAATTTCATATACTTTCCTCATATCTTTCCATAATCATTTTATTTATTTCTAAAAATACAACTTCAGAATCATTGCTCATAATATTTTCATATTCATCTATAGTTTTTTTTAAATTTTTATCACTTATACTAATATTACGTATATAATAATCAATATTATTTTTATTTAAATAATTGGACATACTTTCAATATTATTATCTTTTCTTAATATTGCAACGTAAACTCTATATAATTCATTATCTTTTATAATGATAGCATTTTTATATTTTGACTTATAAGTATTTGCAAGCTCTTCTGTAGTGTATACTCCTACTTGAAATGCTTTATATGAAGTATCAAATATTTTTTTTGGATTATTAATACATATATAATAACCACTTAATATTCCTAATAAAAATATAATTATAATTTTAATAATTTTTTTCATTAAATCACCTATATTTATAATAAAATATAATATATGTTTTATTTGTCGAATTATATTGCTTTTATTAAATTTTTGTAATATAATACATATCACGCAAGGGGGAAATGTTATGCTAAAACCAGGAGAAATTGTTACACAAAAAAAGACTATGATTAATAAAGTTAATTTTGATGATAATAAGGAAAATAGACTATCTATAGTATTATTTTCATATTTAGATAAAAATAATGAATTATATTATTGTACTGTTCCTATTACTAATGCAACTAGAGGTGTACATTCTAAATTAATATCACCTAATCATGTTTATATGCCATCTGCAATATTAAGTACTACAAAATTATGCTGTGCTAAAATTGATTCTATATATTTGTATAAAGATGAAATTATTAATTCTACGGGGCTTTCTTTAGAAAAAAATCTTTTATATAGAATATATGATAAAGTTTTACATTTAGAAGTTGATGAAGTTCAAAAAGAATTATATGATTTTATAAAAATTATGATAAATGATATTATTGATAAAGAAAAAAATGAACTAAAAAAAGCATATAAAGAAAAGCAAAAATTAAAGAAATTAAAGAGAAAAGAATTAAAAAAAAATTATAAAAAGTAATATCTTAGTAACAGATATTATTTTTTTTGAATAAAATATTATTTAATACATATTATTCATTGAAAGGTTAGTGAACTTATGGAAAAGAAAGAGATTATAGAGAATATTTCAATTAGAGGACAAGGATGTATTTACTTAGGAGTTGTTGGGGCTGTTAGAACTGGAAAAAGTACATTCATAAAAAAAGTAATTGAAAATTTAGTTATTCCAAATATAAAAGATGAAAATGATAAAAAAATGTGTCTTGATGAAATACCTCAAAGTAGTACTGGTAAAACAATTATGACTACTGAGCCAAAGTTTGTTCCTTCAAATGGTGCAAATATAAAAATTGATGATTTTGAAACTAACATTAAATTAATTGATTGTGTTGGTTACGTTAGTGAAGGTGCAAGTGGTTTTCAAGATGAACTAGGCAACCCAAGATTAGTTAAAACTCCATGGTATGAAGAGGAAATACCTTTTGTAGAAGCAGCTGAGATTGGTACTGAAAAAGTAATTAAAGATCATGCAACAATTGGTATAGTTGTAACTACTGATGGTTCTATCGGAACATTGGGTAGAAATGACTATATAGAAGCTGAAGAAAAAGTAATTACAGAATTAAAAACTATTAATAAACCATTCATAGTAATACTTAATAGTACTCATCCAAATAGTGATGCGACTATAAATATTAAAAATGAAATATCAAATAATTATGATGTACCTGTAATAAATATGGACATAGAAAATATGAATGATATTGATATGACAAATATTTTAAGAAGTGCATTATATGAATTTCCTATCAATGATGTTTCTATAAAAATACCTGAATGGATACATGTACTAGATAAAAATAATGATGTTAAAAAACATTATTTATCTAAAATTAAGGAATGTGTTACTAATATAGAAAAAGTAAAAGATGTAGATAATATGATAGAATATTTTAAGGATAGCCCTTACATTAAAGAAGCTTATATTAGCAATTTAGATAGTGGTAATGGTATAGTTACATTAAATTTAAATAGTAGTGATGAATTGTATAATGAAATTTTAAAAAGTATTATGGGTGATGTAGAATTATCAAAAGCTGGACTTTTAAAAATATTCTCTGATTATTCTAATAATAGAGAAGAAACTGAAAGTATTAAAAATGCTATTAAAATGGCTAAGAATACAGGATATGGAATTGTGTATCCAACCTTAAAAGACATGAAACTGGAAACTCCAGAAATTATTAAACAAGGAAGCAGATATGGAGTTAAGTTAAAAGCAGTTGCTAGTAGTATACATTTATTAAAAGTCGATGTTGAGAGTTCTTTTGAACCTATTATTGGTACTGAACTACAAAGTAAAGAATTAATAGATTATATTATGAAAGATTATGAAACTGAACCATCAAATATTTGGAAAAGTGAAATATTTGGTAGAAGTTTAGATGAAATAGTTAAAGAAGGTATTCAAGCAAAACTTTCAATGATGCCTGAAGCGACACGTTATAAATTATCAACTACTGCTACTAAAATAGTAAATAAAGGTTCTAATAATCTAATTGCTATTGTTATATAAATTTTTTAAAACAAATAGATAAATTTATTTGTTTTTTTAATTAAAAAAGAAAGTTTGTTGCTTTCTTAAAATTTATTTTACATATACTACATATTTATCGAACGAATCTTTAAATCTATAATTTTTAGTAATATGATCATATATCTTTTTAGGAGCTTGTCCTCCTTCATAATTTTTATAAAGAATAAATTTAGTACCTACACTTAATTTATCAAAATATTTTATTGTTTCTTCTTCTCCATTATATCCCAAATTGCCGCTTAACATAACATCGTATTTATTAATATCTAAATTTAATAATAATTTATTATAATATGCTTCATACATTATAAAGTATGTATTGTTAAAATTATTGATATGTTCTTTTAATATTTTAGAGTCGTTTAAATATTTACTTTCTACCCTCTTATATTTTAATGCATTAGTTCCATATTCCATATTTATAAAAACATTTTGTAATATGGTAGACATAATAGGACATATCAATACTATTGCTAAATACTTTTTATATTTTATATATAATTTATTATCTATATTGAGTAAAATATAAAATATTAGTGGTATAGCACTATATAATAAATGTACTCCATTAAATATAGGATAACTCATTATTTGAAATAATAATATATATATAAGTTTAATATCTTTTTTCTTTTTATATAAATATATAATTAATATTATAGAAGCTACAAATATAAGTATTCCTACACCACTTCTAACATTTTTTGTAGCAAAATCAAACAAACTACCAAAAGCATAATTAATATAATCTAGTAATGTATTATTGATATAAAAATATATTAAGTATATTATATTTGGTATCATAAAACCTATAAATCTTTTTATAATCTTTTTTATATCTTTTATATAATATAATGATGCTAAAGTTAATATACCCATAGGACTTTTTGTTAAAAATACTAAACCTAATATAATACCAATTAAATAATCATTTTTATTTTCATCTTCTAATATAAATAATAAAAATAAAAACATCATACATAATAAATTATAATTTGGTATCGATATAAAAGTAATTAATATAATTGTTTCTATAAATACTTTTTTATAATATTTATAAACTATATAATATATTGTTAATGGTACTAATGTATTAAATAAAAAAAATATAATTGTATTATTACCAAATAATTTCATTAATAAACCAAATATAGTTGGAAATAAAGGAGTAATTACCATATTAAAGTCTTTATACATTTTTAAACCTTTTGCAACGTTATGACAAAAACCATAATTCCATATCAAATCGTTATTGCTAACTGCATAAAAGTTTACAAAAAAAGTAAATATAAATAACAATGTAAATATTATTAATGTTTTATATTTTTTCATTAGTATTGTTCTACCTCTAAAGGAATATTATTTGATGAATATAATAATACATTTTTACAAGAATCATCTTTATTTTTCCATATATATATTTTTAATAGTGTATAATTTTTCAATAAATAGTTAAATTGATCTCTATCAATTGGATCATAAGTAATTTTTATATTATTTATATCTTTATCTGTATTTGATAATGTTTTTAAGTAAAATTTAGTATTATCATCGATTTTATATTCATCAAATTCAACTTCATTATTTGATAAATAGTAACTATTATAGAAATAACTTGAAGCATATAATATATCATTGTCTAATTTATATACATACAAATCTTCATCATAAGTATCTACATTCATACTTGTTATAACCCCAACGTCTTTCATATCAGCATCTACTTTTTGTTTATTTAGAAAAAAGAATACGCTTACACCTATTAAAACTAGAATTATTAATAAGAATATAAATTTGCTTAAAAATGATTTGTTTTCCATAAGCATTACTCCTACTCTATATAATTATATCATCAAAAAAAAACTAAGTAAATTAGTTTCTTCTATTTTTACTAATTAATTCAATATTATTAGTAAGTTGTTTTATTCTTTCTATTATCCTTCTTGCTTTTACTTTATCTGTATTATTTTTTACCAAACTTAGATGTATTTCTAACTCTTCTAATGTAAGATTGGACGTAAAGAAAGTACTTAGATTTTGTTCCATTCTATATTGCAATATAGTACCTAGTATTTCATCTCTACTCCAAGTTGTTACTGTTTCAGCACCTATATCATCTATGAGTAATATATCTACTTTTTTTATGGATTCTAGTGTATCATTGAATGATTCTTTTGTATCAAATGTAGATTTTAATTTGTTTAATATTTCAGGATAATACATTATCATTGTTTTATAATTTTTTCTCGCAAGTTCATTTAATAATGCTGCTATTATATATGTTTTACCAGAGCCAAATGAACCATGTAAATATAATCCCTTTTTTGTATTTGGATATTCATGATAAAAGTTAGTTATGTATTTTATTAATTCTACTCTATTTTTATCATCTAAGTATATATCACTCATAGTAGCATTTTTTATATAATCACTTTCTCCAAATAATATACTTTTATTACGATTTTCTTCTTCTATTTGCTTATTTTTATACTTACAAGTTACATAATTAAATTCCAATTTGTCTTCTTCTTTTTTAGGATAATATACGCAACCTACTACTTCATTTTTACACTCTACTAAACCTTTACAACCTTCACAATTTTTTAAATCACATATTGTATGTTCTAATTTAGATGTATATTTCATTCCGACTTCTTCCGTTATTTTTAATTTATTTACTAACTTTTTAAATTTTTCATCTTTTAAAGATTTAATATACTCTTTTTTTAATAAGTTATCTAAATTGGTACTTTTATAATTATTTGTGTTTTTAAATTCTATCATCTTTATCACCTAAAATCTTTTAATAAATTTTCTAGCTCTTGTTTTTCTATTTCATCTATTTCTTTTATATCATTTTTTTCATTAAACCAAACTGGTACTTCATTAGTGTTTTTGGTAAATACTTTAGTTTTATTCTTTTTATGTTGTTTTTCTGCTCTTTTCATTGCATCGTTTGCAGTCTCAATATTACTCCTAACCCATTCCCCTGCAATTGTCTCAACATAATTTCTATTTAATTTATTATCATTTATTCTAAGCACATAATCAATTAAAACATTTATAACTGCTGGTTTCATTTTTAATTCAACAGCTAAATATTCTAATAATTTTAGATCTCTACTCGTTGGTTTTACTCCTTTATATTTTCCCATTAAGAAATCATATGGCGTTGTATTTTCAAAAACATACAACATTTTACCTCTGTTTGAAGTATCATTAAAGCCTTGTTTTAAATGCTCTGGTTGAGTTCTATATATTAACGTTGGAAGTGCGCCATTATTATTAAAATCATAATATTTTCTAATATTACCTAATAATTTTTCTTTGTTAATCATTCCATTATCATCTATAGATAGCCTTATAATATCTATCATTCTTAAATTATCAATATCGTATACAAATGCTAAATTATTTATTAATTCACGAGTTTTTTTATTAAACGCTTTATCACTTAAAATATTATTTGGAATACTTGATATTATTAAATCAAAATCTATTAATTTTTCTACATTACTTCCAAATATATTTTTATCTATAGCATCATAATTAGAATTATTACTTATACTTCTATATGTATCATTTAGTTTATGTGATATATCTATATAATCTTTTGTATCTATATTAGTTTTTTTATAAAATAATACTAATTCATTAAAATCTTTTTCTCCAATATTACTCCTTAATATAGTACTTAATACTGGATGTGTAAAAAAACTATTTGGTGTTAAAGGACTATATATTTCATAAATATAATTATTTTGATTATCATTCTCTTTAAATAATGTTTTAATTAATCCCACTGCTTCTAAACAATCTCTTGATTTTTTTATTACATCTAACCCATTTTTTAAACTTATCATCAAATGATGGTGAGAATATTCTAAACTTATTCTTTCAAATTTATCTAAATCACTTATTAAAGTAAAATACAAACTAACCGCAACAGGCCCTATTATAGGTTGATATAAATCAACAATAATTTTTTTATCAGATTCATTTAAAATAGTTTTGTTTACTACTTTATATGTATCTGCTGGCAAAAGAGTTATTTGTTTCATCATATCACTTCCTTAAATATATTTTATATTACTTATATATTTTATTCAAGTAAATAGTATAATTATTCTAAATTTTATTTATACAATTTTATTAAGATTATTATTCCTGGTATTACTAGTAAACATTCTATTTTTGTGAAACAAAATAATAAGTATTCAAATACATTATAACCTATATTAAATAAATTTAAATAAAGTATAAAAAATATACTTGATATAGATAAAAAAATAATACTTAATATAAAATAAAATAATCTTTTCATATTAAATATTATTAATATATTATTTAAAAGATACATCTTATTATTAACTATTATAAAATTGGTGATTAATATAAAGCAATATCAAATAAAATGTATCTATATAGAAATATACCACACATATATTAATTATGCAACTATATAATTTATATTTATTTTTAAAATGGCGTAATTTTTTATTAATTATATTTTTTTATTTAAATACAAAATTTAGTTATTTGTATTTTTTAACTAATCTTACTGAAGAACAAGTTATGAATTTATAATACTTTTTAAAAACTGCTATTTTATATTATATAATGGCAGTTTTTCATTTATATTATTAATAAATTTGACTAAAAAAATTATATATAGTAGTATATAACTTGAGGTGAAAGAATGGATATAATTGGAATAATTGCAGAATATAATCCATTTCATAATGGTCATATTTATCATATAAATAAAATAAAAGAAATGTATCCTAACTCTATTATTGTATTAGTTCTTAATGGTTACTTCTTAGAGCGTGGAGAAATTAGTATAGAGAGTGTACAGTCCAAAACAGTGATTGCTTTGCAAAATAAAGTTGATATTGTTTTATCACTACCCTTTATATTTGGAAGTAACTCTGCAGATACTTTTAGTGATGCTGCTTTAGAAATACTTAATGCGGTTGGAATAAATAAATTAATATTTGGTAGCGAATCTTGTAATATTAAACTATTAAATGAACTCGCAGAAAAATCACTTGATAACGAATATAATAATAGTGTAAAAAAACACTTAAAAGATGGAGTTAATTACCCTACTGCACTTAATAAAGCACTTGGAATAAGTGTAAATACTCCAAATGATTTATTAGGATTATCTTATGTAAAAACTATCAAAAAAAACAAATATAACATAGAAGCAATACCAATTAAAAGAACTAACAATTACCATGATAATGATAAAAATGAAGGTATTGTAAGTGCATCTAATATAAGAGAAAAAATAAATAATAATATTGATATAAGTGAATATGTCCCAAATACTAATTATATTAATAAAATAGATTATGATTTATATTTTAAATTATTAAAATATAAAATAATCAATGATAATGATTTAAGTAATTATTTAACTGTAGATGAAGGTATAGAACATAGATTAAAAAAAGTAATTAATGAATGTAATAATATTCAAGAATTAATAAATAAAGTTAAAACAAAAAGATATACATATAATAGAATTAATAGAATGTTTGTACATATATTAATAGGATTAACGAAAGAAGACAAATTAAATAATACTCATAACACTTATATAAGATTATTAGGTTTTAATACAAATGGAAAAAAATATATAAATAGTATAAAAAAAGACGTAAATATTCCAATTTTATCTAATTTAAAAAATATAGATTCTATTATAAAAGATTATGATATTAAAGCATATAACATATATAATATGTTGGTTGATGAAGATATATTAGAATTTGAAAAGAGTAATAAAATAATACAAGTCTAATTTAATATCAAACTTGTATTATTTTTTATATGCATCTAAATAATTTATTTTAGTTCCCATAGACATAAATTTATTTTCGTATTCAGTAATTACATTATCTATGTCTTCATGTTCTAAATCTAAACTTACTTTATTAAATTTGTAACCATAATCTACTAAAGATTCTATACTAGATGCAAATAAAAGTATATTATCTGTTTTTTGAATAATATGTGGTTTAGATATAAATATTTTATCATAAAGTTTTAAAAATATATCACTTGTAAGTCTTCTTTTAGCATGACGTTTTTTAGGCCATGGATCTGAAAAATTTAAATATATAGTATTTATTTCTTTATCAAATACTTTATCAATATTTATAGCATCCATTCTAATTAATTTTAAGTTTGGTAAATCAATATTTTCTAATTTTTCTACAGCACGTACCATTACTGATTCATATTTTTCTATACCTATAAAATTAGTGTTTGGATATTTTTTGGCCATACCAATAATAAAGTCTCCTTTACCCATTCCAATTTCTATATTTATTGGATTATCATTATTAAATAATTCTTTATATTTTCCAATATATTGCTCAGGATTTTTAATAACGTAATTAGAATCATTTACTATTTCATAAGCATTTTTAACATTTCTTAAACGCATAATATCACTTCTTTCTTTTTTGCATATAATGAATTAGAGGGGGAAATAAATTTGAAAAAAGATAGGAATTCATTTTTTTCAGAATATAACATGAGTGCATATAATAGCATGCAACCTATGATGCCTAATATGTATCCTAATCAAGTAGCAAGTCAATCATCTTTTTACTCTGGACCTGCTATGGTAGAAAATCAAAATATGCCACTTTATAATAATAACAATATGAATAACAATTATACATCAGACATAGAATCTAGACTATCAAAAATGGAAAGGCAAATTAACAGAATCGAAACTAGATTAAATAAATTAGAAAGTGAACTAACTAATAACTATACAAATAAAGATTTAGGAGATACATATAATAATAACATGTATATGGTTTAATTTATTCTTGAGATTATCTCAAGTTTTTTTTCTTATTTATACATTATTAATGCATCAAAACAATATATTTGTTCCTCTCCACTTACACATACACTTACATTAAATTTAATATCTATTACATCTTTTCCTTCTATAAATTCATTTACACTATTTTCTAAATCTTTTTCATGAGATTCATCTATTACTTTTACTTTCATACAATAATCACCATAATCATTATATAAAATATTTTTGTCTAATTTACTCGAATTTTAAATCTATTAGACTATTAAATATACTTGCTATAAATATACCACCTAAACTAGATAATGCTGGATTTATTAAATAAAATATAAAAGATAATACGCCAACTATAATACCATATATAGTACTACCTAGTCTAGTATAACTACTACTATTTGGTTCACTTGCTATATATACAAATGAAAATAATATTCCATTAGTAAATAACATATTCATTATATTACCTATATCATTTTTAATAAAACAATATATTATAGTTAATAGTAAGAAAGATATAAAACTATATATAGGTATATTTCTTTTATAAATATTAGAATTATATAATATTATATAACTTATAATTAATAATAATATATTAGTAGTTACTATACCTCCATTACCTTTACCAAACAAATAATCTATAGTATTCATATTAAAATTGTTACTAACTTCATATGCATTTAAAAACGAAAACTTACCAAATATATTCATTATAAAAAATATTATTAAACTAGTTAATGTTATATAATTAATTTTAGTATTTTTAGTAAATTTAGATATTAATAATATTATGAATGTAACTAGAGAAAATAAAATTATATTAGTATTAATACTTGATATACAACCTATTAATATACCATAAATGGGATGTAGACTACTAAATATTATATCTTTAATATTATCTTTATTTTTATTTATTTTTTTTTCATAAATGACATTTACTATTGCACCTATTAAGAAACCTAATAATATAATAACTAATGGTTTGAACATTTCTAATATATTAACATATTTTTTTATATAAAGACTTATACCATTTTTATAAAATCCAAATAATATTAATGGCAATAAACTAATTATATAAGTTAATGTAATTCTTTTTATGGAATTATTACTTTTATTCATATTTACCACATCCTTTATTTAATTCAATTTTAGATGGACATATATAACTACACATACCACAATTTATACATTTTTCTTTATATAATTTACTTTTTTTATCTTTATTAAAATACATATATTTAGGATTTATATTTATTGGACATATATTTACACATTTACCACAATTTATACAATCTACACTTTTATATTTTTTTATAGTATTAATAAATATACTTCTGGTATTATTATCTATTATGTAATTAGGATTTTTTATTATATTTCCATTTAGTAATCCATTTATAATTATATTTTTATAATTTTTTATTTCATATTCATTTAATATATCTAGTAAATTTGTTCCTATATTAACTTTTAATACTTTTGTATAATTTATTAAATTACCTGTTAATGTAATATATGTTGTTGTTATAGGTATATGTTTTTTTAATACATTATATATATTTAAAACATCTTTTATATTTAAATACTGTATATTATATTTCTTATTTCTAAATCTAGTTAATTTATCTATTAATATTTCTTTCTTACTAATAATATTATCGTTTTTAAATAATTTTAAATCTATTTTAGGATATGTTCCCATATTATTTAAAAGTATATCTACTACTTCTATATCATTGTTACTAACAGCAAAAAAGCATTTTTTTATATCCATTATGTCTATTAATGCATCTATAGTATCTAACAAATTTATTGTATAGTTTTTGAGTATAGTATTGTTTGTATTTTCTAAATTATATTCATCAATACAATTTATTATAAGTACTTTACTAGTTATATCAAAATCATCTATAATGTTATATTCATTAATTAAATTATTTAATTCTTCTTTTGTATAGTTATTAATATTTTTTTTAGAAGTAATTCTTTTTTTAGTTTTATCTTTATAATCGTTTTCTATAACTAAGTATTTATTATTATCTATGTTAGTCATACCTAGTACTTTACCAGATACACTGCTATATATTATTTTATTATTATATTCTATTATTTTATCATTTTTATAAATATATTCTCCATCATTTATAAATAGTTTACTATCTTTTTTTAATGGAAAATATATATAATCAGTTGTTAATAAATTTTCTACATCTTTCATATCTTATACACCTATAGTAATTGTATCAAAAAAAGTACTAAATTGATAGTACTTAACTTGCAATTATGTAAGGATTTGAAATTGTTCCATTTCCTCCTGAAATTTGCACATTAGATTTTAGACAAACAGCTGGACGTGAATAATTATCAACAGAGCTAACGTGATCCCTTGTATCATATTTTCCTTTTTCATCTAGTACAATCACATTATTTGCAGGTTTAAGAGATAATGTATACCAAAATGAGTGTTGTGGTAGATTTTTTGCGTAACTATTCATTAAATAATGAGTGTAATTTTCTGAGCTGGTAGTTGCACCTGCAAATGAAATTTCATCTGCTGTTAACAATCCTACATACATATCTGTATTATCTTTATATTTCTTTAATTTATTTCCTGTGCATTTTAGTGATGGTTTTTTATCAGTATATATTCTTTGGTATGCACCGTTAGTATCATAGCACCAATCATCTATTTTTAAATAATCATTTAGGGATTTACCAGTTATTAATTTAGAACTTAATGTCGTTTGGAAACTCTTTAAAGAATCTGCAAGTCCTCCAGAATAATTTAAAAAGTCTATCTGATAATCAGAGTCATAACCAAATGCCACCATTTTTCCGTCACTCCAATTTCCTGTATAAGACGAACTATTACATTCTGTGCTTTTATCTTCTAGTATTAATTTTGTAGAGCCATCTCCTTCAATTCTTACTATTCTCCAACACATTCCAGCAAAATTTACATAATTATCTTCTACTCCACCTCTATAATAATAACTTGTTCCATAATCATCATTCGTTATGCTTAATTCTTTTTCTGTAGATTTAGTTTCTTTAATTGTTAAATCGCTAATTCTCATATTGTATTTTATAGTTGATGTTATATCTGATACATTAGTTGATATTCTATATATAATACTTTGATTTTGAGTATTTGATATGGTTGGTACAGTTGTACTCCATACAGCATATTTACCTACTAAACTACTTGCCATTGACGTTGTATATTTACTAGTTGCAACTGTTGGATTTACTAAAGTAAATTTACCAGTAGTTTCGTTTACAGTATAATCATCGGCATATGAAATATAATAATTTGTTGCATTACTCAACGTAGAAGTAAATGTTGTTGGGTCAGTTCCTTTTAAATATATAAATGAACTAGTTGATTGTGCAGGAATAGTTTTAGGTGTAACTACTAGTTCGGTTCCGCTAGCATTGTTCATTGCATTGTTAATTATACTATATGCTAAACTGTTTGTATTAGATTCATATGGATTATTTCTTATTAGTGCATTTAAATCCACTATATTTACTTTTGTACTAAAAGTTTTACCCATATCTTCACTTTGATCAACATTCATTTCTTTGTACGTTATCGTTAATTTATAAGCTTGTGTATGTGTTGTATCTATTGTATTGTTTACCATTATAGATAAATCTGATGTACTTGGAAACTTTGTTTCACTTGAAACCCCATTACATGTTCCATCTACTGTTCCTGTTATAGTTCCATTACTTGCTAAACTAAAACCTTCTTTTAAATAAGATGTACATGTTAATGTATATACT
>OIYG01000988.1_pt1 | contig 23704 bp, 25 predicted proteins | sample 1587861 | NCBI WGS metagenome assembly OIYG01 (sample SAMN03283272) | human gut metagenome | biome: human-associated habitat; material: feces | host: Homo sapiens | place: Peru | collected 2012 | reverse complement strand
GTTATATTAAATTCATCAAAACATTTTTTTATTGCACTAGATTTATATATATCATGATAACTAAATGTATTACTTAGAATTAAACTTTGTTTATCAGTAGTCTCAAATTTTGTATTATAAAATCTTATTCCTTTTTGATAGCCACCGGCATTATAATCATATTCTTTTTCATTAAAATAAATTGGTTCATAAATATTCTCATAATCTTTTAAATATTCTGTTAAATATCTATCTTGATACATTCTTAGAAAAAGAATTTATACCCAAATACATTAAGACAACTAAACAAGACAATAAAACATTCTCTTTTGTCTATTTTAGTAACATCATAGATTATAGTAGAAATCCCGATATAATAAAATACATAATAAATTATTTATACGACCATCGTATTTTTATAAACAATTGGGGTCTAGGTAAACTAATAAGCGACACCAAAAATAAGAGAGAAGAAGTAATTAATAAATTTGTTGAAGAACAAGATCCTCAAAAAAGAATTAACTATCGTAACGATATTTTTCTTCTTCACCTAAAAGTAATTAAATATTTCTCTTATAAATATGCATCTATTCATAAATTACCCGAAGAAGACATATATAGCTATTTATGTGAAAAAAGTTTACATATCATAGAATCCTATAACAATAACCAAAAAAGTCCCCGAAAAAAAGACACATCGACAAGATTTCTAAACTTTTTTACCATTAGCATTAACAATGTTTTAGCCTCATTTCCCCGTAACGGCCTTGGAATAACCAATCTAGTTATTTTAGAAGCCCTAAATAATAGCAAATATATAATTGAAAGAGAACAAAGCGAAGTTATCGGAAAAAGAATAACCCTAACAACAGATAAAGAAATGATTTATAATTTCATTACCTATCTCGAAACAAAAGGAACATTTTCAGGCAGTAGAGCGTATATAAAAAGAGTATTACCAATCAGATTTTCCGATAGCCTAGAAGATTACCTATACACACCAAGTAATCATAACTATTTTGAAAAAATAGAGGATGAAAGCATCAAAGAAAGCATTATGAAAATATTAAATAATTTTCCCGAAGAATATAATAATTATAAAATAGCCTTTACCCTAAAATATATACATAAAATAAAAACAAATAAGGAAATAGGAAAAATAATGGGTATAAGTCACGAGTTAGCTAGAACATACATATCTCGAGCAACGGAACTAATAAAAGAAAGTATACAAAATAATAAAACTACCGTAGGTTTACGTCAAAACAGTTGGCGACCAAGGATTAAAGGAAGGAAGAAGTAAAATGAATGAATATCCAGCAGAAAAATTTGTTGCAATTTATAGGAAGGTAAGATTAAACAATACAGGATATAAATATATATGCGAAAGCATAGAATTAGTCACCAAGTGGGATGACAGCATTAAGAAAGGAATTAATGAAATCTACATTGAGGAGCAAATAAATAACCTCAACTCTGCCGATATAGAAATATCTATAGATAATGTAAATAGTGAAATATTCACAAATCCAATTTACCACAACAAACCCCTTAATATTGAAGTAAAACAAATTGATGACTATATAAAAAATTCTCCAAATTATCTCTTATTAGATATTCCCCCTTTCCCACAAACCATAATAGATATAGTTATAAAGGAAGTAGAAAATTTAGGAAATGCATCTCAAGAAGTAAAAAATTATCGTATAGCAATCAGAGAAAAAATTCTTTACGCATTATCAAAAGTATACGGTTCTATAGAAATCAAAGAAGAAAGAGGAAATATTTACGCAAGTATAGATAATAGCAAGGAAGATATTGACTATTGCTATGACAACGGGTTTACTGACTATGCCGGACCAATGTCCCAAAATATTATTTGGTTTTTAAATTACTTTGAAGAAAAATATTTAACTATTTGGCAATCGAAAAAGAATAATACCAGAAAAATCAAAGGAGAATTACATTCCCCTTTTCGTAACAATTTTGAATTAGAAATTATAGAAGATCCTCCTCAAACTTACACCCTTAATGAAGAAAACCGAGCCTCAAATATAACTCCCGAAAATTTAAAAAACATAATAACAAGAACAAGCAATAAATTTGTCGGACAAGAAGATGTGGTCTTTGATCTTGCTACAAGTATATATGTAAACAATATTCTTTCTTCCAAAAGTCCAGAACAAGTAGCCCGTACTAAGGATGTTATTCTCCTCGATGGTTCTACAGGGACAGGTAAGACAGCTATAATAAATGCCCTAAGTAAAGAATTTGATATTCCCTCAGTATGCATCTATGCTCCTAGTATCACTCCTACAGGATATAAAGGAAGTGATTTAACAGAATGCCTAGATAAACTCTTTGAAAGTGCAGATAAAGATATTCAAAAAGCTGAACGAGGTATTGTCTATATAGACGAATTTGACAAATTAACCGTCTTCGGTAACAAAGACGCTGCTACTTACCGAGCAATGGTTCAAAAAGAACTCCTAGGTTTTGGCTTTGGAAATGTATATGAAATCAAAAACGGTTTCAATACCATTTCTTTCGATACCTCTAAATTAACCATTATATATATGGGAAGTTTTGCCGAAGTTAAAGACAATATCAAAGAAAGCGATAAATACAAAAGAAAAATAGGCTTTAATAATACAGACAATCCCTCTCCAAATAACCCCATAATAGATGGCGATGTCCTTACCCAAAACGGTTTTCTAAGAGAACTAGTTGGTAGAATAAAACTATATATAAGTACAAAAGACTATACCAAGGAAGATCTCATAAATATACTAAAAAATTCTAGCATTAGTCCATTAAACGAATTAATAACAATATGCAAAGAAGACTTTGGAAAAACCCTAATTTACGACAAAGAATTCATTAACGCTATTGCTGATTATGGAGTCAAATTAAAAACCGGAGCCCGAAGCCTTCAAACAATATGTAATAGCATTCGTAACACCATAAAGATGGAACTAATATTCGGTATTGACAAAGAAATATACCTAACTACCGATATAATCTATAACCTAGAAAAAAATAAAGGCAGGAACAAATAGTGAATTACACATATAACGCCCATCTCCTTTTAGAAGAAAGAGTAGAAGAAGTAGGAATCGACATCCACCAAAAATATCCCTTCATTGACCTTGCTACCGCTAAAAAAATAGCCAAAATGGAGGGAGCAATTTCCGAAAAAATAAATTTCCATATCATTTTTACAAGATACTATAATATATTAACCATCCTTAAGCCAAATACTTACGAGTTTAATAAAGTAATGAAAGACTTTATAAATATTTGCAAAAACGCCCCTCTTGATGAAGAAAAATACACTATATTAACGAACATCATAAAATTTAGTAATGGCGAAGGAAACTTTCCCCTATAAAAAAGGACTAATTAAGTCCCTTTTTTCATACTATGATATAGGTGAAATAAATGAAAAAAAACATAATAATCCCAATTATAATGATTCTCTTCCTTCCCCATAGCATCTACGCTAGTACCACCACCGCCTCAAGTTATACCCTTATAGACTACGAAACAGGCAGAGTAATATCCGCAAAAAACCAAAACAAAACAAGCCTCGTTGCTTCCATTAGCAAAATAATGACTATATAGAGATGAAAGAGGAATATGAAAGAAATACAACAAATATATGCAATGGTAATTATACTGTTTATTATGATGTAAGTTTAAATATAGTAACTCACTTATATAGATTGCAGACTACACAGTCTGTTTTTTTTTATGGAGGTAGAATTAATATGTTAGTTTTTAAAATAGAGAAAAATAAAAATTTTACTATTATAAGTAATTATCATTTAAGAGATAAAAATTTAAGTTATAAGTCAAAAGGATTACTTTCATTTAGAAAAAGGTTAGAGGAGATAAGGTTTATTTTGAATATAATTATATAATATACGAAAGACCGCATTTTATAGAAGAAAATAATGAAAAGAATAATTCAGATACGGATATTCCATACCTAGATGTTTCAGAAGATGAGTATAATCTATGGTATTGATATTTTAAAATTTATTAAACAAAAGTGTATATTAAATTAATATGTTTTCCACAATACAATATATTCCACATTTTTATAAAAACATATTGACAAATATGTAAAAAACGTTTAGAATATAGTGCAAATGCAAGTGGGTAAACTATGTGTTTATCAAAAAAACTAGTAATATGATTATTTTTCAAAGTGAAAACAAATTTCTTGAGAGCAAAAACATATAGTCGTTTTGCCCTCTTTTTTAAAAGATAAGGAGAGACAGTATGAACAATATAAGATTATTTTTGTCTGATTGCGATGGTGTTCTAACTGATGCAGGAATGTATTATTTTGAATCAGGAGACGAAGCAAAAAAGTTTAATACACGAGATGGTATGGCATTTAAGTTACTAAAGGAACAAAATATTAAAATTGGTATAATAACAGGTGAAAAATCAAAGATAGTTAAAAATCGCGGGAAAAAACTTAAAATGGATTATATTTTTATGAATACCAAAAATAAAGTTTTAATTATAGAAAAATTATTAAAACAATTAAATCTTACTTACAATAATGTTGCATATATTGGCGATGATATTAATGATTTAGAACTATTGAAAAAGGTTGGATTCAGTGCATGTCCATTAGACGCTGAAGATATTATTAAGAAAAATGTAATGTATATATCAGAAAAAAAAGGAGGATCTGGTGTGGTGCGAGATGTATATAATAAATATTTCAATAATGTAGAAGGTGGAAAAAATGAATAATGATTTAATTAGTTTGTTTGATATTCCAAAAATCAAGGTTAGTGTTGATACATTTTGGTTTTTTAAACACTGTATGAAAGATAATTATTTTAATGCTCATATAATGATAAGAATGTTAGCAATAGATTGTTACTACGGAAAAAATGACTATGGTTGGGATTGGTATAATAAAATGCAATTAACTAGAGTGGCGGATAACCCATTAATTCCAAAAAGAATGGCTAGACATGAAAAAGAGTTTAAAAAATTAATAAAAAATTTTGAAGAAAATGGATTTATAGAAGAATACCCATTGGTAGTAAACAAAGAGGTGCTATTTATAGATGGAGCACATCGTTTGGCACTTGCTTTATATTTTGGTATTGAAAGAGTTACAATAACTGTAGACAAAGATTATTATTTTATTGATAGTAGAGATTTTTCGTTTGACTGGTTTGAAAAAAAACAAATGGGTTATATGAAAACTGAAGCATTAAGAAAATATAATGAAATTTGCGAATTTTATGGAGGTAAACAAAATGAATTATAAAAGACCAATTTTTATTGCTGAATTATGTTGTAATCATATGGGAAACGTGGATTTAGCAAAAATAATGATAGATTTAGCAAAAAAAACTGGTGTTGATATTGTTAAATTTCAAAAAAGAGATATACATACTTGGGAAAAAAGAAAACCTAATATTTATAATTCCCCGCATCCAAATGTTAATGAAGCTTTTGGAAAAACATATAAAGAACATAGGAAATTTTTAGAATTTTCCTTTTCTGAACATAAGGAGTTAAAAAAATATTGTGATGATAAAAAGATAGGATATAGTGCTTCAGTTTGGGATATTAAATCTGCCAAACAAATATGTTCCCTAAATCCTAAAATGATAAAAGTTGCATCGCCATGTAATTCTAACTATGAAATGTTAGAATGGCTATGTGATAATTATAGTGGGGAAATTCATGTTTCATTGGGAATGACAAGTAAAGAAGATATTGACAAAATAGTGAAATTTTTTATTAATAAAAATAGAGCAAAAGATTTATATTTATATACTTGCACTTCTGGTTATCCTGTACAATATGAAGATATGTGTATATTAGAAATTAATAATTTAATAAAAAAATATGGTAAAGTAATTAAAGGTATTGGATTTTCTGGGCATCATATAGGAACTGCTGTAGATATTTCAGCATATACATTAGGTGCAACTGTAATAGAAAGACATTTCACATTAGATAAAAGTTTAAAAGGAACAGATCAGAAAGTCGCTTTAACAAAGGAAGAATTTGAAGAATTAATATTAAGTATTGATAATGTTAGAAAAGCACTTTCATATAAAAATAAAGATGTATTAGATGTAGAGATTAAAAATAAGGAGAAGTTAAAATGGTAAAGTATAATTATGTTGTTATGATTCCTGCTAGAGGTGGTAGTAAATCAATCCCTTTAAAAAATATAAAAGAAATAGCGGGACAACCTTTAATTTACTGGTCACTAGATGCGGCAGTAAATAGTAAATATGTTGATAAAGTATTTGTATCAACAGATTCAGAAGAAATAAAAAAAGTTGTTTTACAGTATAATAAATTAAATAAAGAAAAAATTGAAGTAATTGATAGAAGTGAAGAATGTTCCACTGATACTGCAACTACAGAGTCAGTTATGCTTGATTTTTCAAAAAGAGTAGATTATACAAATTTAATTTTAATTCAATGTACTAATCCTATGATAACAACGAAAGATATTGATGGGGCTATAGCAGTACATCCAAAATTTGATAGCGTTTTATCAACAGTAGTTCAAAAAAGATTTTATTGGAAGTTTAATAGTGATGGAAGTATTAGTGAAATTGAACACAATATAAAGAAAAGACCTAGAAGACAAGATTGGGATGGTGTTTTAGCAGAAAATGGGTCAATATATATTATTTCAAAAGAAAATTTACTTAAAGGTCAATGTAGACTTTATGGAAGAATTGGAACATATATAATGCCTGATAGTAGTTATTATGAAATTGATGAGGACATAGATTGGATAATAATAGAAAAATTATTAAAAAATAAAAAATGAAAGTTTAAGGATATTGGAGGATTAAAAAATGTTAAGCATTGGAATAGTTTGGAATTCTTCGCAAAAATATGCCAATGACATAATTAGTGATTTAAAGAAAAGTGTTGATGTTTTGGATTTTTTTGAAGTGGATTTTGGAGAAAAATATTATTCATTTGTAAAAAGTATTTATGAAAAAGAACAAATGGAAGATTGGAAAATTGCAAATAAAATACTACACATGCAATATACTGATGATAATAAGATAACTATAATATTCTTTGACTTTGATGAGAACGAAATAAGGTTTCATCCTAAAAAAAATAAAAATGTTTTTTCAAAGTTAGAGGATAGTAAAATGTATATTCGTGAAAAATATAAAAATCTTGTGAATAATTATACTTTTGATATAGTTTTTCACGCTACGGATAATTTAGAAGAATTGAAAAATTGTTTAGAAGTAATTAGAGAATATATAAATCAAATAAAATTAAATGAAGATAATACAATTATTCAAGGAAAAGTGTTAAAATACAAAAAAAGTTTAGGTGGAAAAAATGAATAGTTTGAATGATAGATTATTAGAAATCTCAAAATTAGAAAAATATGAATTATACCCGCCGTTCCCTAAAAAAAATCTTCTTATTGAAGTAACTAATAAGTGTAATAGTAATTGTATTTTTTGCGCTAATAGTAAAATGAAAAGAAAGCGAAAATATATAGATCCTGCATTATTAGAAAAAATTTTAAAAGAAGCATTTGAACTTGGTATGATTGAAGTAGGTTTTTATACTACGGGGGAGTCTTTGTTAGATAATAATTTATCAAAATATATAAAACTTGCTAAAAATATTGGATATAAATATATTTATATAACAACTAATGCTATCTTATTAAATAATAGAAAAATTAAAGAGTTAGTAGATGCGGGTATAGATAGTATAAAATTATCTATTAATGCAATAAATAAAAAAGATTATGAATTTATTCATGGAGTTAATTATTTTGATACAGTTATATCCAACTTAAAATCTTTATATAATTATAGAAAAAACGAAAAATTACAATTCAAAATATATGTTTCATATATCGCAACTAGATATACAGATTATTCGGTTGCAAAAATAAAAGCATTTTTTGCTGATTATTGTGATGAAGTGGCTGTTGTTAATGTACGAAACCAGAGTGGTTTAATGCCTGAAATTAATAAATATTTATCTTGTGAGAAACAAAAAAACAAAATAAAAGCCGAAAGAATCTTGCCTTGTCATTATGTTTTTAATACTGTTAATGTTAGTTGTGAAGGTTATTTGACAGCATGTTGTACAGATTTTGAAAATTATCTAGTATATGCTGATTTGAACAAGGAAACATTGAAAAATAGTTGGCATAATGAAGTTATTACAGAATTAAGAAGACAACATTTAAATAAAAAATTAGAAGAAAATTTATGTAATAATTGTATTTATTCTAGTGAAAGTATGCCAATACCTTTAAATGAAAGTTTGTGTACTGCTATGACGAAAGAAGTTTTTGATAGCAAAAAAACATTGAATAGAATAGAAAAATATACTAATTTATGATATAATAAAAAAAGAAAGTAGGAGATAAAATGGAATTAGTTGATGTTTATAATGAAAGACATGAAAAATTAAATTATTCTAAAGGAAGAAAAGAGTTAAATGATGGAGAATATAGATTATCTTGTTTTATTTGGGTAATAAATGATAAAAATGAAATATTACTTCAACAAAGATTGGCAACTGCTAAAAAAATGCCAAATATGTGGGGTACAACAGCAGGAGGAGCCCAAAAAGGAGATTCTAGTTTAACTGGTGCAATGAGAGAATTAAAAGAAGAATTAGGAATAGATGCTAGAAAAGAGGAAATGGTATTTATAGGATCATATAAAAGAATAAATGATTTTGTAGAAGTTTGGTTATGTAAAAAAATTATTGATGTTAATGCATTAATTTTGGAACCAAGTGAAGTACAAGATGCAAGATGGTTTTCTATAGATGAATTCAAAAGAATGATAGTAGACGGAAAGGGGATAGATTCAGGTTTTAAAATATTTGAAATGTATTATGATAATTTTTACAATAAACATTATGAATTGGTTGACGGAAAACCTGTTTTAGTAAATAATGAAAAATAATTTTTTTGATAAATTTGCGAAATATGAATTAGATAACCATCTTTTTGATATTAAATTTAAAGATATTAATATATGGGAAATTATGAGAACGTATATTTATATTGAAATAGAGCAAATAACGAATAGTTTGCAACCTTTATTTCCAACAAGCACAGAGAAGAAACGAAAACAATTTTCAATTAAAATTTTAATAAATAGTTTGAAGATATTTTTTGTAAAAAATAAAGATTTAATATTTTTAAATAATCCTAGAAGGGTTAAACAAAAAAATGGTAAATATTATTGTAAATATACTGATCCTTTTATTGAAATAGTAAAAGGAAGGTATAGCTATATTACTTTAGAAGATCCATATTGGTCTTTATCGCCTTCTAATACTTCGTCTCATTTTTTACCTGTTGAAACACAAAGTATTTGTTTTTTAGATGCAATGGAATACATGTTTAGATTCAAAAAATATTTTTTTAAAAAATATAATAAAAGGGAATATAAAAAATTGCAAAAGATATTAACTCAAATAAGAGTAAAAATTGAAAATGAATTTCAATGCGACTTATCTAATATATTTAGTGTTGCCGAAGATAAAGTATTATATATGGTTTTATTAAAAACAAATTATGAGAAAATAATTAATAGATTAAAACCTAAAGCAATTTTGGAATTTTATGATGCTTTTCCGTCCAAAATATTAATAAATAAAATTGCAAAAGATAATAATATTCCAATAATAGAAATTCAACATGGCGTTGTTACTCATTATAATCCAATATTTTTAAAATATAAAGATGTAAACAGAAAATATTATTGTACACCTGATTATGTTTTTTCATATGGGAAAAAATTATTAAATTATAAAAATATGCCTATTGCAAAAAATAATATTTATTATATAGGGAATGTATATTTAAATTCAAAAAAGAAAGAATATGAAAAATTATTTTTAAAAAGTAATAAAAAAAATATTTTATTTATTTCACAATCTAATTTAGGAAAATATATAAGTGAATTTGCATCAGAGTTAGCAAATTTATTGAGTGAGAGTCCAGAATATCATATTATATATAAAATGCATCCATATGAAATTGGTGCAACATACGATTGTCTAAATAAACCTAATATAACTATAATTAATGATAGAGAAAATGATTTGTACTATTATCAATCAATATCCATAGCGCAGGTTGGCATTTATAGTACTGGAATTTATGAAGGGTTGATATTTGATTTACCGACATACATCATTAATAATGATTATGGAACTAGTGAAATTAAAGAAATACTAGGTAACGAAAAAGGAATTTATTATATTAATGATGCAAAAGATGTAGTTGATTTATTGCCAAAAAATAAAAAAATAAATATTTCAAATAAATATTGGCAGAACATTAAAAATGATAAAATTGTAGAATTGTTATCATTTATAGTTGATGCTAGAAAACAATGTAAAAAATAAAAATAACTAATATTTTATATACATTTAATAAATAATATATAATTAACTTAATGATAAGGAAGTTGATTAGTGTGAATTTATTTGAGAGATTTGAAGTTTTAGAGGATCCAAGAGATGTTAGAGGCAAAAAATACAAATTAATTGATATATCAATTATGACAATATATGGTTTGTTATTTGAATTAAAAGATTTTGTTAATATTGCTGATTATATGAAATTAAATGAAGAATATTTTACAGACTTATTAAAACTAGAAAATGGAACTCCATCACATGACTGTTTATCTGATGTTTTTGCTAGAATTGATTGTAATAGATTTATGAAGATATTTATAGAATGGACTAAAGAGTTAGTCGAAAAGAAAACAGGTAAAAAAATAAGTATTGATGGAAAGGCAATAAAAAGTGCAACTTATAAAATAAATAATGGAAATATTCCCTATATAGTATCTGCTTTTATTGGTGAATTATGGATATCACTTGGTCAAGTAAAAGTAAATGATAAATCAAATGAAATAACTGCTATTCCAGAACTATTAGATTTATTGGATATAGAGGGTGCGGTTGTAACTATAGATGCAATAGGAACACAAGAAGAAATTATTAATAAGATTGTTTATGATAATAAAGCACATTATTTATTAAAAGTTCAAAAAAATCAAAAAGAACTTTTAAGAGATATTAAAAGCCAATTTAATTCTTATAATAATTTATTTGGCAATGAAAAAGTGAAATATAAAAAAACCATAGAAAAAGATCATAGTCGAGGTGAAATTAGAGAATATTTTTTAATATATGATACCGATAAAATAAAAGATAAGAAAAAATGGAAAACAGTAAATGCTTTATTATATGTTAAAGTTCAAAGACAAGATAATAATGAAATAAAAGTTACAGATAATTATTATATTATTGATTACGAAATGGATATTGATAATGCTGAAAAAGTTGCAAGAGATCATTGGAATATAGAATGTGGATTGCACTGGAAGTTAGATGTAATATTTGATGAAGATCATTCTAAAAATCACATAGGCAATTCTATAAACAACTTATCTATATTAAGAAAAATAGTATTTAATCTTGTGAATTTAGATAATAGTTTTGGAAAAATAACAATGACTAAAAAATTAACAAGATATAAAATGGATCAAAAAAACATTGAAAATTTGATATATAATGTAATTCCTAGTATATCATAAATCAATCATAAAATTTTTAGCAATTGCCATATTCAAGTTGACAAAACGATTGAATTATGGTACAATATGTTGCACAATTAGTTCATAAATAAATTTTTATTTATGAAGACAGTAAAGATTTATATTCTATTATAATTTATGAATTTTATAAAAATTATTTTTAAATTAAGTATGTATTAATAAATATATTAACTTCAAATAAGGGGGGATTTTTATGGAAAAATTAGAATTTGAAAAAGAGAAAGCAAAATTAGAACAAACTATAAATATTATAAAAGAAATTTTACAAGATGAAAAACTAGATTTAAAAAATTTATATAATAATTTCATTGGTGATAGGGAAGAATTATGGAGAATTGCAGATAGAAAAAAATTACATATAAGCAATTTAGAAGTATCTCAAAATAATCCCTATTTTGCTAGAATAGATTTTACGTCAGATGATGATGGTAAAATTAGTACAATTTACATTGGCAAAAATGGAGTAATGAAAGATACAAATATTATCGTTACCGATTGGAGAGCTCCTATAAGTTCACTTTATTATGATGCAGAAGTTGGTAAATGCGGTTATCAAGCACCTAGTGGTAGAATAGATGGGGAAATGTCTTTAAAAAGACAATATGAAATAGAAAATGGTATTTTACAAGAATACTTTGATGTTAATCTAGTTTCTAATGATGGATTATTACAAAAATATTTAAATGATAATAATGATGCAAGACTTAAAACTATAGTTTCTACTATTCAAAAAGAGCAAAATGATGTTATAAGGAAAAAAATGTCAGATAATATTATAGTTCAAGGTGTTGCGGGTTCTGGCAAAACAACTGTAGCATTGCATAGAATTGCTTATTTAGTGTATAACTATATTAATAGTATTAAACAAAATCAATATTTAGTAATTGGACCAAACCCTGTATTCTTAAAATATATCAAATCGGTATTGCCAGAGTTAGATGTTGATGGTGTTGAGCAATGCACTTATGAAATGTATGCAAAGAAATATATTGATGAGGAAATCAATATTAACTCTTCAAGTGAAAAAGTGGTTGCTAATATTTCGGGTAAAAATAAAAATGATATAGATAAATTTAAGTGTTCAATGAAATATAAAGATATGTTAGACAAATTTTTAATTGCGTATTTTTATAGTATTACTTCAAAACCATTGATGTTAGGTGATTTTAAAGTTCTATCTAGCGAAGAAATTGCAGAAGTATTTAAATCTACTGAAAATGGGTATTCAAATAATTTGTATAACAGAATTGAAATAACAATAGATAGATTATGCAAATTGATTGAGAACAGACAAAGTAATGTAATTAGTCAATATAATGATTATTCATTTCAACTTTTTAAAACTGCCAAAACTGAAGATGAAAAATCAAAAATGAGAAATATGTTTTTGAAAGAAAGAATGGAAATATCTAAAAATTGTCGAAGTTCTTTAAGAAAATATTTTAATAAATACAAAGTTAATGTAACAAAATTATATAAATTATTTTTAAGCACTATTAATGATTTTGATATATATCAATATCCATATTTGGGTGAATTAAAAAAAGAAACAACGAAAAATATAAAAGCGAATTCTTATGATTTTGAAGATTTAGCATCTTTAATTTATATAAAAAGATTTATTTCTCCTGATAAATATTATGAAAAAATAAAGCATGTTGTAATAGATGAAGCACAAGATTTAGGTGAATTTAATTTTTATTCTTTGAAAGCAACATTACCATCTGCAACATTTAGTATTTTTGGTGATTTAGCACAGTCTATCTATGATTATAGGGGAATTAATAATTGGACTGAAGTTAATAATTCAATGTTTAACAATAGGGGTAATATTATTAATTTTAATAAAAGTTATAGAACAACTGCTGAAATAATGGATGTGGCAGATGATGTAGCTGAGAGTATTGGATTAGGAAGATCCGATTTAGTGGTTAGACATGGTGAAGAAGTCAATGTTATGAAAGTTGAAGAAGAAAATAACATTCCACAATATATTAAGGAAAAATTAATTGAATATAAAGAAAAAGGATATAAAACAATAGCGATAATAAGTAAAACGGATCTGCTTTCTAATTATATAAATGATGATTTATCTGCATTAGGAATTCATATTCCTAATGTTACTGAAATGGATGATTTAAGTGATGAAAGATTTAGAATTTGCACTATTTCAAATCAACTAGCAAAAGGTCTAGAATTTGATGCTGTAATAATTAATAATGCTAATGAAAAAATTTATTCATCTTCAAATTCATTAGATATGAAATTGTTATATGTTGCAATAACAAGGGCACTTCATGAATTAGATATTGTTTATACAGGAGAAGTTTCTAAACCTTTAGAAAATCATTTAAAAAAAACCAAAGATAAAATGGTTTTAAGTTTAAAAAAATAAATTACTTTACTATAAAAAATAGGACTTTAAGTTTTTAAAATCCTATTTTTTTAATATATAATTAGGGTTTGTTCAAAAATAAATATTAATGAATTGGGAAAAAGGATTAGAAGAAATAGTCAATAAAATATTTAAGTATTATAAAGATCTTGAAAGTGAAATGGATATAATTAATAAAAAGGAAGATTCTATAATAGAAGAAGAAATAAAATTGCCTGATGAAGAAAATAAAATAAGTTTTTACGATTTGTTAACATTTTTAAAAAATGGTGTGATTCCTAAAAAAGTATCATTAAATATAGGGGATGAAGATCATGCTTATATATATGATGGTGAAGCAAACTATGTTCTTGAAAATGAAATTAAAAATAACGATATTTTTGCAATGCATTTAAGCGATTCTCTTACTGATTTAAATAAATTAGAAAAAAGATTACTATATTAAAGTAATTATATTTGTGATATAAATTTCAAGAATAAAAGGAGTTAAACTATGAATTTTGGTATAATTTTGCACTTGATTCTAATAACGATAATGGCTATTGTATTGATTGTATTTTCGATATATATAATATTAGAAAAAAAGAAAAGGTTGGAAACATGAAAAGTATTATGATAGTGAGATAAGTTATGAAGATGAATATACTTAATACTATGATATGGTAAAAAAGCAAAAAAAGATAATAATAAAAAAATATATTCAATTATATTTCTTACTTACATTAGTTAAAATGATAGTGTAGCCTGTTTTCCATAAAACTTTTCGCATTATCTTCAAGTTCACGATTTTTCTTTTGTAATTTAAGAATTTCATCATTGTTAGTTACTTTACCAGTAGAAGTAATTATAGTTTTAAATTTTTTAATCCAACTATCTATAGTACTTTTCCCTACGCCATATTCTATAAATAATTCTGATATACCTTTACCATTTTCATATAAACTTACAACAGTTTTTTTAAAATCTTCAGCATAACTTTTATATTGTTTTGCTATAGACACACCTCATTTCTTTAATTTGATATTATACCACCTCGTTCGAAATTTCGTGTCTATATATCTATACTAACACCATCTATACTAACACCAACATTCTCTTTCATTAAGAAAATATTGAGTTTCAAATTATGACAAATCTAAGGAACTCAATAGAGTTCTTTTTTTGAAGTTTAAATAATATTCTTAATGGAAGGGAGATAAATAGTGATAAATTCAAATGAACAACTAAATTATGAAGTTGAATTAATTATAAATGAAAATCTATATAAAAAACAAATTATTACCGAAGATATTTATAAGCAAGTACATGAACGATTGCTTAAATTAATAGGAATATGTAAAACAAAAAATAAACATAATGATGATAGTAGCTAATAGGTAGAGGAGGCATTATGGAATTATATAAGATAAGAAATAGACTATCAATGGGAGAAAGTTTATATGATCTTCCTTTAAGAGTAACATTTTATGCTCGTGTATCAACAGATAAAGCTGTCCAATTAAATTCACTTGATAATCAAGTGATGTATTTTAAAAATTTAATTATGGAAAACAAAAATTGGACTTATGTTGATGGATATATTGATGAAGGTATAAGTGGTACAAGTGTAAATAAAAGAGAAGATTTTTTAAGAATGATTGAAGACTCTAAAAGAGGAATCTTTGATTTAATTTTAACAAAGGAAATATCAAGATTTTCAAGAAGTACATTAGATAGTATTAAATATACACAAGAGTTACTTCAAAATAATGTTGGAGTCTTATTTCAATCGGATAATATAAATACCATAATGTCAGATTCCGAACTTCGTTTAACAATTATGGCAAGTATTGCACAAGAAGAAGTTCATAAATTAAGTGAAAGAGTGAAATTTGGAATGAAAAGAAGTATTGAAAAAGGAAAAGTTCTAGGAAATAATGGTATAACAGGTTATAAAAAGGATAATGGAAAATTGGTGATAGTAGAAGAACAGGCAGAAATGATAAGAATAATATATGAATTATATGCAACAGGAGAACATGGATTAAATTATATTTCTAATTACTTGTATGCAAAAGGATTTAAAACAAGAAAAGGTGATTATATTCATACTACTACATTAAGAAGAATAATCACTAATCCCAAATATAAGGGTTTTTATTGTACTAATACAGTTAAACATTTAGATTATAGAACACATAAACAAATTAGATTACCACAAAGTGAATGGATAGTTTATGATAGTAAAGGAGAAATACCAGCAATAGTATCACCTGAACTTTGGGATAAAGCTAATGAAATACTTGAAGGTAAAACAAGTGGTTACATTTCAAAAATAAAAGATAGGGGAGCATTTAAAAGAACAACTACTTATGGCGGTTTATTAGTATGTACTGAACATAATGTAACATTTAGAAGATTAATTGCAAGCAATAAAACTGTTAGTTGGAAGTGTGGAGAAATGATAAGGCATGGTCTTTCGGCTTGTGAAAGCCCAATACTATATGAAAATGAACTTGATGATATATTTCATAAGGTAATTGATAAATTAATAGAAGATAAACCTAAAATTATTAAACATTTATCTGAATTATATAAGAAAGCAAATAATAGTAAAAATTACGAACATGAAATAAAAAAAGTTAATAGTCAAATTGATGAAATAAATTTAAAGAAAAATAAATTACTAGATTTTTTAATCGGAGAAGTTATCAGTAAAGAAGAATATCAAAGGAGAAATACAGAATTAGAAGAAGAAATACAAAATTTGAATAATAAAATAATAAAATTAAAAAGTGATGAACTATATGAAATACAATTAAGAGAAAAATACAAAGAAATAGACAAAAAAATAAAAAATGAAATGGATAGTGAAGAATCATTTCAAAAGTTAGTTCAATTATTAATTGAAAGAGTAGTTGTATCTAAAATAGATGGAGATAGAAAAAAAATCAAATTAGACATATATGCTAATGTACTTGGTAAAAAATTAACTGTCTATAATAAGACAATTTTAGATGACTTCGATTCATTCCCATATAGTCATAATCAAAATAATGACCGCTCTAATTGCCATCCAATCCGGCAAACTAGATCAAGTAGTAACTGTCGATGATACAATTCTTAAAGCTTACGGCTCATGTATCTATATAGAAGTAGGAGAAAAACTCACTTTACGTGATCTCGTATACGGACTTATGCTAAGAAGTGGAAACGATGCCGCCCTTATGATTAGCAAATTCGTAAGCGGTAGCGAAGAAGAATTTGTCAAACAAATGAATGAAAAAGCCCACAAACTCGGCATGAAAAACAGTACATTTAATAACTCCAGTGGTTTAGATGAAACAGACGGTAACTATTCCTCATCTTATGATATGGCCCTACTTATGCGAGAAGCACTTAAGTATGAAGAATTCAGAAGAATAACATCCACAAAGAAATACAAACTAAAAACAAACTATAAAACCTATATATGGAATAACAAAAACAAACTATTAGCAAACGACTTTATCATTGGCGGTAAAACCGGTTACACCAAAAAAGCCGGTCGTACCCTCGTAAGTGCTGCTAATATAGATAATAATATCTTCATAGTCGTAACCATAAAAGATAGCGATGACTGGAATACCCACCTTTCCCTGTATGATACCATTCGTGGAAAATACCAAAAATATACCCTTCTCGATAAAAACAACTTCAACATTGAAAACACCTTTTATAAAGATAAAGTCTATATCAAAAAAAGCCTCACCATCCCCCTAACCAAAGAAGAAAGCCAAAACATAAAATTAAATATCAAACTAGAAGAAATAAAAAAACCCCAAAACAAATCCCAAATAGGATCTGCAAATATCATTTTAAATAACAAAACAATCTATACAGAACCTATTTACTATAAGAAAACCAGTTCTAAAAAGAACAAAAAACCCAATTTTTGGCAGAAAATAAGGAGTAAATTAAATGATTAACTACTTATGGGGTAGCTTCATAATAATAGGAATAATTTACGGATTTAGCAAAGGAATAAGTACAGATTTAGTAATTCTGAAAGCCTGTAGTGACAGTTTAGACCTCATTCTAAAAATGCTTCCCATAATCTGTCTCTGGCTTGGTATTATGAAAATATATGAAGATAGTGGCCTCTTAACCAAAATAACCAGTTTCATAAGACCCCTTCTAAAACACCTCTTTCCCGAAATAAAAGACAACACCAAATGCCTAAATCTAATCGGAAGTAGTATTGTAATGAATCTTTTTGGCCTCGGAAACGGAGCCACCGGTATGGGCATAAAAGCAATGAAAGAAATGCAAAAAGAAAATCAAAACAAAGACACTGCTAGTAACAGTATGATAACCTTTCTAATCATAACAACTTCCGGCCTCACCCTCGTCCCAACCACTGTCATCGCTATCCGTGAAGGCTATAACTCTATAAATCCCACTTCCATAATCGTACCCAGTATAATAGTATGTTCTATATCCCTTGCTCTAGGCCTACTTCTCCATTTCGCCATAACCAAAAAATAAAGGAGGAACTATGTCTCGTATCATCATCCCCATTATCCTTATAATAGGAATAATTTACGCCCTTATAAAAAAAATAAACATCTATGAATCCTTTACCGAAGGAGTAAAAGAAGGCCTCAAAATAACACTTGGCCTATTTCCCACCATCCTAGCCATGATATTAGCCATAAACATCCTTGTAAATAGCACCATTCTAAGTGACATAACCATCCATCTCCAATCCCTTTTCACCTTCCTAAAATTCCCCCCTGAACTCTTCCCCCTCGCAATCCTTAGACCAATCAGTGGAAGTAGCAGCCTAATGTACCTCTCCAGCCTCCTCGGCGAGGTAGGTCCCGATACACAGTTAGGAAAAATTGCCAGCATAATGCAAGCCTCCACTGACACCACAATCTACATTCTCGGTCTCTATTTCGGTGCCGTTCAAATCAAAAAAATCCGCCACAGTCTCCTCGTTGGCCTCTTCACGGACTTCTGTGTCATTATTTTAAGCATAATAGTTGTTCGATTTTTAGTTTAAAATTACCCTATCGGGGGCAAAAAACTTTGACATTACCATACAATTATGATAGCATAAATATAGAGAGGAGAAATTATGGATAGAAACAAATTAATACCCATATTTGAGATGCTTAGAAAAGATACTCTAAATCACGAAGAAGCATCAAAGAAAATAGAAACAATATTTAACTGCTACAAAGAAAAAAAAGAAAAAGGAATTCTATATTCCAAAGAAGACTATATGCCCGAGATAATAATAGCCTCATATTTTACATATATAAATAGAAGCGATATGGAAGACATATACAGCTATTTCAAAGCAAAATATATCTATAACGAAAACGAATTAGAACAAGTCCACGAATGGGACGAAATAAAAGGAATGGGTGTAGTATATGATTACATTACAGATTATAAAGACTATGAAAAAGTAAATATATATACCCTTTTAAATATACATCAAAAACTCTTTTCCCTTGTCCCAAATCCAAGTGTAGGAGGTAAGTTCAGAGAACAAAATTCATACCTACTAGGAAATAGCGTAACCCTTTCTGACTACAACCAAATCCCCGCAGAAATTGCAAAACTGTATACAGAAAGCATCAATTTAGTAAAAACAGGAATTAAATTAAGAGATGATGCCCTAGCCGAAGATATCATTGATTATATAGATAATGCTGTAGAACTATCTTGTAAATTAATTAAAATACACCCCTTTTATGATGGCAATGGACGTAGTACTAGAGCTCTCCTTAACATATATTTCAAAATGGCAGGCATCCCTCCCGTATACGTTACCTATAAAGAAAGAGACGAATACTTAGACGGAATGGCCAAAGCAATTAGAGATGAAGATTATAACCCCGACTATTCATCTATAAAAAAATTCTACTATTATAAAATATGTGACTCCCTAGTAGAACTAGATATCATAAAAGATAAAAGAAAAGGAAAGATTAGAGAACTAAGGTAGTTCCTTTTTTTACTCCCGATAGGGCCCTTCCCAAAAAAAGACTTCACAAAAAAGCCATATTATGATATAATTCTATTGTAGAAAGTAGGGATAAAATGAGTAAAAACATAAAACAAGAATTAGACGAAGAAACAGTAATTGACGATATAACCAATGTTGCCCTTAGTATGGATAAGAACAATAAACTAACTATCGGCCTAGCAGAGGTTTTATATACACTATTTAGAGACTATCTAACTTACGATTTAGAAAGGCCCTTCTGGGCGAACAGAGATAGATTAGTCATAAGTGATAGCAGACTATCCAGTTTATATTATAGCCTCCTATACTTTATGAGTAATGATTATAGCCTAACAGATCTAAAAAATTACGGCAAAAGAAATTCCCCTTGCACTAAAGACCTATCTTACGGCCGTAGCAATAGAGAAGAAGTATCATCAGGAATATTCACTAATACTATCGGCACTTCCATAGGCCTCGCTATGGCAGAAAAAAAACTAGAAGAACGCTACAACACCGACCAATTAACACTATTCGAGTACTATACATATCTAATATGTACTAAAGAAAACCTCAAAAGCGGTAAAAGCTACGAAGCACTAAGTATAGCTAGTGAATATGGCCTCGATAACTTCATCTGTATCTGTGCCTATCTAAATAATGACGACGGCCTCGAAAAAGACCGCATAATCGATACCTATATGGCTTGTGATTACGATGTAATGGAAATAAAAAACTTCGATAACACCAAAGAAATAGAAAAAATCCTTGATAAAGCCTCTAAAAGCGATCGCCCCGTTATGATAATCGTAAATATCGAAGAAGACATCATAAACGACTACCAAGGAAACTATATACACAGTACAGAAAATACCAAACTCCTAAAAGCCGATATCATAACCCGTCTCAAAGAAGAATACAAAGATTGGTATAACAATTATAGACTATATATGAGTAGTGCTAGTGACAAAGATAAAAACGAACTAGCCCATTTATTAAATAGCGAAACCGACCCCCTAAAATTAGACAAAATAATCGATATGAATAAACTAAATTGCGATAAACCACTATCATATATCAATTACCAAATAATAAATATCATATCAAGCTTCCTCCCCAATTTCCTTATGGGTAGTAACTATCCTTATGCCCATTATCTATTAAAAGGAAAAAACATCTATAACAGTGACAATTATCTCGGCAAAAATATCATCCTAGATAATAGAGACTATATAATAGGAGAAATAATGAATGCCTTCACTCTAACCGGCTATCGCCCCTATACATATAGCAAATTAATCTGTATAGATAGAATGAAAGAAGCAATACGCTATAGTGCCCTTATGAATATACCATCAATATACATATTTGACGGAGATACCTTTGACGGAAATAGCACTTGTGATAGCCCCGTAGAAGAAATAGCATCCCTTCGAAACATTCCCAATCTCGAAGTATATCGCCCCTGCGATTACAAAGAATTAGTCGGTACTTGGAACGAAGTCCTAGAAAGTACCAAACCCTGTGTAATCATACTTTCCGACAAAAAACTAGAAAGCTTCAAATACACTAGCGTAAGTGAAGTAGCAAGTGGAGGCTATGTAATAAGTGAAGTAAAAAACCGCCTCGATCTAATCCTCCTAGCTAGCGGTAGTGAAGTAGAACTAGCAATGAAACTAAAACAAGAACTCTTAAAAAACTATATCGAAGCCCGCGTCGTAACCGTTCCCAATCTAAAAAAGTTTATTGACAGTGACGCCTCATATCTCGCTCAAGTTCTCCCCAAAGGATATAAACGCGTCGCTCTCGAAAAATCAAACGATCCAATGTGGCAAACCATTTTAAATACTACTGATGACTTTATTTGCCTTAATAGTTTTTCAAAAAATGGCCCTATCGGGGATGTAGAAGAATATTACGGTCTCGATATGTCTAGCCTTGTAATAAGAATAAAAGAAAATCTCTAAACCCCTTGACAATTACAAATAATAAAGTGTATAATAATAACAGAAAAACGAAGTAAAAGATAAGTAAATTAATAAATATTCATAGAGAGTTCGTGTTAGGTGGAAACGAATAATAAATATTAATCGAAGCTCCTTTTACAAAGTGCAGTTAATACCTGCCGGTTAACAGCCGTTATCCAAATTAAGTGTGCTAAAAGCAAATTAGGATGGTACCACGGATTACTTTCGTTCCTAAAAGGAAAAGGGAGTAATCCTTTTTAGTTATATGAAAGGAAGTGTATAATATGAATAAAATTATAGCTATAGTCGGTATGTGTGGAAGTGGCAAAAGCATTGCTACACAATTGCTAGAAAAAAAAGGTTGGAATAAAGTATATTTCGGAGGCCTCGTATACGATAAGATGAACGAAGAAGGAATACCCATAACCCCCGAAACCCAAAAAGAATATAGAGAAAAAATAAGAAAAGAATATGGAATGGCTGCCGTTGCCAAACTATTATATCCCAAAATAAAAAAATGCTATGAAGAAAAAGATACCGTTCTTGACGGCCTATACTCTTGGGATGAATACAAATTCCTAAAAGAAGAACTAGGAGATAACTTCTATACCATAGCTGTTGTATGCGACAAAAACATCCGTTATGAAAGACTAGAAAACAGAGTAGAAAGACCCTTCAATAATGAAGAAGCCCAAAGAAGAGACTTAACAGAAATAGAAAACATCGCCAAAGCGCCCCCAATAGCTTATGCCGATTACTTCTTATTCAATAATGGGACAACCAAAGAATACGAAGAAAGACTAAATACAATACTAAAAGACATAGAAAGGAGAATGAACAATGAAGAAACTAAAAGGTAATGACGTAATAAAAACATTTTTAGGTTATTTTGAAGAACACGGTCATAAAATAATGGAAAGCGGTAGCCTTATTCCTCACGATGACCCCTCTGTTCTCTGGATAAATGCCGGTGTAACCCCCCTCAAAAAATACTTTGACGGAACCCTTATGCCTCCCTGTAAAAGACTAACAAGTTGTCAAAAATGTATAAGAACAGGAGATATAGAAGTAGTAGGTAAAACCGCTCGTCATCATACCTTCTTTCAAATGCTCGGAAACTTCTCTATAGGAGACTACTTCAAAAAAGAAGCCCTAACTATGGCTCTTGAACTACTAACTAGTCCCAAATACTTCGATATAGATGTAAATAAACTATATATGACTGTCTATCCCAGTGATACCGAAGCCATAGAAATATGGAAAAGCCTCGGTATAAAAGATGACCATATCATAAAATTAGAAGGTAACTACTGGGAAATAGGTCCTGGTCCAAGTGGCCCCGATTCCGAAATATTTTATGATCGTGGTAGCAAATACGATAAAGAAAATCAAGGAATAAAACTCCTCCAAAACGATATCGAAAACGACCGTTATATAGAAATATGGAACAACGTATTCAGTCAGTACAACGCCAAAGAAGGAGTCAAAAGAGAAGACTACGAAGAACTTCCAAGTAAAAATATCGATACCGGTATGGGCGTTGAAAGAATGGCTTGCATCCTTCAAGAAACCGAAACCAACTACGAAACCGATATGTTTATGCCCATTATGGAAGAAATAAGTAGTATCTGTCATATAGAATATTTTGGCCAAATAGAATTCAAAGTAATAGCTGATCACATAAGAACCCTTGTCTTTGCCTTAGGTGATGGAGCAACCTTCGAAAACTATGGCC
>OIYG01000987.1_pt1 | contig 23717 bp, 25 predicted proteins | sample 1587861 | NCBI WGS metagenome assembly OIYG01 (sample SAMN03283272) | human gut metagenome | biome: human-associated habitat; material: feces | host: Homo sapiens | place: Peru | collected 2012 | reverse complement strand
CTTCCTTTATCTAAACCTGTAACAGAACGAGTGTTTTCGGTTTTAGGATTGAAAACAATGGAATTCAATTCGTTTGAATTTTTGTCTTGAATACTTCTTATTTGATTTATCGATATTCCATCTAAACCCATAAAAATTTTCTTTCGTAAATAATTATAACTTATTTCACAAATCTTTTAATAAATTATATAATGTATTTATAAAAAAATCTATATTGGGTATAATTTATAATGAGAGGGATTATACGGCATGCAAAAAAAATCAGATTTATTCTTACAAAATATCAGAAATCTACCAATATGGGTCAAACAAGTTATTACAAAAGAAATCGTTGAAGAACTTGAAACAAAGCTAGATGAATTTAAAGAGCTTCTTCAAACAGATTCATTGTTTCAATTTATGACTCCAACTGTAACTTTCAAAGGCAAACAAGAGCTTTTAGAAAGAAATAATAATCTATCTGATGGATATTATGTTTTTTTACAAGATTCACTAGATGAGTGCAACATTTTTGAAATAACAGTGAAGAATAATTGGACTTTAGCAGATAGCGCAAAACTTTTCATCAGACTAATCGAAATGGAATTTTTAAGCGTTGTTGATTATTCAAAAAATAAAAATGTTGCAGTTGCGATGTTTATCGCAGGCAAAATTAAAACAGGCGAATTCTTAAAAAGAATTGGCAAAATCGACGCTGTTCAACTAGAACAAGCAATCAGATATCAAAAAACTCTTAATTCTGAAGGCAGACACATTAAAATGGCAAGCATTTTAATTAAACTTGGTTTCATTACAGACCAAGGTCTTGATAGCCTTTTACTTTTAAAAGATGAAGCGAAAAGACGTTTAAGCCTTAACATCGGCTTAACTTCAATTAAATATGAAAATGACGAAGAAAAAAATGATCAATTCTTAAGAATGCAAAAAGAAATGATGCGTTTAGAAAATGAAAATTTAATCATGAAAAAGCGTCTTAAAAAACTATTGAAAATAAATGACTAATCAAGCTGAAAAACTTCTTTCAATTTATAGAGAGGGCTACCTTGATAATTATTTTTTAGGTAGTGTTTATTTAGCTAAAGAAAATAAAATCTATAAACAAATTGGTTTTAATGACGACACAATTTGCTTTATGAGGTCTTTAGCTAAGCCTTTTCAGGCTTCAATTATCTGCGATTATGATTTTATTAAAGAGTTTAAATTAACACAAAAAGAACTTGCGATTTTTATGGCTTCACACTCTGGAAGTCCCTTACACATTGAAGTTTTAAAAAATCTTCTTAAAAAATTTAAACTTAAAATAAATAATCTTGAAATAGAAAAAGATTATCCTCTTGATATGAAAGGTTTTAGAGGGGTCAAAACAAAACTCCATAACAATTGCAGCGCAAAACACATTATGATGGTTGCAATATCAAATTATTTAGGATATCCGATTAAAAATTATATGGATATTAATCACCCCATTCAAAAATTAATCTATAAAAAACAAGTTGAATTAACAAATTATAAAAGCTCAATTATAACTAAAGATGGTTGCGGCACGCCATTATGGGGTTTAGATATTAAATCTATAATTAATGGATATTTTAACTTTTTAAATAACGAAAAATATTCTCCATTATATAAAAGCGCTCTAAAACACCCATATATTTTTGGGGGCAATAACCGCCTTGATAGCGAGATTATTCAACTTTCAAAAGGAAAACTTTTTTCTAAAGTTGGCGCAGGTGGTTTTGTGATTGTTTATAATTTTAAACTAAATGAAATTTTACTTGTTAAAATGATACAAAATAACAATGAATATCGCCGCTTAATAACTCTTGATATTTTAAATAAAATCAATTGGCTTGATTATAAAAGTGAAAACTGGGTTTACAATCAAAAAAAAGAAAAAGTTGCAAAATATTATTACGAATTTCAACTTTAAAAAATTTTTTAAGGTAAAATAATTTTATGAAAAGCGAAAACTATAACAATCTTAAAGCTAGAATTCAAAAACAACAAAAGAAAAAAATCAGAAGAATAAGATTTTATCATTCTTTTTTAACAATTGTTTTACTTTTTTGCGTTCTTCAAATTGGAAGAAGTGCTTTAATTAACCTAGCTAAAATTGTTGCTTATCAAACAAAGATAATAAAAGCTGAAAATTTAAAAGCAAAAGCTGAATCAAGAAATAAACACCTAAAAAGTGAAATACAAAACTTCAGCTCGATGTATAAAGTTGAATCAATTGCCAGAAACAACCTTAAAATGGCAGCAAAAGATGAAGTTTTGATTATCATTAATCAGCCCCATGAAGAAGAAAAACAACAAACAAAAATCCCAGACAACGCATTTGTTAGATTTTTGGAAAATTTTTCATCTAATTTTTCAAAAGAACCAATTCCAGATAAAATTTCAGAATAACTTTATTTTACAACCCTTATTTTTTGTTGAGTTTCGCACAAGTTAGCAATAGCACTAAAAGCAAGTCGTCTTCTTTTGCTCATAGCTTTTAAAATAGCGTCGTTACATCCAAGCGAATTTTTAGCATTAATTTTTAGTTTTGACATATTTCACCTTAAAACTCATCTATAATTAATATCGGAAAATTATCTTAAAACTTTAGTTTTTTTAGTGTATTATTAATTTTTATTAAGATAAATTTTATTTAAGGTGTATAATTAATTTATGAAAAAAATAAGAATAATAGGTGCCGGTTTGGCTGGCAGTGAAGCTGCAATTTATTTAGCTAAAAAAGGTTATGAAATAGATTTAATTGAAATGCGCCCTAAATATCAAACAGGTGCACACACAACAAGCTATCCTGCTGAATTTGTTTGTTCTAATAGCCTAGGTTCATCTGATATTTTATCTGCTTCAGGTTTACTAAAAAAAGAAGCGCTTGAACTTGGTTCAACATTGTTTCAAACGGCTATCAATTGCAAAGTTCCATCAGGAAATTCTCTTTCAATTGATAGGTTTGGTTTTTGTGAAGAAATTAAAAAAATTATAGATAGCTATAAAAATATTAATCTTCTAGTTGAAAAATATGAAAAAATAGACCCCTCTATTCCAACTATAATTGCAACAGGCCCACTAAGCGCAAAAGAATTATCTCAAAATATTAAAGAAGAATTTGGGGAAGATAATTTTCATTTTTTTGACGCTATTGCGCCAATTGTTGAAAAAGATTCAATTGATTTTTCAAAAGCATTTTACGCTTCAAGGTGGGACAAAGGGGATGCTGATTTTATCAACTGCCCAATGAATAAAGAAGAATATGAAAAATTTTATGATACATTAGTTAACTCGCAAAGAGCACCTCTAAAAGATTTTGAGGCAGGATATTTTGAAGGCTGTATGCCGATAGAAGTAATGGCTTCAAGAGGAATTGACACACTTCGTTTTGGACCAATGAAACCCGTTGGCTTGTTTGATAAAAGAATTGAAACAACTTTTAAGAAAAATCAATTCTATGCCGTTGTTCAACTAAGGCAAGATAACAAAATGGCTAATTTATATAATCTTGTTGGTTTTCAAACAAATTTAAAATGGGGCGAGCAAAAGAAACTAATTCAACTTATCCCTGGGCTTGAAAACGCTTCAATTGTGCGTTATGGGGTAATGCATGCTAATACGTTTATTAATTCACCTAAAATTTTAAATAAATTCTTGCAAACAAAAAAATATGAAAATATCTTTTTTGCAGGTCAATTAACAGGTGTTGAGGGCTATTGTGAAAGTATTTCAACAGGCTTGATAGCAGCAATTAACCTAGATAGATTTTTAAATAATAAACCGATGATTGAATTAACAAATGAAACAATGCTTGGTTCATTAATCGACTACATAACTTTTGAAGAACATAAAAAATTCCAACCTGTAAATTCTAATTGGGGGATAACAAAAGAGGTTGTTGGCGATAAAAAGAAATTAAAAGATAAAAAATATAAAAATGAAATAAGGGCTAATAGGGCGCTTAATAAAATTCAAGAAATTAAAAAACAATTAGAAGAAAATTAAAAATGGAGATAAAGATGAGATTTACAACAAGAAATTTTGATGAAATTCAATCAGATACAGTTGTTTTATTTTTATTTGAAAACAATATGGAAACAAGTGAACTTTTTGATTTTATGAATGCTAAATCAAAAAACAAGCTATATGAACAAGTTTTCACAAATAAAATAATTAAAGGCAGCTTAAACGAAAACTTTAAAATGGCACTTGATGAAAAAACAAAAGTTTTAGTTTGGGGCTTAGGTAAAAAAGAAAATTTAACAAGAAAAAAATACTCTCAATGCGTTGCCGCTGCAGCTAGATGTGCTAAATCAATCTCAAAAAATCAATCAATAGGTTTTGAATTAATTGAAAACACATCTGATTGCAATTGCATTTTAAGCAACTTTAATAAAAAAGATAGCGCAAAAATGCTTTTAGCTAGCGCAAGAATTGGTTTATATTCTTTTGATAAATATGTAAACGATAAAAAACCAAAAATCGAAACAATTGAAATTATAAATAAAAATATAACTCCAGATATTGAACAAGGTGCTCAAATTGGCGCATTTAGCTCTTTTGCTATGAAGTTTGCAAAAGATTTAGTTAATGAATCTGCTCAAATTGTTACACCAAAATATGTTGCAGATTTAGCTAATCAAATCGCCCAAGAACACAAACTTGAAGCAAAAATTTATAACAAAAATCAAATTAAAGACCTTAATATGAATGCGTTTTTAGCAGTTGGACAAGGTAGTGTTAATGAACCAAAATTCATTCATTTAACATATAAACCAAAAACCACACCCCGCAAAAAAGTTGCCCTTATTGGTAAAGGTATAACTTTTGACGCAGGTGGTATGAATATTAAACCTGCTCAATCTATGTTAACAATGAAATCAGATATGACAGGGGCTGCAAGCGTTTTAGGTATTATTCAAGCAATTGCAAAATTAGAAGCCGATGTTGAACTTCACGTTGTTTCAGCACTTTGTGAAAACATGACTTCAGGTTCTGCTTATAAACAAGGTGATGTTTTAACTGCGATGAATGGAAAAACAATTGAAGTTGATAACACAGACGCTGAGGGAAGAATTACCCTAGCAGACGCTTTATGCTATTGCGATAAGTTGAATGTAGATGAAGTAATTGATATTGCAACCTTAACAGGGGCTGTTATAGTTTCATTAGGAAACAATATAACAGGCGTTATGGGAAATAATCAAGCTCAAATTAATAAGTTTATTGAAATTTCAAAACTAAGTGCTGAAAATACTTGGCAAATGCCAATTTTAGACGAATTAAAAGATAATTTAAAATCTGAAATTGCAGATATGAAAAATACAGGCGGCAGACTAGCAGGAACTTCAACCGCTGCTTGGTTTTTATCTAACTTCACAAAATCAAATTCTTGGCTGCATTTAGATATAGCAGGAACAGCATATCTTGATAAATCCAATAAAGAAACACCTTTTGGACCAACAGGTGTTATGATTAGATCATTAATTAACTATATTTTATCTTAAGAAAAAGGAGAAAGTATGAAAAAGATTTTATCAGCTTTAATTTTACTTGGCGCATTTATGTTTTTTAACCCTGCCTCTGCTCAAGCAACACAAGGTCACGACAGAGGAGTTAAAGCAAGAAGCGTTGGCGCAAGCCTATGTTCACTTTTAGTTTGGCCGGGGATTGGTCAAGCAATCAATGGACAAAAAATTGATAAAAATGTAACTCACGCAGTTTTAGGTTTAACAGGCGTATTTAGAATTTGGTCATTCTATGACGCTATTGTTGATAGAGATGGCGGAGTTTGGCACAATAGAATTTAACTTTAAAATGGGCTATTTAAAGCCCATTTTTTTATAATAAATTTTCATTAATTTCTATTTCATTAAGTTTTTTACCTTGTCTTTTAAGACTTGCTTCAACTCCACAATTTTTTAATTCATTAGCTAATTTAAAAATTTTAGTTGAAGTTGTCATTTTTTCAAATTCTTTATTAAAATTATTCAAAGAATTTTCCATAACTTGTTTAATTGAATAAAGATTTTGGCTGTGTTGCGCCATTAATTCAAAAATATTTTTAGATATTTCAAGAATTTTATCTGTATTTTTTTCAATTAAATCTTGCGCCCAAAGATATTTTACAAGTCTTAAAGATGTTAAAACGCTTGAATTTCCAACAATAATTATATTTTTATCTACTGCATTTTTAACAACAGAAACAAAATCGCAATCGGTGTAAATTAAAGTTAAAACAGGTTCAAGCGGAATATACATTAAAATAAAATCAGGCTGATTTATATTAAGCGCTGTTTCATATTTTTTTTGAGATAAAAGATTAATAGTTGTGTTTAAATCTTTAATAAATTCAGCTTTTTTCATTTTTTCAAGGTCAGTTTTAAGACTATTTTGATAGTCGATGAATTTATCTAAATTCAACTTACAATCAATTAAAATATGCTTATTATTTGGAAGATTAATCAAATAATCCGGTTTTATTTTTTCATTATCTTTGTTTAAAGTGTTAAATTGTTTAACGTAATCAACATTATTTGAAAAAGCAATTTTTAAGATATTCTCAAGATTATCTTCTCCAAAGCGTCCTTTTAAGTTCTGATTTGTTGTTAAAACTTTTGATAATTCAGCAGCTTGTCCTAATACATGCTTAATTTCAAGATTGTTAATTTCATTTTGTTTTTTATAATCTTCAAGTGAAAATTTAAAATCTTCAATTAAAGTTAAAATTTTATTTTCAGATTTATTATTTTTAAATAATTTTAAAAATAATAAACAAGATAAAAACCCTAAAACAAAAGCACAACTTGAAATTAAAATATAGTTTTGCAAAAGAAACATCCCCCTAAACTTTCAAAAATAAATTATAACTTTTTTTAAAGTTTTTTGCAATTTAAAATATACGCTATAAAATATTTTTAGGAGGAAAAGTGAAAAATATCACCATTTTTATAATATTTATGCTATTTTTTGGCGCAAAAATAACCCTAGCGATTGATTGGGTTGAACTTAGAGCACCAAGCGGAAGGCAGGTTTTTCTTGATAAAGACAGCATTAAAAGTCAAGAACACTATTATTTTTACAACATAAAATATAATAACCACTACACAAATAAACCAATAGTTGTAACAATGCAATCTGCCATTTCAAGCCCATTTTCAGCAAGACTTAGAACCTATGGGGTTGAAGAATACAATTCTCTTGAGGGGGATTATGAAAATATAACTAAAAATTTAACCCATAATCTTGAACCTGTAACTTATGAATCAATCGTGAACACTTGTTATAAAAAAGTTAAATATTTTGAAGAGATAGAAAATACATCAAAAATAATAATTAAATAGTTATGAATAAAGAAAATAAAATAGCTTTAATATTAGGCGCAGGCCCCGCAGGGCTTGCTTTAGCTTATGAATTAATTGAACTTAAAACAGGTATTATTCCAATAATAGTTGATAAATTACCTAACGTTGGCGGGTTATCAAGAACAGTTTATTTTGATGGACTTGGAGTAGATATAGGTGGGCATAGGCTTTATACGAATAATAGCTATATTCAAAGTATTTGGGATAAATTTTTACCTCATCAAAATTCACCCTCTATTGATGATATTCTAGCTTCAAGAGAAGTAAATTACCCAAGCCAAGGGCTAGACCCAGAAAAAAATGAAGATGTAATGCTTATTAGAAAACGTTTTTCAAGCATAATCCACAATCATCATTTTTTTGATTACCCAATTAAATTAAACCTTGAAACCTTATCAAAACTTGGTTTTAAAACAAGTTTTAAAGCAGGCTTAAGCTACATTAAAAGTATTTTTCAAAAAAGAGAAGAAAAAACCCTTGAAGATTTTTTCATTAATCGCTTTGGATATGAGCTTTATTCAATCTTTTTTAAAGACTACACAAAAAAAGTTTGGGGCAAAGGTGCTGATGAATTATCTAATGAATGGGGAAAAGAAAGAATAAGAAAACTATCTCTTTTTAAAACGATTTTAAACGCAATTTTATCAAACATTAAGTTTTTAAATTTTAAAAAAGAAACCTCTTTAATTGATGAATTTTATTATCCAAAATATGGCTGCTCGCAGCTTTGGAACTTAATGGCGGACTACATTCAAAATAACGGCGGAAAATTTTATCTTAATTCAGAATTTGTTGATTTTGAAACAAAAGATAAAACCATAATCAACGTTAAAATTAAAGATAAAAATAACAACATTAAAACCCTTAATGCTAATTATTTTATCTCGTCAATCCCTATATCAGAACTGATTAAAGGGCTTGACGCACCTTATGATATCAAGCAAAATGCAATTAATCTTCCATATAGAGATTATATTTTAGCTGGTTTTTACACGGATGATTTTAACCTAGAAAACACAACAACATATAAAACAATTAATAATAAAGCACCCCAGTGCTGGTTTTATCTTCAAGAAAAAGACGCAACCGCAGCCAGAATTCAAGTTATGAATAATTGGTCACCTTATTTAGTTGGCAATTGCAAAAAAAATTATTTAATTTCACTTGAATATTTCACAAATGAAAACGAAAAACTTTGGCAAATGCAAGATGATGAAATAATAGAGCTTGCAAAAAATGAATGTGAAAAATATAATTTATTTAAAAAAGAAAATATCCTAAAAACAATAGTTGTAAGAGAGAAAAAAGCCTATCCATCATATTTTGGAACCTATAAAAATATAGATAAAATCAAAGACTTTTTATCAACCTATGAAAACCTTTATATAATCGGGCGAAACGGGCAACATAAATATAATAATATGGATGAAGCTATGTTAAATGGTATTGAAGCGGCAAGAAAAATTAAAGCAAAACAGGTGTAAACTATGAAAAACAAATGTCCAAAATGCGGTTATGAATATAATGATTTTGATGTTTTTTGCGCACGTTGCGGAAATAAACTTGAAAACGATGAAATTCTTCAAAATGAAGAAATAGTTAAAGAAGAAATCATCGAAGATAAAATTCAAAAAGAGCCAATTCAAAGAACAAAATTTGAATTTTTCAATTCTAATGCGCCAAGAGTTTATAATGGCATGCTTTATAATTTCATAACTTACCTTGTAATAACTTGTCTTTTGTTGATAGGAATAACTTATTATACAGTTGAAAAGCAAGCAGCAAAAAGAACTCAGCTTCAATTTAAAAATTTAATGAACAACCCTCAACAAATTCCAAGATTAACAGAACCACAAAATTTTGATGAATTATCTGAACAGTTTAATCAAACAGAAAAATTTTTAGAACTTTATTTAAAATATTCAACAGATGACAAAGAAAAAAAAGAACAAGTTTTCAATTCATTTTTAAAAGAAATTAACAAACTTCCACATTTAACAAATGAAAATCTTTTAACAGGTGAAAATGAATGTTCTAGTATTGTTACGGTTAACAAAGCAAAAAGCTGCTCTATAAAATTCAATAAAGAGCTTAAAAACGTTGGTATTGTTGCATATCCAAACAGAAACACAATTTATTTATATCCTGATTATAAATTCATTAAAAAAACATATTCAAAATATTTTTCAAAAGAAATTAAACAATATTTATCTCTAAAAGCAAGATATAATAAGCCAACAAATGTTGGATTAGATTTATATATTCAACCTAAAAAACTAGCTAATAAAATCTATGATTTTGAAAAGATGTATAATTCTAATCAAAACACATATCTTAAAGAAGACCTTGAAAACACATTATATAACGATTTAAGGAGTTTTATCTTTAATCCATCAATTTATGCTACAACAACTCAAGAAATGACACCAGAGTTTAAAAAGGCTTATAAATATTATATTTCAACAAAAAGGACTTCTGCTTTAGTACCTTTATTTATGAGCTACCTAGATAAACAAAAAGGCTATCAAGAAGATAATTTTGAAATGGATTACCCTTATAATCATCATTCTCAAAATTTTGAAGAAACTGTACAAAATGCAACATTTAACGACATTTTCGCTCAATTAAGAGATAATATTCTATCTCAAAGAAATTCACTTGATTTTAGCTATATTTATAACATTCAAACAAATTCTTGGAGAAGATTTGATAATAAATCTCAAATTCAACAATATGAATATGTTGTTTCAAATCCTGATGAAAACAATAATATTTTAATTTATGATAACAATTACACCCTTTTACAAGAATTAAATATCTATAAATATTCATCTTTATATTTAATTAATAACGCACTATATTCATTCAATAAAGACAAATTAACAATTTCAAAAATATCTTTTAATGGAAGAACTTTCAGCCAGCACATCCTTTCAAACAGCGATGTAACTTCGGTCTTCCCTGGGGTTGAAGTAATTAACATAGATTCATATCAAAATTATGATATTTTAATTGAAAAAGATAACCAAAAAGCAGGCTATATCATCCTTTCAAGATATGCTCAAGGCTTTGAATCTTATGAATTATCTTCAATTAATGGCTCAATTCAAAATTCAACTTTGCCTAATATGTTTTATGTAAACTCTGCTCAAGATTGCATTATTTCTTTCCATTCAAGAAATAAAAATCCTGAAGAAACTTCTGAAACCACTCCGACATATAAAATAACAATCCACACAAAAGGTTATTTTGCACCCGAAAAAGAAGTGGCAGCGCCTAATTATGTTCAATATGACGAACAAACAGCAAAAGAAGAACAAAAACAAGATGAAGATTTTAAACCAAACATTATGCCAAAAATTGAAAAAAATCTTAAACCAAATACGCTTGAGAAAGAAGGAGATTTATTAACCCCTGCGCCAAAACAAAAATTAGAACCACCAGAAGGTGACAACGAAGAAAATTAAAAAAAAGACCTTTAAAAATAAAACGAAAATTAAAGGCCTAAGTGTTATTCTAGAGAGTAATAAGTATTAAATTTATAGATATATTTTGATTTTTTCAAAGTTTTTAGAAGTTTTAATCTGAGGGAATTCTTCGATTAAGACTTCTAGCGTTGATTTAATTAATTCAATTTCATCTTCAAGTTTGTTAATTTTATCTCTATTTTTAGTTAAAATTGCGCCCACAACATTTAAAATAAAATCATTTCTATCTTTAACTTTAAAATCATCATAAAGTTTTTGAATTTTATAATAAACACAAGACTTTGAATAATTCATAGCTTTAGCTATTTCAACCGCATTTTTCCCTAAAAAAATCAGCTTGGTAAGTATTTTTCTTTCATCAAGCAAAAGTGAATAATTTTTCTTTTTCATAATTCCTCAACCCATCATCTTGTCAATTAATAGTTTATTGTGTTATAATTTAATTGACTTATGTAAATAGAGTACATTATTTATTTACTATTGTCAAGTATTAATTTATTATGGTTATGTAAAGATGAATATTGCAAAAAGATTTAAAAACATCAGATTAATTTTAAAAAAATCGCAAGATGAGCTTGCTTCTGAATGCGAAATGACAAAACAAGCCATTTCTAACATTGAAAACTCTAAAAGCATGCCAAGTTTAAATGTTTTAAATATACTTTTAACAAAATATAACGTTAATTTAAACTATTTAATTTCAGGCAGCGGCGAATTATTCAATTCAGAAGAAAAAAATCAAAAGAATTTAAAAAATATGTTAATTGAAGAAATAGAGCATTTTTTCGATGTTCATGGAATTAATTAAAGTTTTTGTAAAAAATTCTTAACATTTAATCTTTTTTTCTAAAGTCTTATAAAAAAAATCCGTACACTCTAATATGACAAATAAAGGAGTGTGCAATAATGCAAAAGCAAGTGTATTCTAAAAAAGAACTCAACATGTTAAAAACAAGAAAACGTGCCATTAAAGAAGAATTTTCTCTAAAGCTTGATGATTTTATTTCTGTTAACGTTTCAAAAAACAAATTTAAAAAAAGAATGAACGAATTAAATTTTTCAAACTGCGATAGTGAGCTTATTTGGAACATTTATACTCAAAAAAACATCAAAGAAGAAGCATATAACACAGCGATTAATATCTTTAAAAAATAGCATTAACGATACATTTAAAACAATTTTAGGGCGCCTTTAATTTAAAAGGCGCTTTTTGACTATTCAACTATTTGTTTAATATATGTAACAATTTAGTAACATATTTGCACTAGTATATTTTTTTATGTAATAATTAATAACGTTAATAGTCTAACCATTCCTTTCTTGACTTATGCGGTTTAAACAAACCGCATTATTTTTTTAATTAAATGTTGAAAACAATTTTTGTGGTAAAATAATAATATGTTAAATGAATTTTTATATGCAAAGATACATAGAGCAACGGTTACAGAAGCAAACCTAGATTATGTCGGCTCTATCACAATAGATAAAAAACTTCTTGATGAAGTTTCAATTAAGCCTAATCAAAAAGTTGAAATTTTAAACATCAATAATGGCGAAAGATTTTCAACTTATGTTATAGAAGGAGAAGAAAACTCTGGAATTATTTGTCTTAACGGCGCAGCAGCAAGAAAAGCTCAAGTTAAAGATAAAATAATTATTGTGGCTTATGCACTTTTAAATGAAGAAGAACAAAAAACTTTCAGCCCAAAAATAGCACATGTTGATGGAAATAATAAATTAATCAAACTATAAAATGATTAAAATAATTGAAGATAACGGTATTACATACGCTAAAATTGTTAAAGCGGGTCATGACTTTAGCAAAACAGAATTTTTCACAAATGAAACTGATGAAATTCAATTTGGGGTTGTGAATTTTGACAAAAATTTTAAAACAGGCGCCCATTACCACAACAAACTTAAACACAAAACAACACCCGTTGATGAAATTTTAATGGTTCAAAAAGGAAAAATGCGTGTCGATTTTTATAACGACAAAGGCGTTTACATTAAAAGTTATGAAGTTAATCAAGGCGATGTCCTTATTTTAAATACAGGCGGACACAACATCTTCTTTATGGAAGAAACAAAAGTTTTTCAAATCAAAACAGGTGCCTATGATAAAAATCTTGACACAACAAGAATTGTGGGTGCTAATAATCTTGAATTAATTATAGAAAAGTGACGATTTAATCGCCACTTTTCAAATTATTTACGCTTTTAAACTTTCAACAATAGAATTAGCTAATTTTAAAACATCTTCTTCTTGATTTTTCTTTAAAACAGATTTAATTGATAATTTATCTTCTATAAAACTTGTTCCTTTTAAGCCTTCAAGACGAGATTTAACATTATTTTCACAGTTACAAGCCCAAGAACCATTTTCAATTAGGGCAAATGTTCTATTTTGAAGATTATGTTTAACAATTTCATCTAAGAATTGTGCCATTTTAACAAAAATATCATTGTTATATGTTGTTGTTGCAACAACAATATGAGAATATTCAAATGCTTTAGCTAAAATGTAAGAATGGTGCTTATGAGAACAATCAAACATTTCAATGTTTTTTATGCCATTTTGTGCCAATTTAGAAGCTAAAACCTCGGCAGCATGCTGAGTTGCACCATATACACTAGCATAAACAATTAGAACAGATTTTCTTTCAGGGGTGTATGTTGCCCAAAGAGAATATTTTTCAATTAATTTAGAGATATTTTCTTTTAAAATTAAACCATGCAGCGGACAAACCATTTCAATTTCAAGTTTTGCAGCTTTATTTAAAAGCATATTAACGTTTTGACCGTATTTTCCAACGATATTTGTATAATATCTTCTATATTCATCAATTTTAGAATTAAAATCAACATCAGAATCAAAAATATTTCCGCTTAAAGCGCCAAAAGAACCAAAAGCATCAGCAGAAAAAAGAATTTTATCTGTCATATCATAAGTAACCATAACTTCAGGCCAATGAACCATTGGTGCCATAACAAAAGTAAGTTTGTGTTTACCTGTTTCTAAAACATCACCCTCTTTAACAACGTGGAAATTTTCTTCTTTAACATCTTCAAAAAATTGTAAAAGCATTTGTTTAGACTTAGGATTTACAACAATTTTAACATCTGGATGTTGTTTAATTACTTCATAAATTAAAGCGCTATGATCAGGTTCAAGATGATTTACAACCATATAATCAAGATGTCTGCCATCTAAAATTGAATTTAAGTTATTAAAGAAATTATCAGCGCAATTTTTATCCACAGTATCAAATAAAACGGTTTTTTCATCATTTAAAAAATAAGAATTATAAGAAACACCATTTTCTAAAGGATAAACATTTTCAAAAAGTGCGATTTTTCTATCGTTACAGCCAATGTAGTAGTAATCATTTTTAATATTAATTATGTTTTTCATTTTTCCTCCAAACTAAATAAATTTTAGCATAAAATTAAAAAGTAACTTCAATTTTTGAACCAAGGGGAGTTTTAATTGAAATAATTTGATTTTGAATTCTTTCTTTTAAGCTTTCAACGTGGCTTATAATCCCAATTAAGCGATTATTTAAAGATAAATTTGAAATCAAATTCATTGATAACTCTAAAGATTCATTATCTAATGTTCCAAAACCCTCATCTATAAAAAGTGAATCAATGTTAATAGCACCTAAAGATGAAGTCATACAATCTGATAAACCTAAGGCTAAGCATAATGCAGCTTTAAAAGATTCACCACCAGAAAGAGTTTTTGTACTTCTTTTTTTATAAGTATAAAAATCAAACACTTCAAGCTCAAGCCCAGTTTTAGAAGCCAAATTTGAAACATCTTTTTTTCTTAAAAGCTGAAATTGCCCTTGGGTTAATTTTAAAAGCCTTTTATTTGCTTCATTTAAAACAAGGTCAAGATAATATCCTTGAATATATTGTTCAAAAGGAATTCTTGCTTTTCCTTTCAGAGCGCCATTAGCCGTATCGTTTAAAATTTTATATTCAAGATATTTTTCTTGGGTTTCAAGAAATTCTTTTTTCTTATTTTGAATAGATTTTAAAATATTTTTATTAAAATCAAAACGAGAATTAATCTTTTGAAAAGCTGAATTTTGATTTTCAATTTCACAAGATAAATCCTTAATTTCATTTTTAATTAAATCAAAATCATCAATTTTTATATTTTTAAAAGTTTTAATTTGTTTAATAATTATCTCATTTTTAGAAACTAATTGCGCTAAATTAATTTTATTTTCTTCATAATTTTTCTTAATTTTTTCAATTTCTTTTTCTAAATTTTTAAAATTTAGAGATAATTCTTTGTGTAAAGATAATATTTTTTCTTTATCTTTTATTTTTAAATTCTTTTCAAGAGTTGATATTTTAGTTTTTAAATTTTCAATTTTTAAATTTATTTGATTATTTTCTTCAAGTAATTTTTCGATATTTTGAGAAATATTTTTTATATTTTTTTCAAAATCAATTTCTAAAATTTCATTATTTTTTTCATCAAAAATAAAATTATTAAGAGAAAATCTATTTTTTAAATTTTCAAATTCATCAAATTTTAAATTAATTTTTTCAGATGAAACTGAACATTTTTGAGAATTTAAAGAAAGATTTTCATTTACTTTTTCTAAATCATTTTTCAAATTTTCAAGATAATCTTTTGAAATTTCTTCATCTAATATTTTAGCTGGGTTTGGATGAACCTTTGAACCACAAACAGGGCAAGGCTCATTATCCACAAGGTTTTTAGCTAAAATTCCTGCTTGCATAGAAAGATATTTATTATAAATTAAATTATAATTTTGTAGTTTTTCATTATAAGTTTTTTGAATTTCTTTAAAATTTTTCTGTTCATTTTCTAAATTATTTTTTAATTTTAAATAAAAATTATACGTATTTTGAAGATAATTATTTTTAATTTCAATTAATTTTTCTTCATCGTTTTTTATTAAATTTTTATTTGAATTAAAATTTTCTTCTTCAATTAAAAGTAATTTTTCATTTTTTTCAATTTCAATTGAATTATTATAATCTTCATCTAACTTTTTAATTTCTAAGGATAATTCATTTAATTTTTTATTTTTATCATCTAACTTTAAAAAATCTTTTTCTATTATATTAAAATCTTTTTTAGCAATTTCAATTTTATTTTCAAAATCATCTTTTTGAGAATTTAATTGAATTAACTGGGTGATTTTATCTTGAAGTTGTTGTTTTTCAAGTTTTTGATTAGTTAATTTTAAAATATTTTTTTGAAAACTTTTAACCTCTTTTTCATCATTTTTATTTTGATTTTCTAAAAGATTTTCAAGTTTATCTAATTGAGATGGATAATTGTTTGATAAATTTTCTTGAATAATTAACCTTAAATCCTCATCAGAAGAAATAATTTGAGAAATATATTGAATTAAAGAAGAAATATCAAAATCATATTTTTTCTTTAGGGTAATTGTTTCATCTTTTAATTTTGCTTGAAACATTGAAAAATCAAGTGTTTTAAAGATATTTCTAAAAATTTCACCCCTTGTTTGAGTATCACAATTTAAAAGTTTTAAAAAATCTCCTTGCGCTAAAAGGGCGATTTGACTGAATTGGCGAGCATTAATCCCAAGTAAATCTTCAACAAATTCATTAACCTCTTTAACTCCAATTATAATTTTGCCATCAGGCAGGGTTATTTGGGCTTTTGAATTTTCTAAAATAAAACCCTCACCACGGAGTTTTTTTCTTTGATAGCTGGGCGTTCTTAAAATTTTATATGTTTTTAAATTGTGTTGAAATTCAAATTCAACAAAACTTTCAACACTATCTTTTGCAAAATGGCTTCTAAGGGCGGCGTTACCTCTATTTTCCCCACTTGAAGAATTAAAAAGAGCAAAAGAAATAGCGTCAAAAATCGTTGTTTTACCAGAACCTGTGACTCCTGTAATTAAATAGATATTATTTTGCCCAAGGTTTTCAAAAGGAATTGTGAATTTATCTAAATAAACACCAAAAGCCTGCATTGTTAATTTAAGGGGGCGCATTAAGAACCTCCTTTTAAGTTTTGAACAACATCTAAAACGATTTTTTCTTTTGTTTCATCAAGTTTTGAACCAGTTTGAAGTTCATAAAAATCGCAAAAATGTTCAAAAATATTTTTATTTTTAGCAAAATTCAAATTAACATCGCACCCTAAAGCTGAATTTAGGTTTCTTGTTAAGGAATTATCAAATTCTAAAAGCATAATGTTAGGATAAATTGAATTCAATTTTTTCTTTGCGTCAAGCACACTTTCATCTTTTAGAATAAATTTTATGTAATCATTTTTATCGATTTTTGAATAAAATTTTTCATCTAAAAATTCATCAATAAACCCTTTATATTCTTTCATTTCATGCAAAAATTTAATCTCTTTAAAAGAAATTTTAATGTCATTTTTAGATTTAACATCAACGATTGTGAAAACTTTTTTCTGATTAATTTCACTAAAAGAATATTTTAAAATAGAGCCGCCATAGCGAACTTTATCCCCTAAAACGCTTTGAGGACAATGAAGATGACCAAGGGCACAATAGTCAAAATCAGAAAATAAGCTAGGATTTATCATATCAAGCCCGCCAACATTAATTTCTTCGCCCTCTGATTTAATTATTTCATCATAAGATTTTGCAACAAATTGATGAGCTAAAATTATATTAATTTTATTTTTATCAATTTTTGTGTTAGCTAAAAGCACTTCAAACGCTTCATTATAAGAAGAAATTTTATCATCCGGAAAATATTTTTTAATTAAAGATGGGTGCAAATATGGCATTAAAAAGATATCAAAATCTTTATTTAAAGAAATTTTTTTAATAAACCCTTCAAAATTAGGCGATATAAAAATATTTGATTTAACAAGGAAAGAAGATAGATAGGATAAGCGTTCTTGGCTATCATGGTTCCCTGAAATGATAAAAATTTTAACTTTTAATTCTGAAATTTTTGATAAAAATTCCCCAAAAACATCTAAAGAAGAAATATTTGGAATTGACCTATCAAAAACATCACCAGAAATTAAAATAGAATCAATTTTTTCTTCTACAACTAAATCAAAAACCTGTTCTAAAACAAATTTTTGATCATCAATCATAGAAAAACCATTAACTTTTTTACCTATGTGTAAATCTGCCAAATGCAAAAATTTCATAGTTAAATTAAACCACAAAGCAAAAATAAAATAAAGCCAAAAGTAGCGCAATAAGTGTATTTTATACCATATTTATTTTTGTAATTTTTTTAAAAAATGATAGACAATTTTGAAAAAATTTGTTAAAATAAATATATAAATACGTGTTGTTGTAGGTAAAAGAAAAGAGTAAATATGAAAATTCCGCCACTTGTACAATCGGAAGCCTTTAATGTATTAAAAAGCATGCGAATTAAAAAAGAGGTTGATTATTCTAAGAAAATTCCAGAACCAACTGGCGATAAGGTCGCTTTTTCTTCTACGGCGAAGTATCTGAAAAAATATGCAACACTGCCTAATGATATTAAAAAAGTCCTCTCTCCGCAAGATGGCGTCTTAATGCTCAAAGATATGGAAAGAGTTGCTAAAGGACTCGAAGAAAAAAGAGAAATTGGCGAAGGAATTGCCTCTAAAGTATATAACACCCCGTTTTTAAATAACTATTACCTTTTAATTTTAAAAAATGCTAACGATGACACCCAGTTAATTTATTCAAAACAGCCCTTAGGGGATTCAATTTGGTGCGATAAAGATGATGTCAGAATGCAGATAATTCAAAAAGCATAAGTTAAAAAGCCCTCTTTATTGAGGGCTTTTAATCATTGATTAAACTAATCGGTTGCATGAGAGAGTCTTAAGATTTTAACCTTAAAAACACGGTTCATACACATATATAATTCCATTGTTTTAATTTTTATAACAGGCTTTTTATAACTTTTTTGATTTTTTGGAAAATAAAATATATACTAAAAATATGAAATTAAATGAAATTGTCAAAACACCTTGTTATATTGCTCTTTTTGGGATTATATTTTTATTTATTTTAATTAAATATTATATTTTATCTTCAAGCACTGGTTTAATTGATATTGAATTTAAAAGCATTTCAATAGCCTTAAATGGCTTTCCTTTTGGAATTTTAAAAGAAAATTTAACTAACGGCAATTTTTCATCATTTTATTATTTTTTAATTTCGCCCCTTGCACTTTTTAAAAATGAATTAACTATTAAAATTTTTAATTCTTTTATTTCTATTTTAAATATTTTAATCTTTTTTAAAATCGGAAAAAATCTTCTTAATTGGAAATTAGGGCTTCTACTTTCAGGCTTTTTAGCTCTAAATCATTTCTTTTTATATTATTCAAATTTAATTGCACCATATTGCGTTAATTTTTTAGTGGTGTCATTGATTTTAAACTCTTTGATTATATTTTTAAAAAAACCGAATGAAAAAACTTTTAAAACTTTAAATATTTTCAATATTCTTTTAATTTTTGCCGATAACCTTGGTTTTATAGGGGTTTTAGGTGAATTAATTATTTTAAATAAAGTTTTTGAAAAGAAAATAAAATTTAAAAATTATCTTCAAAAACTTAACAACAGCGCAGGTTTTGCCTTTATTTTAGTTTTTATATTCTTATTTATTCAATTTATTTCAAATTCAAAAAATTTAATTCCCGATATGACACTTGATGTCGGAATAAATTTTTCAAGTTTTTATTTATTAATTAATGAATTTATATCGCCATATTTAAGTTTTCAATCTCCTGAAATACTTGAAAAAAGCACTCTAGGGATGATTTATACATATTTTTTAAATCCTGATTTATCTAACTTAAATTCAATTAAATTATTCTTAACGTTATTCTATAGCTCAATTTTACCTGTATTTTTATTAACATTTTTCTCAATAAAATCAGCATTTAAAGATTACAAGTTAAGAATTCTTTTTTATATTTCGATTTTAAATTTCATAATGATGTCATTTTTTATTATATATGGCTTCATCGGGCTTAATCCAACGTTTTTTATTTTAAATTTTTTAATTGGAATTATTTTACTTTGCTATGGAATTTTTCAAATTAAAGACATCTTTTTCAAATTTTTAATTATTTTTTGTTTGATTATAATTCAATTTATCAACCCTGATGTTAATTCTTTTAAAGTTACAATTCATAGAAAATCTGAAGTTAACGGGGCTTTGAATATCTTTTTAAAAGAATATAAAATCAAAAAGAATGATTGCATTATAATGCCTTATTTAGGGCATTATGCTAAAAAATATTATAAAAAATATTCTTTCTTTGATTTTGATTATTCAATGTTACAAAAAAATCAAAAAGATGGTTTTGTTAAAAATTTAATTTCAACAAATGCTAAAACAATTAATAAAAATAATTTTAAAGAATTAATGACACCATTTTTAACAAGCCAAGGAATTGATGAATATTTCCTACAATATTTTAGTGAAAACATCAATAATGACAATTATAAAGATGGAGATATTGTTTTATTTATTGATAAATTAAATTCTCGCCCATTAAATTCTAATGGAATTAATAAAGTTGTTAATTTGCCTTTAGATAATCAAAAACTAAGAAAAATTAATTTTTATGACGCTGATTTATTAAATAATGAAACCCAAAATTTCTATAGCGCTATTGAAACAAAATCGCTAGATAACATTATTCGCCTTTTAAATTCAAATTTTTATTTAAGAGATATTGTTGAATATAAAAAAATAGACACAGAAATTTATAAACTTAAAAAACAATCTAAATCGCTTCAAAAGGCGATAACGAGCTATTCAAGCGATTGGGTTTTTATTATTTATAGAAGAATTTAATTTTTGTAAAGATATATTACAATTTAATTTAAAACCCTAATCTTTTTAAAAAATTTGCCGATAAAACTAACATAAGGTTGACTTAGTAGGTTAGTTTCATTAAGAAGGATATAAGAGTTATGGGTATTAGTTCAATTAATATTGCTATGGGAAGTTCCTATGGTGCATATAATCAAAAATTAAGTGAAAGCACAAAGCAAAAACTTGAAGAATTGGGAATTCAATATAATTCAAACATTACTGAAACCCAAGCGCAAAAATTAATTAGCACTTTTCAAGCACAAAAAAATGCGCAAAATGAAAAGAAAAACACTTCTTCAAATAATAATCAACAAAACGATTTATTTGAAAGAGCTAAAAAATTAGCGCAAAAAATCGGAATTAATGTTTCAGAAAAAGAAAATTTTGAGTCATTAATTCAAAAAATTGAAACAAATCTTGAACAAAAGATTTCAACAAATAAAAACAATATGACAGCTCTAAAAGAGCTTCAAAGCCTAAGTACAGAACTATCTTTAATTCAAGCACAAGGAAGTGGCTCAATGGGCTATAACAACCAAAATCAAGCGCTAATGGATAGCCTTGAAGCGCTATCTTTATATAATAAAAATTATCTTTTAAGATAGTTTAGAAAAGATAGAAATTTGTTGTAAAGTTAACGCTTTCAGATAGAGCACCATTTTTATTTTTAGTTAAACTTGCATAAACTTTAAAATCAACAGCTTTTGATTTTAAAGGCGAAAAAGTTAAACCAAGGTCGTGGTTTGTTGCTTTTGTTTGAAAATTATATTTATTATGAAAATTTAAAGATAATTTATCTGTAATATATAAATTTGGAGTGAAATAAGCCCTTCTTGAAGTTGGGTTTTGATTTAAATCGCTGTAATTTGTTTCAACTCCGCTTGCAATTGTGAAATATTTTGAAAAAGCATATTCAACACCAGCTGAAACCCTGTAATCGCTGCTATTATATTTATTTCTATATCTTAGCATGTCTTGCGTAACGCTTAATTTATCAGAAATAGGGATAATTGTTTTGGAATCAACTTTTTTGTAGGCTTCTTTATATGAACCGATTGAATTTGCTTCAATTTTCAATTTAAAAGGTTCATAATCATCTGAAATAACTTCTGTTTCTTCTTCATTTTGCTTATCATCAATCACAATTTCAGATGTATCAATTTGTTTTTGCGCTTTTTGCTGTTTTTTTAATTCTTCTTTTTGTTCTAAGTCATCTTCCAGTGCGCATTCAATTAAATAATCAAAATATTCTTGAGAATATAAAACATCATTTTTCAATTCTTCTTTTTGAGCATAAGAACGAGGCGCAAAAAAAGCGCAAAATAAAAGAAAAATAAGAAATATTGTTTTAATTTTAGACATCACAAAAACATTATAATATACAATTTTATTTTTTAGTAATACTTTTTAATTGATTTATTTTTTCTAAAACCAAGCCATCTTCAATTGTTTTTTTAGCTAAATCAATTCCATCCATAATTGAAGCCGCTTTTTTAGATATATATAAAGCCAAAGCTGAATTTAAAACAATGAAATCTTTTCTTGAATCTTTAATTTTATTATTAAAAATATTCAAAAGAATTTCAGAATTTTCTTCAGATGATTCACACTTTAAACATTCAATAGAATTTTCTTTAAAACCAAGTAAATCAGGGCTTAGCGCATAAGTAAAGATTTTATTTTTCCATGCTTCCGCTACATAAGTTGTGTTTTCAATTGAAACAAAAGGAAGCCCCTCTTGGCTTGATAAAACAATTGTGTTTTCATTTTTTAAATTAAGAGCTAAATTAGAAAAATTTTCAACCTGATTTTTCTCACTCACCCCAATAAATTGGTTTTTAATTCCAAAAGGGTTAAGCATTTTTTCGGTAATATTTAAAATATTTTTAAAAGGAAGCTCTCTAACTATTTCATTTGTATATTTAAAATAAGGTTCATTCATCCCTAATTCAAGATAAAAAAACTTTGTTTTTTCAAAAATATCTTCAATTTCATCAATAGACTCATTAAATTTTGAAAAATCAATCCCTAATAAATTTAAAATTTTAAAAGATTCGTCATAGCTAAATGGAGTTTTAAAATGATATCTCATAACTCCAAGTTCTTGCGCTGAAACCATTAAATCAAGTGCTAGAGGCAAGTTTAAATATTCAGAATTAAAATCAAAAAAGATATTTTCAATTGAATTAATTTCAAAAGAATTAGTTGAAAATCTTTTAATACCTTCTCTTGAAGCTAAAATTGCGCCCGATAATTCTTCAACTGTTTCTTTTTTAGCAGCAAGCGTAGATACAAAAGATGTCGTTGGAATAATTCCTGCTAAGCCTTGGATTATTTCATCAAAACCCTCTTTAATTTCAGAAAAAGAAAGATTTTCTAGAGATACTAGTTTTTTTATTAAAGTATTAATATAATTATTTTCCATAAACATAATATAGCACATTATTAAAATTTTTAACAAATATCTTCATATTTGACTTGCAAAATAAATATGTTTATAGTTACATGGAAATAAGACAGTACAGATATTAAAAGGATTTAACAAAGTGGTTAAAATAAGACTTAAAAGACTTGGTTATAAAAAGAACCCTAGCTACAGAATAATTGCTATTGATAGCCGTTGCAAACGTGAAGGCGCACCTATAGAAGAATTAGGTTTTTATAACCCAAAATCAAAAGAAATGAAATTAAACGTATCAAGAGCAAAAGAAAGACTTGCTCAAGGTGCTCAAGCTACAGAAACAGTTATGTATTTAATTAACAATGCTAACGAAGATGGTAGCTTAAACTATAAAAAATCTGAAGTTAAAAAACTTTCTAAAAAAGCTCAAGCTAAATTAGAAGAAGAAAAAGCAGCTCAAGCAGCAGCAGAAGCTACTGAAGAAGCTCAAGCATAAGTTTTTCTAAAAAAATATTTAAGAGCCTTATTTTTTAAGGCTCTTTTTTTTGGTTAAAAAATGACTAATTGCTAAACGTAATCAAAAAGTAATAATAATAAAAAATAATAAAAA
>OIYG01000984.1_pt1 | contig 23743 bp, 20 predicted proteins | sample 1587861 | NCBI WGS metagenome assembly OIYG01 (sample SAMN03283272) | human gut metagenome | biome: human-associated habitat; material: feces | host: Homo sapiens | place: Peru | collected 2012 | reverse complement strand
TTCCAAAGGAAAAAATGAATTATACAATCGACCTTCTTATCACTATGGTGACAGAAGAAATCGCAAAAGAGACCGGCAAGGACAGAAAAGATGCATTGACGGATTTTCTGTGTTCCAGGACAGGCAAGGCACTGTATGATGAAAAAACAAAGCTGTGGTGCAATGGACCCGCATATATAGCTGAACTGTATATGGAGGAGCTGAAGAATTACTGATATGCGTGAAGATCCTTACAATTGTCAGACAAAATTGTCTGATGGTTGTGGGGAATTTTTTACTATCTTTTCCGCTATCCCATCATTGCAATTTTCTCTCACCGGTACTACACTTAACAAAACAGCAACAACTGCATTGAGAGGTTTTTTGCATGAAAAGATCATTTTCTTTTTCCGACATCAATCGTCTGATTGACGATTACCGGAAGGCGGAACAGAGGCAGAGGGAGATTTCCGAAGTCGGGGAGTACGAAAGCGAGGTCAGGAAGGCAGCGGTCAGGTATGTGGATTCGGAGGCGATGGCGATGATGGAGGACATTGCCGTCGAGGAGCTCAATCGTGACAGGAAGGGCATCAGAGTCAAGGCTCTTCGCGATCATGGCTACAACAACTATGCGGACATCCTGACGGCCAGGAATTCTGATCTGTCAGCCGTCCGCGGCATCAGTGAGGACACCGCATATAAGATCATGAAGTGCGTTGAAGATGTGTACGGTCAGGCAAAGGAATCAGTCAGGCTCAAGCTCAACGCAGATGACAGAAGCGTAAGCGCGACCCGCATCGTGACCGCTCTTTCCAGATATCATGAGGCCTGTAAGCTCGCAAGTGACTGTGATGGCCTTGACGATAAGTACAGGGAGTCCATCTCGCGTGACATGGACGACATCAAGCCTGCAACGGGGCTTTTCCGCTGGCTGTTTTCATCCGGGACGAGGAAGCAGAGGGCAGAGGACGCATATCAGTCACTTACCGAAACCATTCAGGGCGAATACGGTCTTCAGCTTGGAAAACTCTCGGACCGCCGCAGAAATCTGAAGTTTTATTCAGAAAGCGACGCATGGGATGATTTCCAAAAGCAGCCTGTCAAGTACACCAACACCGTGGAGAAGCTGGTTCCCGGCCTGCTTGGCAACGGGGACTCGATGTACGGCCTGCCGAAGGAACTCGCAGGAAAGATTCAGGACGAGGACTTCTTCCCGGACGGACTGCGCTGCGAACTGCGCCGCTATCAGGAACTCGGCGTCAAGTACATACTTCATCAGGGCAGGGTTCTTCTCGGTGACGAGATGGGCCTTGGCAAGACCGTTCAGGCGATTGCGTCAATGGTCTCTCTGAGAAATACAGGGGCCACCCATTTCGTAGTGGTCTGCCCGGCCAGTGTCATGATCAACTGGTGCAGGGAAATCGAGAGGTTCAGTCTTCTCAGCGTCATCAAGGTCCACGGCACGACGAAGCAGGCGGCAATCAGGGAATGGTTGGACAAGGGCGGCGTTGCCGTCACTACATACGAAACGACGTCGGCCTTCAGTCTTCCGGATGATTTCAGATTCGGCATGCTTGTCGTCGATGAGGCCCATTACATAAAGAATCCGTCCGCCAGGCGTTCCGTGAGCGTGAAGAAGCTTTCTGAACACGCAGACAGGATGCTCTTCATGACGGGCACCCCGATTGAGAACAACGTTGACGAGATGATCCGCCTCATCTCCATTCTTCAGCCGAAGATTGCAAGGAAGGTTTCAAATATCAAGGCCTTGTCATTTGCGTCGCAGTTTCGGGAAAAGATTGCGCCGGTCTATTATCGAAGGAAGCGCGAGGACGTCTTGACCGAACTTCCCGAGCTGGTCGAAAGCAGGGAATGGTGCCGCCTTGGCAAGGTTGAGCGCGAAGCGTACGAACAGGCGGTTCTGAAGAAGAGCTACAATGACGCAAGGCGTGTCTCATGGAGCGTTGACGACCTCAAATATTCCAGCAAGGCCGGACGGATGATGGAAATCATTGCCGACGCCAAGGCTGACGGAAGAAAGGTCATCGTCTTCTCCTATTTCCGAGACACAATCAGCAAGATATCAGCGATGCTCGGCAGCCAGTGCACCGAGCCGATTAATGGTTCCGTTACGCCGGCAAAGCGTCAGGAAATCATCGACGGCTTCGACAAGGCTCCCGCCGGTCAGGTTCTTGTCTCCCAGATTGTCGCCGGCGGCACAGGTCTCAACATTCAGTCCGCCAGCGTCGTGATCATCTGCGAACCCCAGCTGAAGCCTTCCATCGAGAGCCAGGCCATCTCCCGCGCCTACCGTATGGGCCAGGCCAGAAACGTCCTTGTCTACAGGCTTCTCGCGTCCAACACCGTCGACGAGCGTGTCACGGACCTGCTCGAGGAAAAGCAGACCGTGTTTGATGCCTTCGCGGACAAGTCCGTCGCCGCCCAGAAGGTCGAAGTCGACAAGAAGACCTTCGGCAACATCATTCAGGAGGAAATCGACAGAATCAACGGTGAAAGAAGTGGCAAGGTCAAGGCCTAGGATGGAAAATGCAGTGCTTTGATGGCATCACCTGCGGGTAGATGCAAATTTCAGGCTCTGTTTTTTAGCATGGTGGAAATTAAAAGTTTTGATGAACTTTTTGAAAAAACACGATAGGGGTGGTTGGCGGGGGTTGGTAGATGTGCTAGAGTAATATGGAGTATAGCGTTTCTTGATGATAAACCAGTAATATATCCTAAAATTGGAAGGAAGATGTAAATGATGAGCACTCACTCACTCACTCACTCACTCACTCACTCACTCACTCACTCACTCACTCACGTTGATTATTTAGGTCAACGCTTATTTGTCAAGTCTTTTTTTAAGGATTCACTAACGAATTGTGTTGGTGGATCCTTTTTGACTATGAAAGGTGGTGTCGGGCATGAAAAGTACAATGAGTCAGTATTGCCCAACACTGCATTTATAAATGAACTTAAAAGTAAATTGCCTGGGTTCTTCAATGGCAATAATCAGTAATGTTAGGATGGGAAAAGTATATGTCAATTACTGATTATGAAGACAAAATAAGGGAAATAGTTGAAAAGGAAGATCACGGGCAATTCATATATGATTTTCTGTCTGTATATGAGAAAATCTCAAAAGCGACAATTACTAAATTACGTAAGGGCAGCAACAATTTATCTAAGGTTCCCGGGGAAGTTTATCTGAAAAACAAGTTGTTCTTCAAGGAAACAAAAGATCAGGTGATGCAGACTTATTCTGATCTGGAAGACAGGATTGACGGGATTAAATCAAAGCCAAGGTATATTGTCGTTACTGATTACAAGCAACTGCTTGCCAGAGATATCAAGACTGGAGATACCTTGGATATAAAATTCAATGAACTTCCTCGTTATTTTGATTTCTTTCTTGCCTGGAACGGAATAGAGAAGGCTGATTTTGAAAGAGAGAACCCTGCGGATCTGAAGGCTGCAGAACGATTTGCCAAGTTCTTTGATGTTATTTCAAGCGATAATGAAGATGTTGACAGGCATGGGCTGAATCTTTTCCTGATCAGATTTCTGTTCTGTCTGTTTGCGGAAGATACTGGGATTTTTAAGCAGGATTTGTTCACCGACTTTCTGAAGAAATTCACGTCACCTGATGGCTCTGACATGAACGACAGACTTTCAGAATTGTTCTCATTCATGGATAAGAAGGACAGATCAGGTGATGAACCCGTCAGGTTAAGCGATTTCCCATACGTTAACGGTCAACTTTTTACAGAACCGCATATGCATATTGAATTCAGTGCCAAGTCACGAAAGCTGATGATTGATGCCGGTGAATTGATAGGCTGGTCCAAGGTTAATCCTGATATTCTCGGATCAATGCTTCAGGCAGTTGCATCTGAGGACAGGAGAAGTCATTTGGGGATGCACTATACCAGTGTCCCCAACATAATGAAGGTTATCAAGCCATTGTTTCTGGACGGTCTTCGCAAAGATTTCGAAAAGGCCAGGGGAAACGAGGATAAGCTCAATAAGCTTTATGATAGAATCGGCAACATCAAGTTCATGGATCCGGCATGTGGATCGGGTAATTTCCTTATAATTGCCTACAAGGAATTACGGCAGTTGGAAATTGACATCATCAAGGAACTCAATGGGATGGGAATTTCTACCATGTACATTCCATCAGTTACCCTAGATCAGTTTTACGGCATCGAAATTGAGGATTTTGCGTGTGATGTCACAAGACTGTCACTGTGGATTGCAGAACATCAGATGAACAGGAGACTTGAAGAGGAAGTTCATAATGCAGTTCGTCCGACGTTGCCGCTTCAGAAGGCTGGGGCGATTGTTTGCGGGAACTCTCTGAGGCTTGACTGGGAAGAGATTCTTCCTCATGACAGGGATGATGAGGTTTATTTGTTTGGTAATCCACCATATCTTGGTGCCAGAAAGCAAAGCAAGGACCAAAAGGATGATATTAAGTCAGTATGCGGGAATATGAAGGGATTTAATTCCCTTGATTATATAGCAGGATGGTTTGTCAAGGGAGCAAGATATATCAGAAGTAGCAACGCAAGATATGCATTCGTTACTACGAATTCAATAAATCAGGGTGAACAGGTATCTGTTCTGTGGCCGGAGCTTTATAGGAAAAACAGTGATATTGTATTTGCATATCAATCATTCAAGTGGGGAAATAATGCGAAGAATAATGCCCAGGTTACTGTAAGCATTGTAGGTGTAGCTGATGAAGAGTATTTTTCAGGCGACAAGTTTTTATTTTTCAACGATTCACAGAAGAAAGTTGAAAATATCAACCCTTATCTGTCTGAAGGGGAGAATGTCATTGTTGAATTGCAGAAGAAACGAAATGATTTCCTTCCGGCAATGAACTTTGGAAGTATGCCTAATGACGGGGGAAACCTTCTGTTTAACGTGCAGGAATACGAGTCTTTAAGTGACAATACCCGGAAGTATTGCAGAAAGTACATGGGATCAAGTGAATTTATAAATGGCATTCCAAGGTATTGTCTATGGCTCTATGAAGTTGATCCTTCAGATTATTCAGACAATGTTGAGATTTCGGACTTAATAGATGAGGTTAGAAAATACAGGTTGGGTAGCAAACGTAAGGAAACTATAAAGCTGGCAGATGTTCCAGAGTTGTTTGGAGAAATACGCTATCCGTCGGAATATTCTGGAAATGACAATTCTAAGTATTCAATCATTGTACCGCGTGTATCCTCGGAAAACAGAGTATATGTACCTATGGGCATGGTGGATTCAAGTGTCATAATTTCCGATTCGGCAATGGCAGTCTATAATGCTCCAATCTGGCTGTTGGGATTGCTGGAGTCACGCATGCATATGACATGGCTCAGGGCAGTTGGAGGAAAATTAGAGACACGATACCGTTATTCGGCAGGTCTGGTTTACAATACGTTCCCGGTTCCGGAAATTTCCGATCGTCGGATAAGTGAGATTAAAAAACTGACTGTGGATATTCTTGATATACGCAATGAAGAGGGGGGGACATTGGCAGAATTATATGGAACTCCCCTGGCAAGGAACAATCCCAAGCCCATGAATGAAAGGCTTCTTAAGGCACACCGGGAACTGGATCAGGTTGTTGACCGTGTTTACAGGCAGTCCGGCTTCAAGGACGACAGTGAAAGGCTGTCATATTTGCTGAAAATGTACAGCAATGAAACGAAAAGCAAGGATGAGCAGGATTAGTATTTAAGTGATTTTATTTAAAAAGTTGATGAGTATCCTATTTAGTTTTTTTATGGTTGTTGGACCTTCAACTAATCGGCAAAAATGACGTCGATTGATTTGGATAATGTATATGAAAGGAAGATAATGGCAATGAGTGATAAAGATGTTGTTTCGGTTGAATACCATAGGACTGGTAACAGTACCAATACTAACAAGCTTGGCATGCGTGCCATGCAGGCAAGAGTATATGAAAAGAGGAATTCGAAGTATCTTCTCGTCAAGGCTCCTCCGGCATCCGGCAAGTCTCGGGCTCTGATGTTCGTTGCACTGGACAAGCTTGCAAATCAGGGAATAAAGAAGGTTATCGTTGCTGTTCCCGAACGTTCTATCGGACGCTCTTTCAGGGATACTGACCTGACCAGTTTCGGCTTTTATGAAGACTGGAAAATCGATCCGCATTATGATTTGACGTCAGGCGGTGAAAAGAGCAATGTCAGACGTTTTGTGGAATTTTTGAATGATCCGGATGCCAGAATCCTCATCTGCACGCATGCAACGTTAAGATTTGCATATGAGGAAGTTGCGGATGATGCTAAATTTGATGACACGTTGATTGCCATTGATGAATTCCATCACGTTTCTGCAAATGACAATTCCGTTTTGGGAAATGCCTTGAAGAACATCATGCACAATTCAACAGCGCATATTCTGGCGATGACCGGATCTTATTTCCGTGGGGATTCACAGCCAATTCTGACCATGCAGGATGAACTTTTGTTTGATAAGGTTAACTACTCCTATTATGAGCAACTTGATGGATACAAGTATCTGAAGTCGTTTGGGATTGATTATAAGTTTTATCAGGGTACATATCTGGATGCCTTGGATAAGGCTATCGATACTGACAAGAAGACAATCATCCATATTCCAAATGTCAATTCTTCGGAATCAACCAAGGATAAGTATGAGGAGGTTGGACATATCGAGGATGCCATCGGTGAATTCATGGAGAAGGATCCGGAAACGGGAATCGATTATATAAAGCGCAGTGGTGACGGCAAGGTGTTGAAGGTTGCCGATCTTGTTACTGAAGAAGGACGTGAGAAGGTTCAGGAATATCTGCGCAATATGAATTCTGCTGATGACCTTGATATCATAATTGCCCTTGGAATGGCAAAGGAAGGATTTGACTGGCCGTGGGCAGAATATGCATTGACAATCGGCTATCGTGGTTCGCTTACGGAAATAGTACAGATTATCGGCAGGGTGACTCGTGACAGTGACAACAAGACTCATGCTCAGTTTACCAATTTGATTGCCAAGCCTGATGCAGAGGATGATGATGTTACAGTTGCCGTTAATACAATTCTCAAGGCAGTCACGGCTTCATTGCTGATGGAGCAGGTAATGGCTCCTGAATTGAAATTGAAGAGCGGTGGAAACGGGACAAGGAAAAAAGGACCTTCTGCTATAGTTGACGGCACCGAAAATGATGGACCTTCCATTTATGTAGGAGGATTGCGTGAACCGTCGACACCGCGTACAAGAGACATCATTGAAAATGATCTTCCTGATTTGAAGGCTGCCATTTTGCAGGATAGCGATGTGCAGAAGGCCATTGCTGCAAATGTCAAGCCGGAAATAATCAACAAGGAGCTGATTCCTAAGGTTATTCTGCAGCAGAATCCCGATTTGAATGATGAAGAACTTGAAGATGTACGTCAATATGTAGTTGCAGAAATGAACCTGAAGCAGGCGAAAAAAGAAGAGACGATTGATGAATCCGGAAACAGCAAGCAATTCATAAGGCTGGCAGATAAGTTCATCAATGTTGATGATCTTGACATTAATTTAATAGATTCAATTAACCCATTCCAACGGGCATATGAGATCATGTCAAGCAATATTGACAGCAAGGCATTGCGTCGGATTCAGCAGTCAATAGATGCAACAAAGGCTGAATTCTCAGATGAGGAACTTTACGTCATCTATCCTAAGATTAAGGAATGGGTATTGGAGAATCACAGGACTCCAAGCAAGGATTCAAATGATGAAATTGAAGTCAGGTATGCTTATGCACTGGCAAAACTTAGGGATTTGAAAGCACGGAAGAAGGCCCAAAATGGAAAGTAATGAATATCGAAGCATTGATGACATCTTGAATGATCCGGATTTAGATGATTTGATAGAACCTGTTGAAGAAAAGAAGAAACGGATATCTGTAAATCCTGATGTTCAGTCTTTACATGAAATAGAGGAATGGGTCAGAAAAAACGCTCGTATGCCGCAGAACAGCGAGGATAACCTCAATGAGCGCAGCATGTACCACAAGCTGCTTGGACTGCAGAAGAAGGCCAGTGAGCTTAGGGAATACGATTCTTTGGGATTGCTGGTTGAAGAGGAACCAACTGCTTATGACAAGTTGAACGACGAAATCAAGAAGGATGTTAATGGGGGAGGCTTCAATTCGCTGGATGATGTTCTGAATGATGACTCTGTGCTGTTCGAAGATTTGGACGATGTTGACCCCGAGGAGATTAATTTCTTCAATACAACAAAGGTAACTCGCAAGCAAAGGAATAGTTCAGGCGCAAATGTCAAGAGAAATCAAGTGGATGATTTTTCGGAATACAAGAAGATGTTCAAGCAGGTTCAAAGGGAGCTTGCCAGCGGCTTGAGGAAGTTCATTCCCTTCAAGAACTATAACATAGTTCTTCATCACTATTATCTGTTGAAGAACCAGTTGATATACATTGAATCCTTTGGAGAAGATGTTCAAAAATATGATGGAAACAGAAAATATGACGACAGACGGGTACATGTTATCTACGAGAACGGAACTGAGAATAATGTTTGGTATCATGGGCTGGGTGCTTCTCTGTATGGACGTGGAAAAGCCATTAGTGACATTGAAACCGGTGAGGTGAATTTAACGGGAGATGATTACAGGACCGGATATATTTATGTTCTGAAATCCTTGAGCGAAGATCCTCAGATAGCAAATATAAAATCACTTTATAAGATTGGTTTTACAAAAAACAGTGTCCGGCAACGTATTGCAAATGCTGAGAATGAATCCACATACCTCTATGCGCCCGTTAAAGTTGTTGAGCAGTTTCAGGTAATTAATCTCAATCCGGAAAAACTGGAAACAACGATTCATCATGTGCTTGAAGATTATAAACTTGATATAAGTATCAAAGCTCCTAATGGAAAGGTGATAACACCCAGGGAATGGTTTGTAATTGACTTGCCTAAAGTCGAGGAAATAGTGAATGCTATTGTGACCAAATTGCAAAGTGAACAGTAGAAATAGATTGAGCTTTATAAGTTTACCGCTAAATTAATGCCATAATATGAATGGAAGCTAAAAGAACATTTAGATATTGATATTATCGTCCCCTCAAAAAAGTATCCCCACCTGGGATGCTTTTTCATTTACCCATTCTTTACCCCGACTTGTTCAAATCCGCATAAAAAAAGTCCCCGGCATGAAAACCGGAGACTCTTTGGCGGGTCATCGAGCGTAGACTTGTACGCTCACCTTGTCCCACCGGTAAGGCTGATATTATGTTAACACATTTTCTGTATAATTAAAAGCTTTTTTCAGCAAAATCATAGGGGCTGGTCACTGAGCTTGCCATTCTTCCTTACTCATCATCTTCCCAATCCTCCCCCAGCTCCCTCAGCTGCTCAGTTACCTTGTCTAGCCTTGCCTGAAGTTCGTCACGTCTGCTCCTGTAGCCGGCAAGGGCGGCCTTGATCTCGGCGATTCTTCCGGGAAGGCGGGAGGAGATGCCCTCGATGTAGTAGTCGTAGTAGGAGAGGACGGTTTCGTCGGAGATTACGGGATGAGACGAATTGCCGCTCAGGGTGTCGGTGTGGCTTCTGTATTCTTCTTCTGGCGTCGGAGGTGCGGGGGAGGCCGGCTTTTCAGGTTTCTTCGGCGGATCGGCGACGAAGCCGGAGAAGAACTTGATCAGGCAGCCGATGATCAGCAGAGTGACGAAGAAGGTGAACAGTACGGTCGCCAATGTTTCAACTGAAACATTGAATACGAATGCCATGAAGATGAATGCGGTGATGAAGACGGAGGTCGCCGTAAAAAGCGTCAGGCAGCCGCCTTCATAGCCGGCCGCAAACCAGATCAGGGGGGAAAGTCCGGCAATAATCAGGGAGTCGCCGAATCTTTCGGTGGCTTCACTGCTGATGGGAGTTGCCATGAATTCTGCCAGGCGCTCCCTGAATGACTTGTTTTCTTCGCGCTTTCTTGCTTCCAGTTCTTCCTGCAGGGCCTTCTGCTGCGCCTTCCTTCGTTCTTCTTCCTTTCTGCGCAGTTCCGGCAGGTGGCAGTTGAGGTCGTATTCCTCGAAGGCGTGCTCGAATGAGCGGAAGTCCCTGAGAAATTCCTCGTGTGAGTAGAAGTACGGCATTCTGATGTCAAAGCGAGTGCCGTCGTCGATGTACAGTCTGAAGGTGAAGTCCTCGTCGTGCATCCCCTGGTAGTCCGGCATGCTGCCGTCGTCAATCATCTTCTGGAACACGTCCTGCCAGTTGAAGTGGAGACCGTCGAAGTCACCGCATCCGGTGAAGGTGTAGTTTTTCCGGTCGTATTCGTCCAGGGCGAGGTACGGCTGAACCCTGGCCAGGTTGTCTTCTCCTTCTTCAAGGAGTTGGGTGAAGTTTCTGATGAAGCTTTCCTGTTCGTCGATTCTTTTTTCAAGCTTTCTTCTCTTCTTCAGCAGCGATATTTCTGCTTCGCTTGTCATTTCGGTCACTTCCCGGGTGAATGTATCTGATGTCATTGTAGCACTGAATGGAGGTCAGGGGGAACCATTCAGGGACCGGAGCCCTGCATTTCCGGAAATGGGGAAAACGGGCGCGGACGGAATGGGAATCGGAGGGGGCAGGGAGATGGTATACTGGTGGTATTGAATGTGGGGTGAGAAAATGGAACTGAGAATTCTCGATGCGATTCAGAGGCTGCATAATCCGGCGTTGGACTGGTTCATGTGCTTCATCACGGGCTTTGGCAACTTCGGAGTGTTCTGGCTGCTGGTCGCGGTGGTGCTGATGGTGATTCCGAGGACGAGGGGAATCGGGGTGACGGTCTTCATCGGGTTGCTGTTGTGTGGCCTGCTGTGTGACGGCATCGTGCCGGACCAGTCTTTTTGTGTATGCCAGAGATAACAGCTGATTCAAAGCTCTGCATTTTACAGTTGACCTCAAAAATGAAATCGCATACAATGAAGGGCGGTGGGGTAGAAGATGCCCTGCGAAATCTTCTTAGGAGGAATTAACATGACTGATACAATGGAAGAAGTACTTGAAATGAGGCGCATGTGGAAGAAGAGCGACGATGCGCGCGATGCCGGACTGCCACGCGAGGTTCCCGGCGTAAGGAGAATCGATGACCTGAGCTACGGTCCTGACCCGAAGTGGCACCTGCTTGACCTGTACCTGCCGGAGAACGTGGAAGGCAGGATTCCCGTCATCATCAACGTTCATGGCGGCGGCTACTGCTACGGAACGAAGGAGACATACCAGTTCTACGGACTGAACCTGGCTGCGCACGGCTTTGCCTTCGTCAACCCGAACTACCGCCTCGCTCCGGAAGTGGTGTTCCCGGGCGAACTTGACGACGTCGACCGCTACATGCACTGGGTCAGCGACCACGCTGACGAGTACGGCCTCGACAGGAACAATGTCTTCATCGCCGGCGATTCGGCCGGCGGTCAGATGGCAGAGCAGTACATCGCAATTCTGACCAACCCCGAATACCGCAGCCTGTTCGGTTACGAGCCCGTTGACTTGAAATTCAGAGCCGCTGCCCTGAACAGCGGTGCGTTCTTCCTCTTGGACCCCGGCATGATTGCCGGCAAGCTGGATGCATACTTCCCGAAGGACATTGTTGAAAAGGACAGAAGGAGAATTTCAGCCGAGGACTACATCACGGAAGACTTCCTGCCCTGCTACCTCTCAACGGCCAATGAGGACTTCATCCACGACCAGACCATCAAGCTTGCCGGCTTCCTGACCGCCCGCGGCGTTGAGCACGTCTGCAGGTCATACGGCGACAAGGACAACCCTCAGCCGCACGTCTTCCTGATGAACCAGAAGGACGAAACCGCAAGGCAATGCAATGAGGACGAGGTGGAATTCTTCAGAAAGCATATGGGATAAGGTGTAACCCAGTTATGTAAGGTGTGAAGCCGAGCGGTTAGTCCCCGAGCACACAGGACTGCTCGAACGCAGGCAGGCTTGACTTGCCAAGTGAGAGTTTTTTAGTTAAGACGGGGCTTTTCTTTGATGCGGGGGCATTAAGAAGCGAACATGACAGGGAAAGGGAGAATCAGGACCAAGCAATTATTAGGTTGATTTCAGCACAAACGTCAAATCAAAGGGGGATTTGGCAAAAAGTGCGGAAAACGGGCACGGAGCAATCGATTATAAGCGTGAGCATGCATAAAAATCTGAGCCGATTTGGAGGAAGGTTCAAGTTTTTGGGTCAGGGATTCCTGGCCTTTTTTTGATGATAAATGCAGTAAATTCGGTTTTGCAATTTATTTCAAAGTAGGATATGCTTGTGCCAGGGATGGTGATCAAAATGGCAGAATTCAAATATGAAATCATTGAACATCTTGGCGTTGTTTCCAAAAGTCCAAAGGGGTGGACAAAGGAACTGAACAAAATTTCATGGAACGGTGGCACTCCCAAATACGACATTCGCGATTGGGCACCTGAACATGCGAAGATGGGCAAGGGCATAACCTTGTCTGATGATGAGCTGGAGAAGCTGAAACAGCTTCTGCAAAAGCTATGACTAAAACTAAAAACCCGGATGAAAATTGCAATTTTCATCCGGGTTTTTGCGTATGCGTATCCCTTGCTATATGGAAATAAGCAAAAAATTCTGTTTTCATGTATCAAAAATGAAAAATTTCGGACAAATTCAAGTGACTTGCGACTTCCTTTGTTCGGGATTTCATTTAAATTAGGACCCGCAATCAAGCCGTTTTCGACGATCATGGAAAGTCGTTTCGGAATGGAAGCATTGGGAAGCATCGCAAGGCTCAATGACTTGCAGCTGAAAATTCAAAAAACGGTTCCGAACGTTCCGCATGAACCGGAAAAAATCTATGATGCAACGGCGGAACACTTGCTCAGAATGTGGGCATATCTCGGAATTTTCGTCATTGTCGAAACGATCATCGCATATTTCTTCATTAGAAATATTTCGAAAGATACGCGAGGAAAATAAGGGAATCCGTAATTTTTTAAAGTTTTTTGAAAAAAATTTTGCACGCGACAGTAATTGTCGCCCGTAAGATTTATTCTTGAATCATCAAGAATAAATCTTACGGGGTGGTAAAAATGGAAGAAGAAAGCAAAATAACGACAGGTCTGTCAAAATTCAAGGAATTCATGATCAAACTCAAAAAGAATAACATAATAACGAAAAATTTGTCAGAGTGCAAAAATTTCGTGGGCAAACTGAAACGCGGGCCTGAAGAAGGGGAAAGCTGGACGAGAATCGGCTATGCGATTGAAAGCATTCCGAAGATCATCAATAAAATTTCTGGCGTGGCGTTCATATATCTGTACCTTCTTTTTATTGCAAAGGGCGGATATAAAAATTTTGTCAAGAATGGTTTTAGTGCTCCTGATGATAAGTGTACGTATTTTGAATTTGGCGAGATTCCTCTTAAAAACGTTGTCTATGGCCTTACCTGTGTATTTGTCGTTGCTGCTTTTTTAAAGATATTCAAGAGCAACTCGCGTAAGATGAAAATATTTGCCGGAATTTCATCAGTCGGGCTCATCGTAAGCTTTCTGGCAAAGTTGTGGTTTATGAAGATTGCTCCCACAGGATATGATTGTTCATATTCAGTTTACATGAAATATCAAAATTACATAAATAACAGCAATCTTGTTTTGTATACGTGTCTTTCACTTTCAGTTATTTTGGTATGCATTATCAACCATAGTATTTTTTGGTCATGTCTTCGTTATTATATCGGTATGCCTTTATTATTAGGATTTTTGGAAGTCCCCGGTTTATACGCAAAGTTTATTGCGGTAGTATTGGTGATAATATTAATTTTTGCTTGGATTATGGATAATATGGAGGATGGCAGCGGAAGTTGCGTAAGCGTTGGAGATGGTAAATTATCCAATAAAGATATTGAGATGTTGAGGAAATTGTTAAAGAAATTACAATCAAAATAATATAGTTTGCAAGCAGACGGTCCCGCTTAACCGTGATCGAATCACTTATTGCAATTTCTCAGGTTGTTTTTTTAATTAATTAAAAATTTAAATACATAAACACAAAGGGGAATTGGCAATGAAAAAGATTTGAAGCAGCCGGCTGAAAGAAGCCTTGTTTATTGTATTTAAACAAAGTCTGGTTCGCTTGAAAACTTTACTGCAACTGATGCAATCATCGAAAAATAATCATTAAACTGAAAAACCGGATGATTCGCAATAAATTGCAAATCATCCGATTTTTCAATCTGAGGCATCGTTTCTGAGCGTACAGGATACGCCGCAAGCGACGATTTCGCCGGAATAATCGAGTTCCGTCAGTTTGGCGGTTAACTTTAACGATGCGGACATCAGTAGCCGAGTTTTTCTTTCAGCCTTTCAACGAAGAGGTAGGCTGCGGGGCAGTAGAGCGTGTTTTGAATCGTCAAATGGTTGATCTGATAGATCTTTTTGCGATCCGTGTGCGGAAACTCGCGACATGCCTTGGGACGAATCGGGTAAATCGTGCAAAGGTTGTCTGAGCCGAGAAACGGACACGGCATGCATTTGAAAACTTTGTCGCCGTCCTCGTCGACGCGAAGGTATGCATCTTCAAAATGACCGAGGTGCATTCTGAAAGCCTTGGCGATTCTTTCAATATCAGCCTCGGTGAACAGCGGCCCCAGGTCTTTGCAGCAGTTGGCGCATTTCGTGCAGTCAACGACGTCAAAAATTTCCTGGTGCGTTTCTTTGACGATTTTGTCGAGGTGCTTAGGTTTCTTCTTTCGCAAAGTCGCAAGAAATTTTTCGTGCTCCTGATGTTTTTGTTGTGCAAGGTCATGATAGTATTTTATATCGACCATGCCGTCTTTTGTTTTGATTGTTTCAAAATCTTCTTTTGACATTGTTTTGGCCTTTCTTGTTTTAGTCAACAATTCCAATTATAGCACCAGGGTCAACTTTTTGCGGACGTTATCTGATGAAAAATGCAGAGCTTTGAGGCTGCGTGCACTGCATTTTACAAAACTGCCTTCGTCTTGGCAAAGCACCGATATGCATATTGTGATTAGCATGGGGATCAGTTTAATCGGCCTGGCGTCATCCGAAGATTCGATTACGGAACTGCTTGAAATGTAGCAAGACTACCGGATTGATCAGGCAAAAGTCAAAGGTTCGTTCAAGCACGGAAAGTCCTTGAGCAAAGACGCGTCGAACTCGCTGTCGCTATTCATATTAGGAACTCAGAAATGATTTCTGACCAGTTGTGTTTTGAAATCAACCAACTATCGCAAATCCGTTGAAACTATTATCTGCTTTACCTATAATGGCATTGTAAAGAAAAAGAAAGAGGTGATTATCATGCAGGTCGAGATTAAAATTGACGGTTCATGTATCGACCCCAAAGTAATCATACTGACTGCTTCGATGACAGAAGACGTGAGCAATATTATAAAGAAACTTTCAGAAAATTCCTCACAAATAATTTCGGGTTATAAAGATGAAAAAATTGAAATATTGGAACAGACAGATTTGATTCGTATTTATGCAAATTCTGGAAAAGTTTATGCAGTTACTGACAAAGGGGAATATATTCTTCGACTCAGGTTATATGAGATAGAAAATCGATTACCTTCGAATCAATTCATTCGGATATCAAATTCGGAAATTATTAACTTAAAAAAAGTCAATAATTTTGACTTGAGTTTTACAAGTACAATTTGCGTTAAATTATCAAATGGAATAACAACATATGTATCCAGACGTTATGTTCCAAAATTAAAAAAGATCTTGGGAATATGAGGTGAATGTTATGAAAAAGAAAATTATTAAGCGTAGTCTTTTAGGTTTTCCGCTTGGAATCACAATCGGCTATTTAATTACAATCTTGATTTCTCTTGGTTTGGCAAATGGATATTACTCGCCTTGTGTTCCCGAACTCATATCGCTTATGGGAAATGAAATCAATGCTGTTGTTTTGCAAACAATTCTTTGTGGAATATTAGGTGTGGGATTTGCAGCAAGTTCAGTAATATGGGAAATTGATAATTGGAGCATTGTAAAGCAGACAGGAATTTACTTTTCAATTATTTCAGTAATAATGTTACCAATCGCTTATTTTGCATATTGGATGGAACATAGTGCAGTTGGATTTTTAATTTATTTTGGAATTTTCGCTTTAATTTTTGTAGTTATATGGATAATACAGTTTGGTATAGGCAAATATAATGTAAGAAAAATGAATGAGAAATTGTTTCAAACGAATGATAATGGAAATGAGTAAGCAACAACGGATACTCTGCCCTGTCTGCTTATCGGATCCGAGTACAGCGAGGAGCTCGTTTTGTCTCATAGCGCGCGTGGAAGCTTGGTACTTTAGTGCCGAGTTCCGCTCACTAAAGATTGATGGATGGAGGTTTAGAAGTGGAAACATATGAAGGAAAACAGAAATCAAAAAACGGAATCAAAAGGCTGATTTTTTCAGTCTTGTCGATCTTGCTTCAAGTCGTCTTTTTGGTTTTGATTTTTACCAGACTGAATGAATATGCAAGCATCATTGACTGGACGACGCGAGTGCTCGCAATTTTGCTGGTGCTCTTTATCTACAGTCAAAACCAGACGGCGACGATGAAGGTGCCGTGGATTATTTTGATTTTGGCATTTCCGATTCTGGGCGTGGCACTGTATTTTCTGGTCGGACTAAACGGCGGAACGAAGAAAATGAAGCGGCGTTACGATGAAGTTGACGAAAAACTGTTCAAGTATTTGGGCGAGGGCGTCAAGAATCCTGACGGCAGAGGAATTTCCGAGTATATTCGCAAATATTCGGGGTATCCCGTTTATGAAAATACAGAGGTGAAATACTTCGACGAAGCAATCAAGGGACTTGATTCGCAGCTCCATGATCTGGCGCTTGCCAAGGACTTCATCTTCATGGAATACCATGCAATCGAGGACAAGGAAGCATGGCAGAAGATTCAGACGGTTTTGGAAGAACGCGTCAAGGCAGGCGTTGAGGTTCGCGTTTTTTATGACGATATGGGATCGATCGGGTTCGTCAACATGTCGTTTGCCAAAAAACTCGAAGCAGTCGGAATCAAGTGTCGCGTTTTCAATCCGCTCATGCCAGGGCTCAACATGTTCTTGAACAATCGCGACCATCGCAAGATCACGGTGATTGACGGCAAAATCGGCTATACCGGCGGGTATAATCTCGCAAATGAGTATTTCAACTTCACGCATCCTTACGGTGAGTGGAAAGACACCGGCATAAGAATTTGCGGCCAGGCGGTCAGGTCTTTGACGGTTTCATTTTTGGAAATGTGGAATGCTTCTTCAAAGGAAGAACGTGACAGTGAAGAAAATTTGGCATTTTATCTCAAGGACAGAAATTATCCAAAAAATTGCGCAGGCTACATTCAGCCGTATGCCGACAGCCCGCTTGACGGCGAACAGGTCGGTGAAGAAGTCTACATCAGCATGGTCAACAAGGCTGAAAATTATTGCTATTTCATGACTCCGTATCTGATCATCACGGATGAGCTGGCTCATGCACTGTCGCTTGCGTCAAAGCGCGGAGTCGACGTCAGAATCGTTACGCCTGGGATTCCTGACAAAAAGCCGATTTACCGCGTGACGCGTTCTTTTTACAACGTGCTTGCGGAAAACGGAGTGCGCATTTTTGAATGGACGCCTGGTTTTTGCCACGCCAAAATGAGCGTGGCAGACGATCGACTGGCGACGTGCGGAACGATCAATCTTGATTACCGCAGCTTGTATCATCATTTTGAAAATGGATGTTTTATGACGGACGTGCCGGCCGTTCTTTCGATTAAGGAAGATTTTGACGAAACGTTCAAGCAGTGTCGCGAAGTTACTGAAAAGTACAGCGTCAAGTGGAGCGCGCCTCATCGCTTGAGTCAGATGATCATGCGTTTGTTTGCGCAATTGTTATAATTATGAAAAGATTTTTCCCGTCTTTTCGGCGTGCGGGGGAAAATCTTTTTTATTTGAAAAATGCAGTATCCGCATCACGCTGATGGTGGTCAGGTTGAGCAGATGCGTAGCTGTTTGGCAAGCCTGCGATGCGCAACGCTGGATTTGGCAAAATTATTGCTTACGGGCAAAACGTGGAAAACTGGGATTTGCCCGTAAAACAAGACGGGCGGTTACGGGCAAAACGAGAAAAACTGAGATTTGCCCGTAAAGCAAGATGGGCGGTTACGGGCAAAAAGTCAAAAACTGGAATTTGCCCGTAAAATGAGACGTGCGGTTACGGGCAAAACGTGGAAAACTGAGATTTGCCCGTAAAATGAGATGGGCGGTTACGGGCAAAAGGACAAAAACAGGGATTTGCCCGTAAAACGAGCTTGCAGACAAAACGGACTTCTGCAATCATTGCGCCTGTTTTTGGTGCAGGGACGTTTTCTTTGAGATTCGCGGGTTTCAGCGCTTTGATGAGACTTACCAGAAAAGATGATGATTGCCGGATAACGTTCGTATTTTGCTTGACTTGGCTGACTTTTGTAGCGTATCATGGATTCTATGCGTAATTTCTGGAATTCGAGGTAAAAATATGACAACAAAGAAAAAGTGGCACGTAATGACAGCAGTCGTCGCAACGACGATCATGAGCTTTTGCGGCGTTTTGATCGAAACGTCGATGAACGTGACTTTTCCGACGCTCATGAAGCAGTTCGGAATCGACGCGGGAATGATTCAATGGGTGACGACTGCCAATCTGCTGACGGTTGCCATCAGCATCCCGTTGTCAGCCTATTTGATTCGAAACGTTTCCGAAAAAAATCTGTTTGTCAGTTCAAATCTTTTTTTTCTGCTTGGCGTGATTTTGGATTCGATTGCGGGAAATTTCGAACTGTTGTTAGCCGGTCGCATCCTTCAGGGAATCGGCACCGGACTTGCCTTGCCGCTTGCGATGCACATTATTTTGGAGCACGTTCCGTTGGAAAAACGCGGTTTCATGGTCGGCGTGGCCACAATGACGACCTGCTTTGCGCCTGCAATCGGTCCGACCTATGGCGGAATTATTCTGCATCATTTTGACTGGAACAAGATTTTCCTGTTTCTCGTGCCGATTCTTGCGATTTCTTTTGTCGTCGGAATCATGTCGATTCCTCAGCGAAAAATTGAAACAAGGACCGGTTTCAATTTTGGCGGATACTTCTTTTTGGCATTGGGTTTGGCGCTTTTGCTGGTTGCCATCGAGCGTTTTTCGATTTGGCTGCTTTTGTTCAGCATCATGGCGCTTTTGATGTTTTATTTTTCCAACAAAAAGAAGCGTCTCATCAGTCTGAGCGTCTTTTCCAATCAGCGCTTCGTCTGGTTCATGTACGGTGCTTTGGTCACGCAGGCCATCGCGCTTGGCATCTCATTCATTTTCCCGAATTATCTTCAGATCGGGTTGCATCAAAATACCGTCACGGCAGGGCTGTTCATGCTTCCGGGCGCAACGTTCGTGTTCCTGCTCGCACCGGTTTCCGGTCGATTGATGGATGAATTGGGTTATTTCAAACCGATTGTCTTCGGACTGACGCTTGCATCTTTGGGTTTGGCTTTTTTGGCCTTTGTCTTGCCAAATGCAGGGGTGAAACTGCTTTTGTGCGGCGACGTTGCCACAAAGATCGGCATGGGGCTTGCGGCAAGCAGTCTGGTTGCGACAAGTCTCAGTCAGCTGGAACGCGAAGAAGCAATCGACGGCAACAGCGTTTTGAATACTTTGCAGCAGTTTTCCGGAGCGCTTTCGACGACTGTCGTTTCCGTCATCTTCGGCTGGGCTCAAAAAACGATGCCAAACGGCAGCATGGTCGGCAGTCGCATTTCGATCGTGCTGATTTTGGCGATAACTTTGATCGCATTGGGCTTGGTGCTGAAATTAAAGTTTGAAGCGAGAAATTAATCGATGTCTGCGTGCTGTATGTTTAATTATGTCCAGCCGGAACCCCCGTGACTTTGGTGCCCTGTCAAGCTTTGCAGGCAGCTTTTTCATATAGATGAACAAATTGCAAAACAGGACTTTTGAACCCCGGTGTTCTCAGAAGCCCTGTTTTTTATCGGCAACATGAAAGGATCTGCCTGGCAAAACCCAATCTTAATGCATTCTTATAGGCGTTTTGACTTAACTTGAGTTATTATTTACTTAGAAGCTTTTCGAAAGGGAGTTTATGGATGGAAGATGCTAGATACGGCGGCTTGACTCAAAAAGAAGTCAAGGAACGAATCAACGCCGGAAAAACCAATCAGTCGGACGCTTCGACCGGACTGACCGTCAAGCAGATCATTTTGAGCAATACTTTGACGTATTTCAACTTGATCTTCCTGGTGATCACGGTGCTTTTGTGCATCGTCGGATCGTTTCGCAATCTGACCTTTTTGCCGATTATCTTGTGGAACATCATCATCGGAATCATTCAGGAATGGCGCGCAAAAAAAACGCTTGACAAAATGAACCTGCTGAACGCTCCGCATGCAGTCGTCGTGCGCGACGGAAAAGAAAGCAAGGTCACGTCTGAAGAACTGGTGCAAGACGATGTCGTGCTTCTTTCGGCCGGCGAGCAGATTTGTGCGGATGCGACGGTGCTTGAAGGAAACGTTCAGGTCAACGAATCGCTTTTGACGGGCGAGTCGGATGAAATCGACAAGAAAAAAGGGGATACGCTTCTTTCCGGCAGTTTCGTCGTTTCGGGAAGGTGCCATGCGCGCCTGGACAAGGTCGGAAACGAGTCCTACATATCAAAATTAACGTCGGAAGCCAAAACGATCGACGGTTATGAACAGTCTGAGATGGTGCGTTCGATCAATGAAATCATCAAGTGGGTCGGAATCGTCATTATTCCGATCGGGGTCATTTTGTTTTACCAAAGCTTCTTTTTAAATGGCGTCACGTTTCAAAAGAGCATTACGTCAATGGTTGCGGCCGTTTTAGGGATGATTCCCGAAGGACTGTATCTTTTGACGACGGTTGCCCTGGCCTTGAGCACGATGAGGCTTTCGAAACGCAAGGTTTTGCTGCATGACATGAAAAGCATCGAAACGCTGGCTCGCGTTGACGTTTTGTGCGTCGACAAGACCGGAACGATTACTGAACCTGAGATGAAAGTCAAGGAAGTCGTCTTTGAAGAAGAAGACGTCACTGAGAGGCTGACGGACTACGTGCTTGCCTCAAGGGACAACAATGCGACGATGCAGGCGCTGCAGTCGTTTATCCCGGAAGATGCAGAGCAAAAACATGCTGCTCTAAAGGTTGTTCCGTTTACGTCTTCGACAAAGTATGGCGGAATAATCTTCGATGATGCGACGTACTTGTTAGGAGCACCGGAGTTCATCATGCGCTCTGAATTTGAAAAAATCGAAGATAAGATTTTGCCGTATACGGATAAGGGGTACCGTGCGCTTTTGTTTGCGAAGTATGACGGCACTGAGCTTGAACATGGCCTTTCAGGCAGCGTTGAGCCGTTGGCCTATGTGATTTTTGAGAATCCGATTCGTCAAAACGCCAGGCAGACGTTTGAATATTTTAAAAAACAAAAAGTTGCGATCAAGGTCATTTCGGGCGACAATCCGAAAACCGTTTCCGAAATTTCCGAACAGGCCGGAATCGATGGTGCCAGAAATTACGTCGATGCTTCGACTTTGACAACCGATGCGCAAGTGGAAGAGGCACTTGAGACAAAAACGGTCTTCGGACGCGTGACTCCGAAGCAAAAGCAGGCTTTCGTATCCGCTCTGCAAAAAAACGGGCATACCGTCGCGATGACGGGCGACGGCGTCAACGATATTTTAGCGATGAAGGATGCGGATTGCAGCGTTGCGATGGCATCCGGCAGCGAGGCAACCGCACAAGTTGCGCAAGTCGTCCTGCTTGATTCCGATTTCGTGCACATGCCAAACGTCGTTCTTGAAGGAAGACAAGTTGTCAATAATATCCAGCGGTCGGCAAGCCTGTTTTTGGTCAAGAATATTTTCTCGCTGCTGATGGCGGTCTTTTCGGCTGTTTTGATGTTTACGTACCCGCTTGAGCCTTCGCAGATTTCCCTGGTGACGGGATTTACGATCGGCGTTCCCGGCTTTTTGCTGGCGCTTGAGCCGACCAAAGACCGAATCAAGGGGCATTTTTTGACGAACGTGTTCATCAAGGCTTTTCCGGCCGGATTGACCGATATGGTTTCGGTTGCTGCGCTTGTGGTCTGCGGCAAGATTTTCGGCATTTCCGATGATGAGATTTCGACGATGGCGACGCTGCTTTTGGGTGCGATCGGGCTGATCGTTTTGGTTCGGATCAGTCGGCCGTTCAATAAGAAAAAGTGGGCAATTCTATGGCTCAACGTTGCGGGTCTGGTCTTTTGCTTCTTGTTTTTGAAGCATCTTTTTGCGATCAGTCCGCTGTCAAGGGCCGATTTTTTGTTGGTCATCGTCTTCATGTTTGCGGCCGATTCGATTTTAAGGCATCTGACGCATGCAACGGAGCGCATTGCCAGGAAAATTCGCAGGAAGAGGCAGGATTTACCGAAGCATTTTGGCAAGAAGGGGTAGTTTATTTTGGAAATAGTTCAAGCAACAAAAAATGATTTATCAGAGCTCTGCATTTTTTATGAAAAGGTTTGCGAGCAGCAAAAATTTGACAAATATTCGCCTGACTGGCACTGGGGGCAATATCCGTGTCGTGACGATCTGGAGTATGCGATCGCAAATCGGCTGTTTTTGCTCGGACGCATCGATGGAAAAATCGCAGCAGCGGGAATTTTGTCAGACGGCGACGATGATGCATACAATCATGCGGACTGGAAGGAAACAGAAGATGTCTGCGTGCTGCATCTGTTTGCCGTTTCGCCGGAATTCAGGGGGCAGGGCATCGCTTCTTCGATGCTTTCTGCGATAAAATCCAGTGCAAGAAAAGCGATTCACCTCGACGTGATCGAAGGCAACGATTACGCCGGAAAATTATATCGCAAAAACGGTTTTGCGCTCGTCAAGCAAACCGAACTTTTTTACGATGACATCGGTGAAAAGGGCGCAGAACTTTATGAATGGGTTTCGCCGAAAAAAGCAGTCGAAACGAACAGGCTTTATCTGCGCAGGCTAAACGAGCATGATGCAATGAGAATCTATGAAACGTGGGCAAATAATCCTGAAGTTACGCGTTATCTGACTTGGGACGTTCATGAAAGCGTCGACGTGACCAAGAAGATCATTGCGGAATGGATGCGTGCCTACGAGGATGAGAAGTGCTATCGATACGGCATCTGCCTTAAGGAAACCGACGGATTGATCGGCATGATCGATGTCGTCGGTCATGAAGACGAGGTGCCGGTCATCGGATACGTTTTGGGAAGAAGATACTGGGGCAAAGGCTATATGACGGAAGCCTTCAAAGGTTTCAGCGATTATTTGCTTGAAGAAGGCTTTCCTGAAATCAGGATTGAAGCAGAAGAGCAAAACCTGGCAAGCAACCGCGTCATCATGAAGTGCGGCTTTGATTTCGTCGGCAAGAAGACAATGCCGGTCAAGGGAAGAGACGTCACTGTTAACAAATATTGCAAGAAAGCATGAGAAACCATTTCCATCTTGAATTAAAGAAAATGCCGAACAAGGCGGTCGACTCAAGGCTGACTTTGTCCGGCATTTTTTTGATTTTTTACGTGTGAAAAACTATCTTTTTAAAAAGGGACGCTGCTCAACCAATTTCAGCCAGAATTTCATCCGGATTTACGGACAAATGGCACATTTTTGCTGATTTGTCCGTAAGCAAAATGCATTTTACGGACAAACCGCCATTTTCCGGTGATTT
>OIYG01000982.1_pt1 | contig 23782 bp, 35 predicted proteins | sample 1587861 | NCBI WGS metagenome assembly OIYG01 (sample SAMN03283272) | human gut metagenome | biome: human-associated habitat; material: feces | host: Homo sapiens | place: Peru | collected 2012 | reverse complement strand
AAATACGATTACTGGCTCTCAGAAGAGGGCTTGACAAAGATAGACGGATGGGCGCGCGACGGGTGCACGGACGATGAGATCGCTAAGCACTGCAACGTAGCGCCCAGGACGTTCGCGAACTGGAAAGCAAAATACCCGCAGCTGGCGGCGATCTTACGGCAGGGCAAGGAATACGCTGACAGGCGCGTTGAGCGATCTCTTTACCAGAGGGCGCTTGGCTGCCGTGTGGAGGAGGTCATCTACAACGGCGACGGCGACATCGTAAAACGGATCGTCAAAGACGTCCCGCCAGACGTGACTGCGATCATCTTCTGGCTGAAGAACCGCAAGCCAGAAGAGTGGAGAGACAAGAGGGAGGTCGTCAAGGATGATGATAACGACCAGGTGCTGCTGTTCCTCAAGGCGATGAGGGGCGAATGATAAGGCTAAGCCCGAAACAGATCGAGTATACGAAGAACGCAACGCACCGGTGGAATGTCAAAAGCGGGGCAGTCCGATCCGGTAAGTCGTTTGTTGATACGGCGAACGTGATCCCAGAGAGGATCATAGAGCGGCTCGGGCTTCCCGGGCTTGTGGTGATCCTGGGCGTATCCCGTGAGACTGTAGAGCGAAACGTCCTGCAGCCTATGCGCGAGATCTTCGGTAACCGGATCGGCTCGATCAAACCAAGCACAAACACCGCTATCCTGTTCGGTCAAGAGGTCTACTGCCTGGGTGCTGAAAAGGTCAGCCAGGTTGCCAAGATCCAGGGCTCGAGTATCAAGTATTGCTACGGTGATGAGATCGCCAAGTGGAACAAGAGCTTTTTCGAGATGCTCAAGTCTCGTCTTGATAAGCCTTACAGCTGCTTTGATGGGGCGTGCAACCCGGAGCACCCGACGCACTGGCTCAAGGAGTTCCTGGACAGCGATGCGGACATTTACCTGCAGCACTATGAGCTATTCGACAACCCGCATCTTCCGCAGGCTTACGTGGAAAACCTTTGCAAGGAATACGAGGGCACGATCCTCTATGATCGCCTGATAAAGGGCCTATGGAAGCGGGCAGAGGGTGCGATCTACAGAAACTACGCAGACAGCCCGGTGGCCTTTGCGGTAGCCGGTAAGACGATCATAGACAAGCCGCTTGAGCGTCGCCCGAAGATCCAGAGGATCGTGATAGGCGTGGACTTCGGCGGCAATCAGTCTGGCCACTCTTTCGTGGCCACGGCGTTCTTGCACGATGGCAGGATCGTCCCGGTCGCATCCCGTAGAGTGATGGCTAAGGACTTCGGCAAGCCGATCGATGCGAGCATCCTGGACGGTCTTGTCTGCGACTTCGTTGAGTTTGTCATAGGCAAGTACGGCGGCGTGACTACGCTGTACTGGGATAACGCCGAGACCGTTCTGGGGAACACGATCAGAAACGCCATCGCAGGCAGGTGGCCAGAGATCTCGGTCAGACCTGCGTGGAAGACCAGGATCAAGGACAGGATAAACGCAACGCTTCGGCTCATGGGCGCGGGGCGTTTGCAGCTAACAGAAGACTGCGAGAGCTTATCAACGGCTTTCCAGGAAGCTGTATGGGATGATAAAAAACAAGAGGACGAGCGGCTGGACGATGGCACGAGCGACATCGACAGCCTGGACGCTTTTGAATACACGATAGAACGAGATATCAAGTATCTCCTGGAGGGATGACATGGGGCTGATTATGAACCTCTGGAGGAGGGTGCAAAGCATGTTTGAGAAAACGGATTTAAAACAAGTGATCGGCGGTGAGATCGAGCTTACTGCCCAGATGATCGACAGTATAGACCTGTGGCAGAATATGCTCACAGGATCCGCGCCATGGACGAATAAGACCCCGTCCCTGGGGCTGGAGATCGGTATCTGCAGGGAGTTTGCCGACGTGTCCATCAACGAGATGGAAGCAAAGGTCGAAGGCAATGACTCGCTAGATCAGATCTTTCAGACCGCGGTCAGAGATCTCAACGAGAATTTGCAGGATGGTCTGGCGCTCGGTTCGCTGATCATCAAGCCGCTGATGGGCGGCCAGGTAGAATACATAACGGCGGATAACTTTATACCGGTCCGTTTCGACAACGGCAGACCGGTCGACTGCGTTTTTATCGAGCGCAAGCAGCTGAATGAAAACAAATTCTACCACAGATTTGAACGGCATACCTTGACCCCTGCGGGCCTTATGATCACGAACAAAGCATATATGAGCACTTCGAGCTCCAAGATCGGTACCCCGGTAAGCCTTGATGCAGTAACAGACTGGGCGGATCTGCCTGAAGAGATCAGCTACCCTGGCATGACCAAGATCGACTTTGGGTACTACCGGAACCCGCTCAAGAACCGCATCGACAACAGTCAGTGCGGTGTTTCTGCATATTCCGGTCCTGCTATCAACAGGATCAAGTCCGCTGATATACAAGCGGCAAGGCTCGACTGGGAGTATGAATCCGGTGAGCGCGCGATCCATGTAGACGAGAGGGCGCTTAAAACCAGCTTAAACGGCAAGAAGTCAGTGGCGAAAAGCCATGAGAGACTTTATCGCGGATTGAACATAGACCAGAAGAACGATGAGCTATTCAAAGAGTACAGCCCTCAGATGCGAGATGACAGCTACAGACAGGGCCTTGAGACGGCGCTTCGTCAGGTCGAGTTCTCCGTAGGGCTGGCGTACGGCGATCTGTCAGACGCACAGTACGTAGAAAAGACCGCAACTGAGATCAAAGCAGCAAAACAGAGAAAATATAACCGCGTGGCGGCTATCCAGGAGAATCTTAAGGCGTGCCTGGAAGACCTGGTCGACGCGCTGGCTTTCTACAACTCAAGCTATACGACTACCTATTCACTCTCTTGCGCCTTTAATGACTCCATCCTGACCGACGAAGAGGCCGAAAGAAATCAGGATCGGCAGGATGTGAGCATGGGCGTACAGCGCCTGGAAGAATACAGGGCTAAGTGGTACGGCGAAGACATCGAGACCGCTTTGCAGAATCTTCCGGAGCAGGCAGGAAGCGTTATAGATAACCTGCCACCTGAAGAATAATGGCAGGCTATAAGGAAAAATACGCAGATCAGATCCAAGAGCAGTTCTATAAGCTCGAGGACCGGATCTGCGCGGACATAATTCGCCGGATAAAGAAGACCGGCGAGATCACCAGTACAGCAGACTGGCAGATTAATAAACTGACTGAGTTGGGCTACTCATCAGCTGAAATCGAGGATATGATCCGGGAGACGCTGAGACTCACATACCCGGACGTTTTCGAGATGTATGATAAGGTGATCGACTGGGAGTATGTGAGGAACCGTAAGATCTATGAACAGATCAACGCTGAGTATATTCCTTTTGAGGACAACGCGCAGCTGCAGCAGCTCTTACAGGCGGCAAAGGACCAAACACAGGAGCAGCTTCTTAACCTGACGCAGAGTCTTGGCGTCGCGCAGCAGATCGGCGGGCAATTTACATTCCTGCCTCTCACGCAGTTTTATCAGCAGACACTTGACGCCGCCGTTTTCGATATCGCCTCAGGCGTGTTCGACTATAACAGCGTGCTCAAGCGTACTGTAAACACGCTCAGCCGGTCAGGGATTCGATCCATTGACTATGCCTCTGGCTGGTCGAACCGGATCGCGGTCGCTGCCAGGCGTGCGGTGCTGACAGGGCTATCCCAGATGACAGCAAAGATCAACGAGTACAATGCGGAGAAGCTAGGCACTGAGTTTTTTGAGATAGACAGGCACGACGGCGCCAGACCTACCCACAGGCCTTGGCAGGGAAAAGTATGGAGCAAAGAGCAGCTAGTCTCTGTTTGCGGTCTGGGGACCGTTACGGGGCTGAACGGCGCGAACTGCTATCATGTATACTTCCCGTTCATTCCGGGGGTGTCTGAGCGCAATTACACTGATTCTGAGCTGCGCCGGCTAGACGCCTTAGAAGACCAGAAAAAGCGTTTTAAAGACAAAGAATACAACGCCTATGAGGCTAGGCAGAAGCAGCGGCAGATGGAGACTGCTATGAGAGCGCAGCGGACGAAAGTCAGAGGACTGGAACGCGGCGGGGCAGACTCGGAGGACATCACCATCGCAAAAGCCCGGTATCAGGGGCAGATGGCGGAGTATAAAGCGTTTTCCGACGCTATGGGCATCAAGCCGCAGATGAACCGGGTCTATATCGACGGGCTGGGCAGAGTGGCGCCGGGTAGAGGGTTTACAAGTGCTGCAAAACATAGTAAAATAAAAATAGATGAGCTAACACCATGTTTACGAAGAGTCCGCGACGGGAAAATCGTCGAAACGACAGTCGTCGAGTTAAGCTCAGCTCGTGGCCTTAAGGATTGGGAGTTTGACTGGGCGCGGCCTATCCGTGCAGGAGAGAAAGTTCTGGGGCTAAAGGCAAAAGGCGACGATCGACTACAGGGTTTAGTTGCGTTGGTGCCGGATCCGAAGAACTACGCAATGCGGGTTGATATAGTTGAGTCAGCGCCGTTCAATAGCCCACACAACAAGAAATTCGTAGCAAAAGAGTATGTGGGAGTTGGCGGTCATCTTTTCGCGGAGGCCGTTCGGCAGAGCTACGCCGCGGGGTTCGACGGGTTTGTAGCTTTTCGGGCTAAGACAAACCTCATTGAGCACTACGAGAAAGCACTAGGCGCGATCCCCATCAGCCCCCGTGAACGGTTGATGGTAATCGACGAGAAAGGAGCTAAGATTCTATATGAGAGATACTATGGCAAAGGCACTTGACGCCCTGGACGGTTTCGGACGATTGACCGACCCGTGGCCGAAAGACTATAAGGGCTACAATTTTAGAGATATGCGGAACTATTGCAAGAGAACCGGGAAAGACATGCGAGACCTGACTGAGCGCGAAGTGGAGAGCTTCCGGATAACAAACTAAAGCTTATCAAAGCACCTGAAAGGGTGCTTTTTTAATACCCAAAATTCGCTGAGCTGCAGGCGTACGAGAGCAGCACCCGAGCCAAGAGATAGGCGTAAAAAATCGTAGGGAGAAAGGAAACAGTATGAAAAGGGATTTTTTAGAAGGACTGGGGCTGAAAAAGGACGTGATCGACAAGGTCATGGCAGAAAACGGCAAAGACGTTGAAGCAGAAAAAGCCAAGGTAAAGGCGGCAGAGTCTGAAAGAGACAAGCTGCAGGAGCAGCTTGATGCCGCGACCGAGGCACTGGACGAGTTTAAGGACGTCAAGCCAGACGAGCTGCAGCAGACTATCACTGACCTGCGGAAGCAGATCAAGGACAAGGACGATGAATACGCAGCCAAAGAAGCTGATCGTGCTTTCAGGGAAAGCGTAGAGACGGCTATCAAGGACGCCGGCGGCAAGAACGCAAAGGCGATCATGGCCCTGCTTGATCTGGATGCGCTGAAAGAGTCCAAGAACCAGAAAGACGACGTTAAGACAGCGCTCGAGGGGCTGGCCAAAGACAATGACTATCTCTTTGGGTCTAGCGAGCCGATTCAGAACCCTACCCACTCTACTAATAGCCCGAAACCTGAGGACGGCGACTCCGCGCTCAGAGCAGCGATGGGGCTCCCGCCGTTAGAAAAGTAAAGAAAGGATTTTTAAATGCCAAATAGTATTACACTAGCGAAAAACTATATAGCTCTCCTGGATGAGGTATATAAGCTCGCGTCCCTGACTTCTGTCCTGGACTCTAACCCGACCGGAATGAGACAGGGCGCGAACGCAAACGAGATTTTGATCCAGAAGCTGTCTATGGACGGCCTGGCCGACTATTCCAGAAACGACGGTTACGTGAAAGGTAACGTAAAGCTGGAGTGGGAGACCGTAAAATTTAACTACGACAGAGGCAGACTCTTTGAAGTCGACTCCATGGACGACGAGGAAACCGTAAAAACTGCCTTCGGCAGACTGGCCGGCGAATTCGTGAGAACTAAGGTCGCACCGGAAGGTGATGCCTTCACCTTCGCGCAGTTGGCGTCTGAGACAGGAATCTCTAAGGTGTCCGCAGGCGCTACGCTGTCTACAGGGCAGAACGTCATGGACGCGATCGCAGCAGGCGCTGGCAAGATGGATGAGGATGAGGTTCCGCAGGATCAGAGATACCTGTTTATCACCCCGACCCTGGGTAACCTGATCAAGCAGATGGATACTACTAAGTCCAGAGAAATGCTTGACACCTTCGCAGGCGTGATCAGAGTTCCGCAGAGCAGATTTTATACTGCGATTGACCTGTATGACGGCGTGGATCACTCCGGTGCGTCCGGCGCAGATGAGTCCGCGGGCTACTTCACAAAGGCTTCTGGCGGTAAAGACATCAACTTCATGATCGTGCACAAGCCGGCGGTCATCAAGTTCAACAAGCATACCGCGGCGCCTATTATCGTACCGGATGCTAACCAGAGATCTGATGGCTATATCCAGAAGTATAGAAAATACAGCCTGGTCGACGTTTATGAGAACAAGAGAGCAGGTATCTACCTGCACCACAAGGCATAGGAGGCAAGCATGGGACGAATCGTGGGACTCATATTCGACTCCGACCCAGTTGAGCTGACAGATCTGACTAAGGCAGAGCTGAAAGAGCGGCTGGAGTCTGCAGGGGTCGAGTACGATGAAAGAATGAACAAGGATGAGCTGATCGCTCTCCTGCAAGAGTAGGGGCTGCGCTATGAAGGCGTACGCTACCTACTCTTTTTATACGGATACGTACGGTGGTGCGGCGGCAGAAAGCGAGTTCAATCGGCGGGTATATAAGGCCAGCCGTTTTCTCGACAAAATAACATTTGACCGCGCAGCCGCAGTAACGGATCCCGACACTCTCGAACTGCTCGCGTACGCCGTTTGTGAAATGGCAGACCAGTTGACAGCTGAGGCAGCTGCAGCAGTAGATGGCAAGACGGTGAAGTCCGTTTCAAACGACGGTTACTCCGTCAGCTTCGTCACAGAGGCTGACGGAGGAACCAGTTTGACCTCACAGAGGCTTTATAGCATCGCAGAGGGCTATTTACCTACTGAGCTGCTTTCGTTTGTCACAGGAAGCCTGGGGGCCCCGTATGAGTAGCCTGGTCTTCACCAACACCGTAACCCTGTTCAATCACTATCAAGGCCAGTGGTTCAAGACTGTTCTGACCGGCGTACAGTGGAAGGACAAGGTTACGAAGACCGTAGACTCTGACGGTAAGATCGTGGTCACGCCAGAAGTGAGCCTGACGGTTCCGGTAAGACCCGGTTATGTTGAACCTAAGGCCTTTACCGGCGAAGGCTTCACATTCGGCGCAGGCAACCTGGATGTGATCGTCCTGGGCGAGATTGCAGATGAGATCACACAGGATTTTACGATCACGAACCTGCGAAAGAAGTACGACCACGTAGCAACTATTTCAGGCATGGCGGATAACACGTTACGGTCGATGCTGCGGCACTGGAAGGTGACGGCAAAATGAAGCTGAAAATGAGGCGTGTGGAGTGCGACGTACAGAAGATCATAGACTCCCACGGTCTGGGCAAAGGCGGCGAGATACAACGGTACATTGACAGCGAAGTCCTTCGCCGCTGCGAGCCATACGTACCGAGAGACACCGGAGAACTGATCCGGTCAGGTGTAAGAAACACGGAAGTCGGATCTGGCAAGGTCGTATATAACACACCGTACGCCCGGCGCTGGTACTATGAGCCGGCTAAATTCCAGGGCGCGCCAAAGCGGGGTAACTACTGGTTTGATCGCATGTGCAATGAGGGAGGCCGGGAGGCTATCCTCAGAGGCTGTGTGGCGATCGCAAAAAAGAGGACGTAACTATGAGCAGAACAAGCGGAGTGGTGGACTGGCTTTCTGCCTGTCCATTTTTAGACAAGATCGAGGCGATCGACGTCAATCAGCTGTCACCGGAACTGGCGGCGCTTGGAGTCTACAAGCAGCCTACCAGAACGGTCACAGAGCTGATAGACGGAAGCGCTATCATCGATGAAGTTTACTATTTGCTTTTCCGCCAGCCTGCGCAGCTCGCGCAGGAGCGGCTGAGCAGTGAGGAGTATCTGGAGAAAGTCGAGGGCTGGATCGAGGATCAGAACTGGGTAGAGAACTTCCCACAAATCAGGGCAACGGTCCACGATGTAGAAGTGGTCAACACATTTTACATGATGGACCGCGATGACGATGAGGCGGTCTACCAGCTTTCGATCGCTATAACATACGAAAGGAAACCTAAATGATTAAAAAGCATCAAATCGGGTTATTCGTCAATACCGCGACCAGCGGTACGGCTAGCTGGGCGCGGATCAAGAAATCCACGGAGCTGAAGATCAGTATGAATCCTGAGACGGAAGACGTGGACTATATCGCGGACGAATCACCGACAACCGAATTAAAGCAGTATAAGCCTGCGATCTCGCAGCCACTCAAGATGATCAAAGGGGAGCCGGATTTTGAAGCTGTCTGGCCGAAGTTCTTTGATCTGAAGACCGGCGAGGAAGCCAAGATGGAAGTCCTGGTCGTGTTCATATTCGATAAAGATGGATCCGGGGTGACCACCAAGTACAAGGCATGGAAGACCAACTCGCTCGTCACGTTCAATGAGCTGAACGGCGTGGACAGCGAGCTGAGTTTTGACATCAACTTCGGCGGCACGATCGAACGCGGAACCTGTACGCTGACAGGCACGGCGCCGGACTACTCGCCGACATTTACAACTGGAACGGAAGCTAGCGGAGAAAACTAGGAGGAAACTATGGACAGAATGATCTACGACGGCCAGGAGTACGAGCTGGCCAAGATGAACATGAAGATGGCGCGCCTGATCGATAAGACGGAGAAATCCGCTACGGTCGTGGAGGCCTACACAAATGAACTGGAGACCGTCAAGGCGGCTCTGGGCGACGACACAGTAAAAGAACTGCTCGGTACGCTGGTCTTGGAAGACATCGAACTGACCGACCTCGTGCTGATCTACAACGCAGTTACTGCAGGCTATGAAGCCCGTATCGAGGCGGCAAGACGCGCAAAGGAAACGGTTGACGTGGATCGTCCGGCGCTCAAGGCTGTACGTGATATGGCGGATGATGTCAGAGTCATTCAGTCCATAGATAGGTAATAATGCTCGACCTTAGAACGAAAGGCCTGCCTAACGCCATCGCGGCGCACGGGCAGGCATTTTTACTTAACACTGACTTTAGGGTCTGGCTGGACTACCCTCGGTTATTTACAGAAGACCTGGGATCGCTCTTTGCAGATAGGGCGCCAGTCTTAACGCCGGAGGTAGCCGGTCAGCTGGATCTGTTTTACAACCCGCCGAAAAAAGTGCCACGTGCGACCGGGTCAGGTGCTCCGGTCGTGGACTGGGAGATTGATGCCGACCTGATCTATGCGGCGTTCCGGCAGGCGTATGGTATTGATCTTCTGACTACTGATCTGCATTGGCACGAGTTCAAGGCGCTCTTCGATGCGCTGCCGGATGATACGCTAATGGTCAGGGTGATCCAATGGCGGAGCTACAAGGGCTCTGACAAAGACATATTGGAACTGAAAAACGCATGGGCGCTGCCTGAAAAGCTCACAGAAGCAGAGCAGCAGGCAGTGGATGAGTTTAACGAGCTCTTCGGGTGATGTAGGTGTCTGATGGCAGAATGATATTTGATACCCTGCTTGATGTGACGGGTATCAGAAAAGGACTAGAAAAGATAAAGGGCATGTCTGCCGACGAGCTCAAGGGCGCGGGAAGCGTCTTCGAGGAAACCGGCGGCAAGCTGACAAAATACATCACGAAACCTGCTCTGGGTGCGGCTACGGCTCTCGCAGGGCTTTCCTTGGTTAAGGGCTTTAACCGTCTCAAGAACATCGATACGGCGAAAGCCCAGCTTGAGGGCCTGGGGCACTCCGCAAAAGAGGTCGAGGCGATCATGGACTCAGCTATGCAGGCGGTAAAAGGTACAGCCTACGGCTTCGACGAAGCGGCTACAGCGGCGGCGTCTGCCGTAGCGGCGGGAATCAAGCCGGGGCAAGAGCTGACCCGCTACCTTGGGCTAGTAGGAGATGCTGCGGCGCAGTCTAAGCTATCTTTCACGGAGATGGGCTCGATATTCAACAAAGTCATGGCGTCCGGCAAGATCTCCATGGAGGAGGTCAACCAGCTGGCAGACCAGGGCATCCCGATCTATAAGATGCTTTCCGAACAGCTGGGGGTTACCCAGGCGGACGTCCGGGAGATGGTGTCGGCGGGTAAAGTCGACTCCGAGACGTTCCTTAAGGCGATCGAGACCAATATCGGCGGCGCGGCTAAGATCATGGGCGAAAAGTCCTTTACAGGCGCTCTTGCTAATATCGGCGCGTCCCTCAGCAGAATCGGCGCGAACTTCCTTGACGCCGGCGGCAAGGGCGGAGGTTTCTTCTCACAGCTCAAACCACTTATGGCGGATCTCATGGACACCCTGGCGGGGCTTGAGGACAAAGCTGCCGTATGGGGTGAAAAGTTCGGTAAAGCGTTCTCGACGGTGGTCAAGATCCTCCGGACTGTGCCCGCTCCTGTGCTGGCCATCGGTACGGCTATGGCAGTATCCGCGGGGCCAGCGCTGCAGCTCACTGGGAAAATACTGAAAACAGTCGGGGCGGTACAGACATTCAAAGCTGAAGAAAAGGCTATGAGTACGCTCGCGGGGATCGCGAACGGCAAACTCACGGTACAGCAGGCTCTGGCCATGAAACTAGGGGATGCATTAAAGAAAGCAGCAAGCAGCGCGCTGGCATTTGTGAAGAACCTGGTCACAAAGATAACGACGACCGTTACAGATACGGCGACGACTACCGCGAACACAGTAGCGACTACCCTCAACGGTACGGCAGCAGGCGCCGCGGCGAAAAAAGTACTCGCTTTTGCATCCGCGCATAAAGTCGCTATGCTGGCATCGCTGGGGCTTGTTGGCGCGCTTGTCGCGATGGCGGTCTATATGGCGAAGAGCGGACTCAGCGCTGATGAAATGGCAGCCAAGATCACAGGCTTTGCGGATATGGCTGCGGCGATGATAACGAACTTCGCGAACGCGCTCCCGCAGATGCTCCCGCAGCTTACAGCGGCGTTTGTCCAGGTGATCAACTCCCTGGTAAGCACACTGCCGACGCTGATCCCTGCCCTACTGCAGGCAGCGATCTCGCTGTTTATGGCCTTAGTCGACGCGCTCCCTACCGTCATCCAGGCGTTAGTAGTGGCGCTGCCGACGGTGATCCTTGCAGTGGTCAACGCGCTGGTTGCGGCGCTCCCTACCCTGCTACAGGCGGCGATCACACTGTTTATGGCATTCATTCAGGCGATCCCTACGATAGCCTCGGCGCTGATCCACGCTATGCCGCAGATCATCTCGGCGATCGTGCGCGGGCTGCTTGCAGGTATCGGCCAGATCTTCAGCGTCGGCGTTCAGATCCTGAAACGGCTCTGGTCTGGTATCAGCAGCTGGGGCGGCAGCCTCAAGAGCAAGGTACTCTCGCTGGCGCGATCGCTTCCGGGGAAGATCAAAGACGGCATCGGCTCACTTGTGTCGATCGGTAAGAACTGGATCGAGGGCCTGTGGAACGGCATCAAAGACAAAAAGGACTGGCTATGCAACAAGATCAAGAGCCTGGCGAGCAACGCAAAAGACGCGATCAAGGACTTCTTCGGGATCCACTCCCCGTCCGTTGTGATGGAAAAAGACGTCGGCGTTTATATCCCGGAAGGCATCGGCGTAGGTATCATGCGCCGGACAAAAGCCCTGGTCGCAAGAGTGCGTGAGCAGGCGGCAGAAGTCAGAAGCGCGTACGCGGAAGGCTTAAACGGCGGAGCGATCACTACGATCGGCTCCCGGTTCGCTACGACGGTGGCGCAGACTGCCCCAGTGGCGGCGGAGCCCGCAAACGTGGAACAGACCTTTAATTTTTATCAGCCGTTCGAGTCGCCGATCGAAGTGGCCCGCAGGCTGAAGCAACAGGCGATGTATGGATTGGAGGGCGATAAATAATGCCAGACAGAACAGTATTATTAACGGCCGTCCGATCTGACGGCCAAGTCTTCGAGTATGAAGGTGACGACTGGGGGGTCACCAGTCTTGAGGGACTGGATTTTCCGAAGTTTGAGATCTCGAAGGCTGACAGGGGTTACGGCAATGGCTCGATCATTACCGGTAAACGAAAGGAAGCGCGCGATATTGACATCGTGGCGAGAGAGCGCAATGCGGGTAACAACACGCTAGACCGCCCTCTCGCTCTGGGCTTCCATAACAGCAATTTTACCTTTGACCTTTATATCACCTATATGGGTGTTACCAGGATCGCGAAAGGCTGCGAACTGCAGGGATCTAAATGTCCGTCGGGAAACGTCTTTGACGCCTTGACGCTCACCGTGTCTTACCTGCACCCTGATTCTGACCTGCTGGGAGAGGCCAGCGATTCGACGAATTTTACTGCGGTAGACCCTATGTGGCACTGGTCGCGGGTCTATACTCAAGGCGGGGCGCTGATCTACGGCGTTATCAATCACGCTACGAGTAAGGTTATCAACTACCTGGGCAGTGAGGATACGTTCATACATGTACGCCTGGAAGCTACAGGATTCGTTGAGGGCGTCAATGTCGGCGTCGGGAGCACGATAGTCCATATTGATTGCACGCTGGGCTCTGGGGACATCCTGGAGCTTGACAGCGAGGCGAAAACAGTAAAGGTGAACGGCGTGGATATTGCTCCGGCAAACTATGACGGTGAGCTGGTACCTAAATTGATTTTGACCTACGGCGATAACGTCGTCACGGTCAAGGCAGACGATGAAGGTAACACAGCCTTTGACGCTGACGTGACCTATGTCGGCAGATACGGAGGTATCTAATGATCAGGGCGACAGATTACACGGGAAAGCTTTTGGGAAATGTGGACTTTATCGAGGCAAGCTGGGACCGTAAATGGTCGGAGCCGGGTTCGTTTATGGTTTATATGACCCTGGGCGAGTATAACAGGCTAAATGCTCTGGGCATGAAGTACCTGGAAAACGTCGGCAGGCCGGAAACGGGAGTGATTCAGAAGGTCGAGTATAAACGCGAGACTTCGGGGCCTACCATTACGGTCTCCGGCAAGTTCGTTGACACGATTCTGGACTTCGGCTCGTACCGGAAAACGCAGGTCGTGAGCGCCTCGACGGCCACGGCGGTCAAGACTGCGATCGCATCGTACATAGCCAACGCGACTGCAGGCGTAACGGTCGGAAGCGTGACCTATAAGCCTATCAAGTCAGTAGCGATCGACGGGGGCTCCAGCTTCCCTAACGTGGCAGACGTTTCGATTGAATCTGATACGCAAATGGGCGAGGCGCTCTATTCAATCCTGTCAGGAACGGGATACGGGCTGCTGACTTCGGTCACTTCGTATCCTGCCGCAGACAATTCTGGATCCGTAGGGCTCAAGGTCAAATTCGCGCCTGGTGTTGAGCGAACAGAAGGTGACGCAGGCGTGTACTTCGGTAAGGCGTATAACAACGTGGACAGCATGAGTTACACCTTAGACGAGTCCGCGGAGTTCTGCCTTTACGAGATCCTGCAAGAGGTCGAGTCTGACGTGTACGGAAGTTACTCAACCTCCTACTTTCCGATCAAGTTCACGGAAGTCGAGAACGGCGAGACGAAGTATTTTATAGGATGCACGTACTACTACGAAGGCAACAAGCCGAGCAACCTGGGTGCGTGCTACCCCAAGAAAATCCTTAAGACGTCCCTGTCATCAGATGAGTGCGACCTGAGGGTCACGACCACTGCGAATCAGCAGAAGATCAAAAACCTGATGCAGAAAAAGGCGCAGCTGGATATGTTGGACCACTATAAGGTGGAAACCATTTCTATCAACGTGATCCAGGAGCGTTTTACCTATCTGCGCGATTATGATCTCGGCGACCGGTGCGTTGCTCTGATCGACGATATGGAGCAACTATTTTATGCCCGGATCGAACAGATAAACGAGACCCACAAGTCCAACAGGATCGACGTGGAGCTGGTCCTGGGGACGCCGAGCAAGCAGAAATGGAGGACTAGGTAATGGCAGAAATTTATTGCCCATTTGAATCACTAAACACGGGAACGACAGACGAGCCCGTTTACGATCGAGCGATCACCGCAGAAATGGAGCGGATCTTTAATAAGCTGCGTTACACTAACGGGGTTTTTAGCTCCGTAGGCAGTGCACTTGCGGTGTCCGCGAATAACAGTATGATCGTCACGGTAGGAACCGGCGGAGCGCACATTGAAGGTGCGATGTATTTCAATTCTGCGCCGCTCAACCTGGCGATCGAAGCAGCAGACGCGTCGCTGAACAGAATCGACCGCGTAGTACTGCAGTTCAATACCTCGGTATCTGTCAGGTCTATCCGCGCGCTGATCCGGACAGGAACAGCGGCGACAAACCCGGTAGCGCCGGAGCTGCGGCAGGAGTCGAACCTGTTTGAGATCGCACTGGCGGATGTATATGTCAAGAAAGGCGCTACAGGTATAGCGCAGAGCGCGATCACCGACCAGCGGTTAAACTCTGCGCTGTGCGGCTTCGTCGTAGCGGCGATCCCATCTAGCGTAGACACAACAGGGCTGTTCGATCAGTACCAGACCGCATTAAATGAATGGCTCGACACGGTGGCTGCGGCCCTGGACGACACCCTGGCGGGGAATCTGCAGAACCAGATCACCGCACTGGGAACCAGATTGACCGCAGAAGAGAACAAGGTACAGCCGATCAATAAGGGCGGTACAGGAGCTACTACAGCGGAGGGCGCCTTGACTGCATTGCTAGAAAACAAAGCCCTCCCTATCTCGAAGGGCGGAACTGGCGCAACAACGGTGGCTGAGGCTAAAAATAACTTAGAGCTTAAATACACCGGAAACGCCGTAAGTGCTCGCGGGTCGACAAGCAGCTGTTCGTTGGCGGCAACTAAAAAGACAGTGGTGCCGCTCGATACATGGATCGCACGTACAGACAACGCGTTTACTTTTTCCAATAACGGTATAAAATGCCCGTATGATGGCGTTATACAGGTGTGCGGAAACGTTTATATTTCTGGCGGCGGCACCCGCACTACAGGATGTTATGTGCTCAAAAATGGATCGGAAGTGGTCAGTCAGTATTTCGATGGAGGCGTAGGGGGTGTAACCTCTGGAATGTGCATAATTCCGGTTAACGCTGGGGATGTGCTAACTTTAAATGCGAGAATGTCGGCAGCAGGTACATGCGCGCCGAATAATCCAGCAACAAGCTTGAACGTAGCGTACATCAGATAAGGAGGTAAAAAGTGAGTATTCCAGAAAACATACTGAATAAATATGGATTGCCAATACTCGAAACGTTTCGGGAAAATATGCAACCGGGTGAAAGTGAGATTATGTATTATGAACAGTTTTTAAAATCTACTGACCATATACCGTTAACGTTAATTGAAGGCTCTGTATCATCTTCCGACGTTGCGGAAGAATTGAAGTATCGGGAAATCGCACGGCAGGAGATCGCAAGGCTTGAAGGCAAGCCGAATGAGCCGAAAGCGGACAAGATAACGCTGGACGCGCGTATAACTAGCATTGAGGCAGATGTATTTAGCATGGCAGTAGACCATGAAGAACGAATCATCATGATGGAACTCGGACTGACCGAGTAGGAAGGAGTAAAAATGCTGTACAGAATGTTAAAAAGACTGATCGAGTTAGGAAAAACAGAAGGGCTGGAAGAACGAATCGACGTATTCTTTGCGGCCGGAAAACTCACAGAGGGGCAGTACAACGAACTGATCGAAATGCTGAAAAAGTAGGAGGTGTGAATCATGAGAAACGAAACCACTAAAGCGTTCATCCGGCTGCTAGTAGCGGCGATCTTAGCGTTTAACACAGTGCTGACTGCGAAGGGGCTGAATCCTATCCCGTTTGACGAAACGGCGTTCTCCGATGTCGCTTTACAGATTGCAACAGGGCTGTCAGTACTATGGCTCTGGTGGAAAAATAATAACATCACCAAGACCGCCAAGGAAGCGCAGAACTACAAAAAAGCACTGCAGGAAGACGGTGACGGGTCTGACTGTCTGGAAAAGGAGGTGTAATCATGGCATTTAGTACTGGGAAAACATATACGATCAAAGCGAGTTCCGGACTGAAAGTACGGACGGGCCCGGGAACAAACTACCGCCAGAAAAAGCGGTCGGAGCTGACAGCGGGCGGCAAAAAAGCCGCAAAGGTCGGCACCTACGCCGTTTTGAAAAACGGCACACGGGTGACGGCGAAGGCGGTCAAGACTGTAGGCAGTCAGGTGTGGGTGCAGATCCCGTCTGGATGGATCTGCGCACAGATCGGCAGCACGGTCTACCTGGGCGGCGGTGCGTCGTCCGGCGGCACGACAGTCTCCACGCCATCCGGAGGTGCATCCGCACATTTCAAAAAAGCGGAATTTAAGTGTAAATGTGGCGGCCGGTATTGCAATGGATATCCGGCAGGGAACACTTCTGCAAAGCTCTTAACCATTTTGGAGAAAATCAGAGCACATTACGGGAAGTCTGTGACTATTCGCTCTGGACAGAGATGCAAAAAGCGGAATGCACAGGTCGGCGGAGTATCCAATTCCATGCATACAAAGGGTAAGGCGGCAGATATTTATATCAAAGGTATTTGCGATACCGCCGCAGGGCGTAAACAGGTAGTCCGGCTGGCGTACAAGTATGGCGCTAAGTATTCTTATGCTAACACTAGGCAGATGGGCACGTCGGTACATATCAATGTGTAGAGGTGAGAAATGACGGATTTGATTCTAGCCGCATGCGGCCTGATCATCGCAGTCGGAGGCGCAGGCATGTATATAAAAAAAGTAGTCGACGCGCTTCGGCGGCCGCTGGACGAAGTACGGAACGACATTAAAGATATGAAAAAAGATCAGACAACGAATGAACGCTATTTTAAAAACGATGCAGACCGGCTCAACGAGCACGATAAGATCCTCAGGGAGATCCAGGAGGATCAGAAGCGCACGATGCGGGCAGTAGTACTGCTGCTGTCTCATGCGGAGACTGGTAACAACACCGGCGAGATCAAAAAGGGCAGGGCTGAGCTCGAGGACTACCTGATCAATAAATAGGAGAAAAGCAATGACCGAACGGCTGGAAACGCGGCGAAAGCTGCGAGCCGTCACCGGAGTGCAGGACTTCCAGAAACTACTTGACACTTGCGTCTTAACAGAGAATGAAAAAACACTTTTAAAACTCCACTATTTAGACGGCAAGAACTTGGCGTATATCGGAGACCTCTTAGGCTTCTCCGAGAGCGCTATAAAGACCAAGCACGCAAAATGCCTGGATAAACTAAAAGACTTTCTATAACCTTTCAAAGGCCTTTCGTTATACAACGGGAGGCCTCTTTTTTATTACAATGAATTCAGGAGGTAAAGAGTATGTACGGTAACCAATTCTACAGCCCTATGCCGCAGTACAGCACGCCCAGAGCGCCTATGCGGATGCAGTGCACCCCGGTAGGCTCGCTCGACGAAGTACGCGCCGCGCAGATCGCGCTTGACGGTTCGGTTCACGTGTTCCCCGATCTGACCGGCGCAAGGATCTACACGAAGCAGATCAATCTTAACGGGCTCCCAGAGATCAAAACCTATGAAATAGTCCAGGCGCAGCCAGAAAACAGCCTGGAGGTGCGTGTAGCAGCCCTGGAGGCTGCCTTGAGAGGAGGGGAGACTCGTGGATCCGATGCAGATGTTAAGCCAGCTCGCAGCAAGCAGAAATCCGCTGCAGATGCTGCAGCAGATGGCGGGAGATAACCCCGCATTTTCCAGAGCGATGCAGATGGCGCAAGGAAAGACCCAGCAGCAGCTCGAGCAGACCTGCAGAAATCTCTGTCAGCAGCAGGGCGTAGATTTTGACCAATTCATGCAGACTTTTAGCCGCTTCAGCGGCTTTAGGTAATATATGAAAGGGGGATAACCTATGGAAGCTATGACAAACGGAGGACTTCAGCCAGTCTACAACGTGAACGGCGACGGAGACGGCTGGGGCGGTGGTGGCTCTTGGTGGGCGATCATGCTGTTCTTCCTGCTCGCCTGGGGCGGCGGCTGGGGCGGCAACAGAAACCAGGAAGCTTTGACTCGCGCCGACCTGTGCCAGGGGTTCAACTTCAACAATCTGGACTCTGCCGTAAGAGGCGTACAGAGCGGTCTGTGCGACGGCTTTTACGCCATGAACACAGGCATGCTGAACGGCTTTGGCTCGGTCAATCAGAACATCAATGAATCCCGGTTCGCGTCCCAGCAGTGCTGCTGCGAGACCAATCGCAACATCGACTCAGTGAAGTTCGAGAATGCACAGAACACCTGTGAGATCACAAGCGCGATCCATTCTGAGGGCGAAGCGACAAGAGCCCTGATCACGCAGAACGAGATGCAGAAGCTGAGAGACGAGCTGGCGGACGCTAAGCTGGCAAACAGCCAGTGCGCACAGAATGCGTACCTGATCAACCAGCTGCAGCCGGTCGCGAAGCCTGCGTACATCACCTGCAGCCCTTACGCTGCGAGTCAGGTAGGCTGCGGAAGCTGCGCAATCTAGGCAGTACGCCAAGGGGTATTCTAAGAGGGCGGCTGCGGCTGCCCTTTTTTCGTTTAAGGAAGGAGTAAAAACATGAGTTGTAATTCTGCATTATATGCGGTCAATACGACCGCCGGAACGCCGGTCGCTGCCGGCGGCACGATCCCGCTCACCCAGGTGGTGCGCCGGTTCGGCTGCGGGGCGGTCTTGAACGGAGACGCGATCACGGTGAAAGGCCGGGGCTACTATGACATAGACACAACCGTCTCGGTAGCAGCGACAGCGGCGGGCGCGGTAACGGTGAGCCTGCTGAAAGACGGGCAGCCGGTTCCTGGAGCTACCGCAACGGTGACCGCGAAAGCCGCGGGTGATATCGTCACCCTGCCGATCAGCGCTATGGTCAAGGTGTTCTGCTGCGCGGAAGACCGGGCGAACCTGACTCTGGTCGTCACTGACCAGGCGGTAACTACGGTCAATGCGGCGGTAGTCGCTCAGAAGGTGTAGTCCATGAAGGATCTGAGAGAGCTGACAGACCTGATCTATTCCGGGAAAGACCGGGATAAAAAGGAGGACGCAGACGCGATCTATTATGAGGCGGCGGACTATGTGAAAGCGAACAGCCCCGGCATGTATGAGAAGCTGGTGAAAAAAGCAGAGGACATCCTCTACGAATTCGATACGGCCTGGGCCCAGGAGAAAGTCCGGCGCATGGAGCCCGCCGGGGAGCACTGGAGCTACGACCAGGTGAAAGAAGTGGCGCGCGCTCACGGCATCGAAAGCGGGTTCAAGTCCTACTACCTCGTGATGAATATGTACTATAATGATTCGCACAGAACAGTGGAAAAGTACCAGGTGGACACGCCTGACTTCTACTTCGATCTGGCGCATGACTTCATCTGCGATCCGGATGCACCGGCACACAAGGTGGCGAAGTATTTCAGCATGTACTAAAGTAAAAACATAATTATTTACACAAGAGGTAGGTACAAGTTTGCTGAGTTCCGGGGCTGCCGCTGACAGAGTACGAGACGAGAGAGCTCTGGTCTGGGTTTTAAAAGCTAGCCGCTGACCTGCTGCATGACAGGATCACAGCTCCGGGTGCAGTGTAAATCTCAATAGTTTCGAAAAAAGTGCTGTCTGGGGTGCCAATCAGCACTTTTTTCGAAACCTGACCTTCCTGGTCTCGCTTGACGATGCTGTCCGTGGCATACGTGATCAGCACCTCGTCGGGTGTAAGCTCCACAGCTTCGACCAGTGAGTCGAGGATCCACCGCTCTTGCGACTGGATCCGGTCAGGGTCAGACAGCGGGGCGAGAAGCCCTGCGAGACCGTCAGCGATCGCTTGCTCTGAGAGGATCCTGCAGGGTTCCTGCTCCGGTTCGGCTTCGATCGCACGCTGCACCTGCTCCCGCTGCTCTTCCAGATCATCAAGTCTGGTGAGCAGTGCCTTGGAGGCAGGTCTCTCAGCGAGAGCTGTGGTCAGGTTATCGATCTTCATATCTAAGCTTTTGAGACTCTTCCCGAGAGCCTCTATTTTTGATTCTAACGGATTTTCTTTCTTTTGGTAGGCAAACAGTCGAGCAGCCACCTCTTTAACCGTCTCCGGCTTACTCAGGGCTTCCTGCGCACATGCCGCGACAAAAGAATCGAGCTTGTCCTGCCGTACAGGCTGACCTGCGCACTTATTTGAGCATTTATAGTAATAGTATCGGCGACCTTTACTCAAAGTACTGGTGCCGGTCATGCGCGATCCGCAGCACCCGCACGTGAGCTTACCGACAAGGGCAAAGTCGTGCTTCACGCTTTTAGGCGGCCTTTCGCCTATGCGATCGCGAGCTGCCTGAAAGACTTCCGGATCCACGATCGCAGGTACGACACCGGATGCGCCGCCGTGGATCCCGAGGTACTTTTTGTTCGTCAGCATGTAGCGGACAGCTGAGCCGTTAAAAAGCTTACCTGTGGCTGTCCTGAAGCCCTGCTCGTTCAGCATCCGGGCGCAGTCTGCGAAGCTCGCGCCGCCCGTGTAAGCCTCGAACACTTCCCGGACGGCTTCTGCGCCGGCTTCATCGACAACGAAGTGCCGGTCTTTAAGAGTGTAGCCAAGCGGAGGCTTGGATCCAAGAGAGAGCCCTTTAGATGCGGCCTCTGCCATGCCCCTTTTTGTCTTCCTGGACAGCTCTTCGGAAAAGTACTGGTTCCACCCTTCCATGATCGCCTCAAGAAGCACACCCTCAGGGCCTTCCACATTCATCGTCGCCCATTCGATCGCAATCCCCAGCCGCTTCCTTAGCTCTGTCTTGTAGACTACCGCGTCAAACTTGTCGCGCGCAAACCGCGAGGTGTCATAGCACACCACAACATCGAACTTGTGCGCCTTGGCATCGCCCATTAACCTTTTAAACTCTTCCCTGCCTTTTGTGGACAGCCCGGATACGTGCCTGTCTGCGTAGACCTCTCCCAGTGTGTATCCTTTTTTCTCTATGTACTTTTTGCACTCCCTCAGCTGCCCTTCGATGGACAGCTCGGTCTGCCCAGAGCCTGCGGAGTATCTTGCGTAAATAACTGCTTTCATCTTGGTCTATTCCTTTCTGCAACAGTGGCAACGCTTCGCGCGTATAAGCGCCTAATACGTGCATTTATGCGGGTTTGCTATACGCCTGTACGCCTTATACATGTGGTTGTTTAGTTTTATATATTTATTGTTGTATTTGTTGCATAATACGCATAAACCTTTAAATTTCAACGTTTTAGCGACAACAATTACCGTTGCCCGCTGTTGCATGCGTTGCATTTTGCTGATTGTTCAGCAACAGATACAACAGTTTATATAACAGTCTTTGTTGTCATCTATTTACCACCGGCCATCCCTCTTACTATGACCGCCAAGGCTTTAAACTGCTCATTACTCAGCTTCTCTCTAGCGCCAAGTAATACGCGCCCATCAGCGTCTGCATATAGCGCTAGCGCTTTACGCGCCAAGTCATCGCTTATCTCGGTCGGGGCACTCACTGGCGCGTTTTTCTCGTCGGAGAGCTCCATAAGCCACAAAGGGCTTACGTTTAAAACTGCTCCGATCTTTTTCGCACTCCGGTTTCCTGGGGCGCATCTCCCGGACAGGTACTGGCTTATTGATGAGGCGGCTACTCCAGTCAGTTCTGCGAGATCTACCGGTCTCATCGCTAGGTCATCAAGTGCTTTCTGCAGCCGCTCTGCGGCGATAGTATGCTTTTTTCTATCACCCACCTGTGCACGGTTTACAACGGGTTCGAAAGTCAACAGTTCCGATTCTTCCAGCACAAGTGCCTGTGCAAGTCTTTTTACCTTGTCGACCCTCATGCTATCTATGACTCCGTTCTCCCATTTATAGAATGTGCTCGCCGTCACTCCCGCTCGTTCGGCGGCCTCTCTCAAACTCAGCCCTAGCTCCATGCGTCTATTTTTTATCTTACTTCCCGTTATCTGTCCCATCTTTACTTTACCTCTTGTTAGCTAAACTCCGAACAAGCTGTACTACTGCAGCTAAGTCTTCCTCAGTCAACACGCGTTTTGCATCAAGTAAGATCCGCGCGTTCTCATCTGCGTACAGCTCTAAAGCTTTCTCTGTCGTGTCGCTGTCCAACTCTCTAGGTACCTTTTTCGGCTGGCTAGGTACATCAAACCCAGAAAGCCACACCGGATCCGCACCAAGAACCCGGGCGAGCTTACCCGCCGTGATATTTGTCGGGGCGTTTCGGGCGTGTGTGTAATGGCTTATTGCACTTTTTGACACTCCGCTTCTGCGTGCGAGTTCGGCTTGATCTATACCTGTTATAACAAGTCTCTGCAAGATGCGCTCAGCGCATTTACGCCTTCTGTCATCACTGTCGTTGTTATCCTTAAAATTGCTCATCTTTTTACCTCTCTTTCATCACCTAAGATTATAACATAAAAGTTTAACTGGTAAACCAGAAGTTTAAAAAATTCACAAAAAGGGTTTACAAAGTAGTTTCCAAGTGTTAAACTAGGTTCACAATTAGGAAACACAACACATAGCCAAACAGGGAGGAAAATAAAATGAATAAAGAAATGATCAGCAAACTGAATAACATAGCACGGGAGAATTTTGAAAAAGCAAAAGCAATGCTTAATGGCATCAACATGGTGCAGGGTACAAAATATGGTTGGTTACACAAAAGAGTAGTTTTCTTTGAAGAACCAGATGCACCAGCTTATATAAAATATAGAAATGCACATGATGCATGGGTAAACGCAGAAGAATAGAACAGCAAGAATCGAGATCCTGGGGAGCAAGCCCAGGTGGCCAATGCGGTTGTTGAGACGCTATCGCAGATATGTGTACGGTCTCGGATGAGGGTTAGCAAAGGAGTTTTTAAAATGATGGAGTATATAAAGAGCACGCTGATACTCTTAGCGGTATTCACGCTCATCGGGCTGCTTACGACATTTGTCGAAAGTATATAGTTATTGCTGTACGAATGACCTACGCCCGGTCCCGGCGCGGGTTACACTAGAAAAGGGGAGGTCAAGAAGATGATTAAAAAAGGGATAGATCTGGTACGCCTTAGCCCGCATCGCATGCTACACAGGGTACCATGGCAGGACCCGGCGATGGCATGTGACGCATGCAGCCTGGCGGGGCGCAAAAGGTGCGTAGTTTGCAAGTTCAGATCCGCGACGATGCAAGAGCTGCGGGAGAGTTGTGGAAGAGTTTATGCGCGAAAGGATGAGGAACAGCTATGACACAGATCAATTATGAGGAAGAACACAGGAAGTTATGGACCTGGTTGGCAGATCACCCGTATGCCGTTAAGGCTCAGTATTTCATAGGCTGGGATGAGCCTAGTATACCTGCGCAGGAATGTTTCGCCTGCGCTTATACGCAAACTCTCGCCCTGGTTCCCGGTCCTGGCTGGCACTGTCAGTATTGCCCGCTTGACCGCAGCGTCATCGGGTGCCATACCGAAGAAGGTCTATATATCCAGTGGCGCCGGACGAAGTCCCCCGAAATTCGACGCGAGCTGGCTCTTAAGATCGCTAACCTGCCTTGGGACGGAAAGGAGAAAGAAAATGATTAAAACAGAAAGAGGAACCACTACTATGGACGGCTCACTGGAAGAGCTTATCACTGACTATCTGATTATCTTAGCAGTATTCAAAGAAAAGGTGCTCGCAGGTACGTTTACCTGCATGGAAGATGTAGAAGAGATGCAGGTCGAGCTTCAGGAAGCTGCAGATGTACCCTGTGGCATTATAAACG
>OIYG01000980.1_pt1 | contig 23792 bp, 17 predicted proteins | sample 1587861 | NCBI WGS metagenome assembly OIYG01 (sample SAMN03283272) | human gut metagenome | biome: human-associated habitat; material: feces | host: Homo sapiens | place: Peru | collected 2012 | reverse complement strand
AAAAAGATAACATGATGATAGAAAATTCAATAAGAGATGAAGCAACGAAAAAAGGATTAAAAGAAGGATTAGAGAAGGGTCTAGAACAAGGGTTAGAACGTGGCACAGAGCAATCTAAAAACGAAATAGCTAAGAATATGTTAAAAGAAAATATGGATATTTCACTTATATCAAAATTAACAGGTTTATCAAATGAACAAATAAACAACTTAAAGTAGAATTTATTTAAATTTAGAGTATTGACACAGTTCAATACTTTTTCTATAAAATAATATTAAATTTAATTTATCTTTTGTTCCTTTCAATATACTAAATCTGTTATAATGAGAAAAAGGAATGATTATTATGAACAAATTTATAAAGAAAAATATAAACATAATAGTAGCAGTATTTTTACTATTAAGTCCAATATTAGACTTATTAACAGGATTATGTTTACATACATTTAAAATTAATTTTACAATAGGAATAATAATAAGAGTAATATTCTTGATATCTATTTGTTTAATTACCTTATTTACATTCAAAAAAAAGAAAATTCTAATTCCATACTTAATAATAGGTCTTTATATGATTTTTTATTTAATAGGAAATATTATTTATAAAGATTCATCAATTACTAAAGAAATACAAGAATTAGTAAAAGTATTCTATTTTCCAATTCTTTTAATTTCTTTTTATGCACTTAAAGATGAAATAAGAATAAGTAAAATGACTCTATTTACAATATTGTTCTTATACCTAATATTCATATTTGTACCAACTATACTAGGTATTGGTTATGAAACATATGAAATAACAAAAGCTGGAACTCTAGGATTTTTCAATTCAGCAAATGAAGTAAGTGGAATTATATCAATACTTACACCAATAATGTTTATAGTACTTTATAAATCAAAAAATATTATTCCTAAAATAATATTAATAATAATCTATTTAGTAGTAATTCTTATGATGGGTACAAAAACACCATTACTAGCCTTATTAATAACAAGTACAATAAGTTTAATATATTTTTGGATAAATATGGTAAAAGAAAAAAAATACAAAAATATAATCTCCTCATTAATAGTTGTTTTAATAGGAACAATATGTTTGTCTATAATAATACCAAAAACTAATTTTTATAAAAATATTGAAACTCATCTTCATTATCTAAAATTAAATAATATAACAGAAGTATTTAAAGATGAAAAACTAATAGACCATTTTATATTTAGTTCAAGACTTAAATTTTTAAATAATAAAGCTAAAATATATAAAAAAAGTTCAACTTATCAAAAACTATTTGGAATAGGTTATATAAATAATAATAAAACTACTAAAATGATAGAAATGGATTATTTTGATATATTCTATAGTCAGGGAATAATTGGATTTGTTATTTTCTTTATAATAACATTTTATGTATTAGTAAAAGTTCTAAAAAACAATATCAAGAAAACATATGAAAATTGGATGCTATATACATCATTATTATTAATTATATTTTTAGCATTCTTTACAGGTCATATTATAACTGCACCATCAGTAAGTCTATTATCAATCATACTTATATTAGAATTAAATAAAAGAAAAAAGAAAGACTTATTATTTTCAGATGTAAATCTAGAATTAGGTGGAATTGAAAAAGCACAAGTGAATTTACTTGATAATATTGATTATAGTAAATATAATGTAACCCTTGTATTAGAAGAGAAAAAAGGAGCTTTACTAAAAAAAGTAAATAAAAATGTAATAGTAAAAGAATTAAAAGTAAGTAATAATAAAAATATAATTATAAGAAAATTAGTAAATGCAACAAGAAAACTTATATTTAAAATATTAGAGTATGATAATTATGATTTTAGTTGTTGTTATACAACATATAGTTATAGTTGTAATAAATTAGCTTTAATTGCTTCGTCTAATAATTCATTATATATACATAGTGATTATAAATATGTTTATAAAAACAAAGATGATTTTAGAAAATTTTTTGATACAAGAAGAGTTAATGAATTTAAAAAAATAATATTTGTATCAAATGAATCAAAAAATTCATTTTTAGAAGAATATAATGAACTAAAAGATAAATGTTTAGTTATAAACAATTTTATAGATACAAAAGATATTATTTCTAAGAGTCATGAAAAAATTGATTTTAAGAAGAATAAAAATAAAAAATTGTTTGTTTTTGTAGGAAGATTAGATGACTCATCTAAGAAATTAAAAAGAGCAATTAATCTTGTTAAAGAAATTAGTAGTATAGAATTGTTAATTGTTGGAGATGGACCAGATAGAAAAATGTATGAAGATTTTACTAAGAAATGTAAAGTAGAAAATAGAGTTACATTTGTAGGAAGTAAAGAAAATCCATACCCATATATGAATGAAGCAGATTATGTAATATTAACATCAGATTACGAAGGATTTCCAGTTACTTATTTAGAAGCAATTACTCTTAATAAAAATATAATTACTACAATAGAAACAAGTGATGAATCTATTGATATGAAAGATATTGCATACATAATACCTAAAGAAGAAAAAGAAATGGTAGAAAAAGTAAAAGATATATTAAAGAAAAAAAATACAAAGAAAAGTATCAATATAGATAAAATTCAAAAAAATAAAATAAAAATATTCGAAGAATTATTTGACAATTAGTACTCATATGAGTACTTTTTTTAGCGTAAAAAAACAATACTTAACGTATTGCCTATATTATAATAATTGATTTATTTGTAAATATAGTAATTAACAGGAATTAAAAATATAATTTTTCAAACTTTTTGAAGACATACTACAATTCTATATACTTATTAAATTCTTTAATTTTAACAACAAAACAATTAATAAATACAAAAATATAATGTATCTTTATCAAAAATTAACTGCTCTTCACTAAAAGCATCCCAATTCTTTTTTGAAAATTTTTCATCAATTACTTCTTGTGAAATATTCATCTCATATTTTTTTTCAGAGTAATATTGAATTAATGGAACAACTGTAAAATTAGTTGCTAATCCTCTTCCATTGATACTTCTTAACATTATTTGTCCATCATAATAATAGGTTGGACTTGCATCATACCCAAATACAATTTTTTTAATTTTTTTATTATTTTCTTCTTCATACTTTTCTATATTATATATTATAGAATTTGCAATATTTCTATCTATATAACCAGTCGCTAAATTTTCCGCCGAACTTCTAATAAAATTTGAAGAATTCATTACAAATAATACAATTGTAATAATACTGATTACAATGCCTATTTTCTTTTTTTCATAAGCATTCATCACAGCTATCAGATATAATAACAAGATTCCAGCTAACGAACCAAAAATCATCGCCATTCTTGGCTCCATATATTGAGAACCAATAGGAATTACCATCAATGGTATTATCGGTAAAATACAACCTAATATAATTAAAACAAAATACTCTAAGATATGAAAATATTGCTTATTTTTTATTATTAAAATTATAAATATAAATACTAAGAATATAATTATAGGAAGATTATACCAAATAGTTTTAATATGAAAATTTTTTAGTACAACTAAATCTAAATATTTAAATAAAGTTAGAATCATTTCTTTTATTGTTAATAAAGTTGTTTCCCTTTCAACAAAATTAAGATAACTTCCCATGAATCTTGTGATAAGCAATCCTAAAAGCATTGAAACTCCATAGATTAGAAAAGTATATATTGAATTCTTAAGTATTTCCACTTTATTATTCTTATTTTTTATTGCTATAAATACTAAAGCAATGATTAAAAATAAAGAAGTACTTGTTTGATAAGCAATAACAGTTAAGAAAAGTAAAATAGCTGTGTATATATTTTTTTCCTTGTAATCTGATGTAAATACGCAAGCAGCAAGCGATGAACAAAATATTGAAAAGCCAAGAACTGCTGATTCTGCAAATACAAGAGTTTCAACTGTACAAAAATTAAACACGATGCTAAATGAAATTCCAGCAATTAAAACATTCTTTTTTATATTTTGTCTTATATCCAACATTTTTATTGTATGGCTATAGACCATAAACCATGATAATGTCAAAAATAAAGTCCCAAATATAGAACTAAAAATAATCATGAAGTCAAATGGTATATTGAACGTTTTCATAATAAAAATTTGAGCAGCGCCTAATATTCTTCCTATTGAAAGAAAGTGCCTTATATATTTATCGTACCCATAGGAGATTATACAATAAGTATCTTGTGAAAAATGTAGGCTAAAAAAGTTTGAACAGATTATTATCGCAAATAGTAACATTATTAAAAAAATATATAATGAATTTATATTTTCTTTTCTTATTATAGTTTGTAGTTTCCTCTTCATATTATTATTCTCTCCTTAAACTTATTAATTATCAAATTTTTTACAAAAAATTATATTAAATATAATATAATTAATATATTTTTAAAATATCATGTATTAATAAGAAAAAATATTATTAATATTCTATGATTAAATTATACAATATTTATTTATATTAATCATCTAAATTTGAAAGAATAATTTATATTTTCTTTTTTTGCAATACAAAAATTTATTTTTTAAGTTAAATAAATTAATATGTAAACAAATTGGTAATAAAAAAAATTTTCAAAAATTAAAAATGCAATTAATTTAATTAAATTTTTTACTATAGTCTAAAAAAAGAACAATTGCCAACTTTCGGAGTAATTATAGACTTTTATGTTAGTATTTGCTAAAATAAAAGAGAAAGACAACTTAATTGTTGTACTATGAGGTGACGTAATGCCAAAGTTTAGTATAGTAATACCAGTATATAATGTAGAAGATTATATAGAAAGATGTTTAGAAAGTATAAAAAAACAGACATTTAAAGATTATGAAGTAATAGTAGTGAATGATGGAACAAAAGATAACAGTATGGAAATAGTAAAAAAATATTCATATACAATTATTAATCAGAAAAATCAGGGACTAAGTATGGCTAGAAATAATGCTGTAAAAAAAGCAAAAGGAGAATATTTAATATTTCTAGATAGTGATGATTATTGGGATAAAGACTTATTAAACGAAATAAACAAATCTTTAGATAATGACCCTGACCTTGTAAGATTTCAAATAAAGCAAGTAGATGAAAAAGGAAACTTTATATATTATAATGAAGAAGGTTTTAAAGGACTTAATGGAGAAGATGCCTTTAATAAAATTGTAAAATATCATTTTGTTGAAAATGCTTGGGCATATTGTATAAAAAGAAAATATTGGCTAGAAAACAAATTTGAATTTGCTAAAGGAAAAATCCACGAAGATTTTGGCCTAATGCCACTTGTAATAATTAAGGCTAATAACGTTAACTCAATAGAATATATTGGATATAATTATTTTCAAAGATCAAATTCAATTATGAATAATTCAGATTATGAAAAAACAAAGAGAAAAGTGGAAGATTTTTATCAACATTATATATATCTGAAAAACGAAATTAATAAAACTAACTTAAATAAACACATTTTTTTAAGTTTTATCGCCAATTCTCTAGTAATAAAAATAGCCGAACTAAATAATCCGTTATATAAAAAATATAAGAACAGGTTAAAAGATGACAAAGTATATGACAATATATTAAGTAATACATTACAGAGAAAGGCAAAGAAGGCAATAATGAAATTTAGTCCGAAAATTTTTATAATGCTAGAAAGAAGGTATAAAGGATGAAAAAAAAAATAAAAAAGATGTGGAATTCTATCAAAAAAGAGTCTAATAAAAGTATAAACATTTTTTTAAAAGAAAATGGCAAAACTATTTTAATTTTTTTCATTATTTATTTTATTGCTTTAATTCCACTTATTAGAGCAAATATTAACTATAATGATGATTTGGGTAGAGTTAGATATGGATATCGCGATTTTGGTTTTGGAAGGCATGTATCGAATAATATTTCAATTTTGATACATGGAAGTAAAAATCTATCAGATATTTCTCCTTTTACAACAATTTTAGCCATTTTAATAATGGCACTAGTAAGTGTTTTAGTATTAAAAATTCTTTTAAAAAATAAGAAAATAAAATGGTATCATATTGTAGCAGCACTTCCAATAGGAATGAATCCATATTTTTTACAATGTTATTCGTTTAAATTTGATGCTCCTTATATGGCATTATCTATCTTATTTTCTATATTGCCGTTTGTATTCTATAAGGAAAAAAATAAAAATATAGCTTATTTAGCAATAACAGTAATTTGTACATTCTTAATGGCGGCCAGCTATCAAGCATCAGCCGGAATATTTCCAATGATTACAATAATTATCGCACTGACTATGTTTAACGATAAACAGGATTTAAGGAAAATATTAATATTTATAATTAAATCAATAATTGGTTACATAATTGGATTGATTTGCTTCAAATTATCAATGCCGCCATCTACAAATTATTATTTGAATCCGAGCTTATTAGGTATTAAAGATTTAATTCCCAAATCCATTGCTAATTACAGACAGTTTTATACATTGATTTATAGTGATATGAAACTGCGTTGGTTAGTCTATATATTCTTTATTGCAGCTGCCTTTTTAGTTACTCAAGTATTACAGAGCAAACAAAAAAAGTTTATTTCATTAATTTGTGTTTTAATATCATTATTAATATTATTCTTAATTGCATTTGGAGCATATCCGTATTTAAAAAATCCTATATTTCAACCCCGTGCAATGTATGGATTTATGGTCTTAATTGCTTTAATTTCAATTAAGAGTGTTGATTACAAAAATAATTTTATTATTAAAGTCTTTACGATATGTCTAACGTATTCATTTTTTACTACTTCTCTAATATATGGAAATGCAATTACTGAACAAAATGAATACAATCATTTTCGAATTAATTTGTTACTTAATGACTTAAATAATTTGGATGTAAATAATGATGAAACACTTAAAGTAGACCTAGAAGGTAGTGCAGGAAATTCCAAGAAAGTCGATGATCTAATCACTAAAATCCCAATTCTAGAAAGATTATTACCATCAACATTAGGTGATAACAAAAATATGTGGCAAGTTTATGAAATTGGAACATATTATGATATGCCAAATATTGAGTTCAATATTTGGACAAAAAACAAAGTGTCTAAAAAGGAAATGAACCTTGTTAAAAAAACAAGATTTCATTCTATATATCAAAAAAATAATTATGTGTTAATTGTGGTTAAATAGAAATGGAGTAGATAAAATGAAAAAAGAAAAAATATCAATAATAGTCCCTTGTTATAATGAAGAAGAATCGTTGCCAATTTTTTATAAAGAAATAAATAAAATTTCGAAAGAAATGAAAGAAGTGAATTTTGAATTTTTATTTGTTAATGATGGAAGCAAAGATAAGACATTAAGTATATTAAGAGATTTATCAAAAAAAGATGATAGAGTAAGATTTATATCATTTTCGAGAAACTTTGGTAAAGAAGGAGGAATGTATGCTGGTCTTGAAAATGCAACAGGAGATTATGTTGCTATAATGGATGCTGATATGCAAGATCCACCTAGTATGATTAAAACAATGTATTATGATATTAAAGAAGAAGGATATGACTGTGTAGCATTATGTAGCCCACAACATGTTGGATATAATTTTATTAGAAAGTTCTTCACAAATTGTTGGTACAAATTAATTGCAAAAATATCATCAACTCCACAAGTTCCAGGGGCAAGAGATTTTAGATTAATGAAAAGAAAAATGGTAGATGCCATAGTTAATATGAGAGAGTATAATAGATACTCAAAAGGTATTTTCTCATTTGTTGGATTCAATACAAAATGGATTGAATATAACGCACCGGACAGAGTTGCAGGAGAATCCAAATTTAATTTCTGGAAATTGTTTAAATACGCACTAGAAGGTATTTTAGCATTCTCAACAATGCCTCTTGTAATGGCAGCTATTGTTGGATTGGTTTTCTGTTTAATTGCTTTCATAGCAGTAATAGTAATAATTGTAAAAACACTTGCATTTGGAGATCCTGTTGGTGGATGGCCAAGCCTTGCTTGTATAATAATATTTGTAAGCGGTGTTCAACTATTCTTCTTAGGAATAATTGGAATGTATATGTCAAAGCTATATTTAGAAGTAAAGAAAAGACCAATTTACATAACATCTGAAACAGAAAAGGATGAGAAAAGTGAATAAAAAAGATATAAGTATTATAGTTCCAATATATAATGCCAAGAAATATTTAAACAAGTGCATAGATTCAATTATTAATCAAACAAAAAAAGAATTAGAAATTATTCTTATAAATGATGGCTCAACAGATAATTCAGAAACTATAATAAAAAAATATGATGATAAAAGAATAAAATATTTTAAAAACAAAAATCAAGGAATCGGGAAAACAAGAAACTTTGGAATTGACAAAGCAACAGGAAAATATATTATGTTTTTAGATAGTGATGATTTTTTAGAATTAAATGCTTGTGAAAAAATGTATGAAAAAGCAGAAAAAGAAAAGTTGGATATAGTAGTATGTGATTATTATAGATACTTTGATAATGGAAAAAAAGAAGAAGTAAAGTTACCTGATTTTAAAAATTCATCATTAAAAGATAATCCAAACATCATATCTGAGCACTTGTCCCCTTGGGCAAAAATATATAAAACAGATTTAATTAAGAAAAATAACATTAAATTTGTAGAAAATCTTAAATATGAAGATGCTCCTTTTGTAATAGAAGCATTAGATTGTGCAAAGAAAATTGGAAAAATCAACTCACCTTTAAACTATTATGTAATTCATGAACAAAGTGAAACTACTGTTAGAGATGAAAAAGTATTTGACATTATAAAAATAGTTGATAAAATTAGAAAGTACACAAAAAATAAAAACTATTTAAAACAGAAAATAGACAAACTTACAGTAAGAATTATAACAAACTATACAGTTCAACAGCGTATGCAGGGAGACAAGAAGATTGGAATGAAATTTATTGATGAAGCCTTTTCGTATTTAAAAAAAGAAATACCAGATTATAAAAATAATAAATATTATGAGAATAGAAGTCTTTTAAAAAGAACAATAGAAAAAAATAAACTATTAACAAAAATATATTGTAAAATGTATAAATTTCTCAGATAGAAAAATCATGTTTTATAGGTTTAAAATAACTAAACTAAGATATATATTTAGGATGATTTGATAATTATCATTTTATAAAATTCAATGTAGCATGTTTTTAAATATAAAAAACTATATATTAATTCAGAAAAAAAGTAAAAATAATTAAATGATAAAAAGTAGATAAAATTTAATAGAAAAATATTTTATCTACTTTTTTCTTCTCAATACTTAAAAAATTAATCTACGCAAAAAAGGCACTAAAAATAGTGCAAAAAATATTTTAAAAAGTGATGTTTTCAAAGAACATTTGTAGTATGATTTAATTGTCAAATCTTAACTTAAAGTTCGTTTCTAAATTGTTAAGATCTGAGGTGTTTGAAGTAAGTGCTTTTAGAAGGCGTGTACTTACTTCTTTTATTTTTAATTTTAATGACTTAATTAAAGGATTACCTTGTTCTAATAATTACCTTATTGTATGAGCAAATTGTATGAAAAAGTAGTGATTTTTCATGGCAGTATCATTTCTACTATTTAAATGAGATATATTGAAAGTTCTATGTTTTTGGGTATAGAAACCTTCATTTTCAATTTTCAATCGTTTTCTTCCCATAGAAATAATTATTTTAATATTAGAATTTTTGATATTTAAATTGCTGATATATCTAAAAACAGTAGTGTTTTAATTTTTACAAATACATCCTAAATAGTTTTCCAATAAGGAATCTCTTCTAAATTTTGATTGCATATGTTGGATAAATTCTTTATACAATTATCAGAGTTAAAGTAATCAGAAAAAATATCAGTCATAGTAGTTAAACTACAAAGAAAATTGAATAGTATAGTTACACAGATAGTTTTCATTTTATAAGTAACATAACTTTGATTCCTAGAATCAGTCAAGCCATCAAACATATCAAGTAATTTAGAAAGATATTTATTAATAATAGAATATAATCCCTTTACTAAATCATTATCTTTTCTTAAAGTTCATCTCTCTTTTCTATTCATAACTTCATACCACCTTTTTATTATTTGGTAATTATATCAAATTTCTTTGCAAAGAAAATTTACTCTTTTTTACTGTATTAATTAGACAACTTTGAAAATGTATGATTTAATAAATATAAAGAATTAATAGTAAATTAGTTTTAGGCAAATTATAATTTTTTATGGGGGAAAATAAGTATGTCAAAAGTAATAAAAAAAGAAAGAACATCTAATTTTGAACTAATGAGAATAATATCAATGCTCTTCATTGTTATGTATCATGTTATAGTACATGGAAAAATAGCAACGGAGGCTGTAGGAAGTTATAAATTTATAATTAATTTTATATTAAGCATTTTAATTGTTCATGTAAATTCATTAGTTTTTTTAACTGGATATTTTTCTTGTAATAAAAATGAAACAAAATATAGAAAAATAGGAAAAATAATAGGAAAAGCTTGGTTTTATAAAGCTATAATTGTTATTTTGTTTTTCATCTTTGGAGTGGTTCCACTTACTAAGATAAAAATAATGGAAGAATTATTACCATTGGATTTAGGAAATTATTGGTATATTAATTGTTATCTAATATTAATAATATTGATTCCATATTTAAATGAAGTTATAAAAAGAATGAATGAAAAACAATTTGGAAAATTTATTATAATATTGATTTTTTTATTATCAATTATTCCGACAGCCACGAATTGCAGAGTCTTATATAATGATGGATTTAGTATAATAAATTTTGTGTTAGTATATTATCTTGGTGCATACTTTAGAAAGTTTCCATTAAAAGATAATTACCACTTTAAAAACATGGCAAAAAAAGAAATCCAGTTCCTTCTGTTGGCAACATTAATCATTGTTCAAATAATAAATTTTAGTTTTAACAATATAGGCCAAACTATGATGTCTTATGATAGTAATATATTATGTTATTTTGGTAAAATTATTACAGATGGTTTTTTAAGATATTCAAATCCATTAGTAATAATTCAGACATGCGCATATTGCTTGCTTTTTGAAACATTGAATATAAAAAGTAATATTATTAATAAAATTTCTATGACCACATTAGGAATATATTTAATACATGATAATGCGCTTGTACGACAGTGGTTATATATATTTTTAAAAACAAGAATTTGTAGTACAGTATTAAATGGTTTAATTTTAATATTGCTAGATACGTTAATTATTTTTTCTGTTTCTATGTTAATTGAGAGCATAAGAATTAAATTAGCAAGTGTTATTTTAAAAATTATAAGTAAGTTAAAAGAAAAAGTAAAATTAAAAAGCAACCCACTGTAATAGAAAATAATTTAAATTAAAAACTTTATATAAAACATTATGTATGTTATAATAAAGAAGACAATAATTATAAGGAGTATTATATGAAAACAATAAATAATATATTAGTGAATTTTAAACAATATTGGTATTTAATGACACAAATAATATCAAGAGATTTCAAGAAAAAGTATAAGAGAAGTGTTTTAGGAGTTCTATGGAGTTTATTATATCCAGTTATGATGATGGCCGTTATGACTGTTGTTTTTTCGCACATGTTTAGATTTGGCTCTGAAGGTGCAAACTACTTAGTTTATTTAATGACTGGTATTATATTATGGAATTATTTTAGTGAAGCAACAACGGGAGCTATGACATCAGTTGTTGATAATTTTACACTTATTAATAAAGTATATATTCCAAAATATGTATTTCCAATATGTAAATGTTTGTTTTCAGGAATTAATTTTTTATTAACATTAATCCCATGGTTAGGAATAATTATATTAACAAAATTTGGATTAGGAGATTATCCTGCAAGCATAAACATATATTATTTGCTTATTCCATTTATATTTTTCTTTTTCTTCTTATTTACATTGGGAATAGGGTTAACAATATCATGTTTGTCAGTTTTTTTAAGGGATATATTCTATATTTTTGGAATTATTTTAACAATTTGGAACTACTATACACCGGTATTTTATAGTTTATCTATTTTACCAGAAAATCTTCAACGTATTTTTATGTTGAACCCATTATATCAATATATTAATACAGTAAGAGATATTGTGTTATATGGAAAATGTCCAACAATACTAACGATGGGAATCCTAGCAATGTTTGGTATTGCTTCTTTAGGAATTGGGGCATTAATATTCAAAAAGAATCAAGATAAATTTATATATTATATTTAATGGAGGTAAAAATGATATACGTAAATCATGTATCAATGAAATTTAATTTAGGAATAGAAAAGGGATTCTCAATTAAACAAGCATTTGTAAACTTTTTTGATCCTAAAATTAGAAAACGAAAGACAGAAAAAAAATATTTCATGGCATTAACAGATGTAACATTTCATATTAAACCAGGAGAAGTTATTGGATTGATTGGTTCAAACGGAGCAGGCAAATCTACTTTGTTAAAGGTTGTAAGTGGAGTATTAAAACCAACTAGAGGAAGTGTTCAAGTAAATGGTGCTATATCACCAATGATTGAACTTGGCGCTGGGTTTGACCAAGATTTGACCGCACGAGAAAACATTTATTTAAATGGTGCGATTTTAGGTTATTCAAAAAAGTTACTTAATGAGAAGTTTGAAGAGATAGTTGAATTTTCTGAATTAAGAGATTTTTTAGATGTGCCAGTAAAAAACTTTTCGTCAGGAATGGTTGCAAAACTAGCATTTTCTATTGCAACAATTGTAAATCCAGAAATATTGATAGTTGATGAAATTCTATCAGTTGGAGATATAAAATTTCAAGAAAAAAGTAAGAACAAAATGATGGAGTTAATAAGGGGAGGGACAACAGTTTTATATGTTTCACATTCAATCGAAAGTATAAAGGAACTTTGTACAAAAGTTATTTGGATTGAGCATGGGAAAGTTGTAAAAATTGGACCAAGCAAAAAAATATGTGATGAATATTTTGAGGCACAAATGGGAAAAGATAATCAAAAAAGCAAATAAAAATAATATAAATATATTTGATGTTTTAAAATAAGGAGGACAAGTTGATGAAGAAGTATATCCATTATTGTTGGTTTGGAGGAAAGCCTTTACCAAAGCTTGCTAAAAAATGTATAGAAAGTTGGAAAAAGTATTTACCAGATTATGAGATAATGCTATGGAACGAAGATAATTCAAATTTAGATGAATGCGTATTTATAAAAGAAGCATATAAAAATAAGAAATGGGCATTTGTAGCCGATTATATCAGAACAAAAGCGATGTATGAATATGGAGGAATATATTTTGACACTGATATGGAAATTATAAAACCAATTAATGAACTTTTAGATTCAGAATATGGTTTTTTAGGTGTTGAAGATTCACATATGATTGCTTGTGGCGTATGGTACGAACCAAAGCCTAAAAGTTATTTAGCAAAAAAGATGCTAGAATTTTATAAGAGTCAAGAATATTTTGAAATAGATAATATGTATAAAATAAGCATTCCAAGGGTAATAAGTAGCATTTTAAATGATTTTGATTCTTCAAATTTTGAAACACAAACGCTTAAACATAATGAAATAATCTATAAAAGGGAATATTTTTATCCATTATCATACGATCACCAATATAATATATTTACAGAAAACACATGCATGATTCATTATTATGATGCAAGCTGGACACCAAAATGGGAACAAAGAGAAAATAAAATTTTTAGAATCTTTGGTAAAGAAAAAGGACAAAAGGTAATACGTGCATCTAGAAAAGCAAAAAGAATGGCTAGAAAAGGTGCTAAATTAGCAATATATCCACTATATAAATTAAAACAAAGAAAAAATCTTATTTCAAAAGAGTACAAGGAATGCATTAATAATTCGATAGAAAAAATAAAGCCAACAAAATATGACTATATTGCGTTCTATAATCCAGATTGGTTTGGAGTAGCAAACGCTACAAAAGAATTGTTTGATAATTCTTGTCCTATGAAAGAAATATACAGAAAAACTGATATAAAAAAAGTGAAAGATAAAATCATATCATCAAATTATAAAAAAGTTATATTTAGTGGATTCTGTATTGGATGGAAAGAGCTTGCAGAAAGATTAAACGAATATGGAATCATTGTTCAAACTTATTTTCACGGTAGTCATTCACAAGTTTTAGAACCATATGGATGGGCAAGAAATATGGAAATATTTGATTTAGCAAAACGTGGTGTTATAAAGAAAATGGCAATTTGTAAAGAAAGTTTAGTGAAATTTTACAAAAACTATGAGTGCAATACATATTTACTAACAAATAAAGTGGATGTAAAAAAATATCCACATAAAAAAGATGATGATAAGATTATAGTTGGTATATATGCTGCAAAAACAGATAATTTTAGAAAAAATGCATTTGCGCAAATTGCTGCTGTATCATTATTGAAAAAGAAAAATGTAAAAATTGATATGGTACCATTAAATAATAATGCTAAGAAGTTTGCAAAATTTTTAGGAGTTGAAATTGATGGAATAAATCATCCTATTCCGAGAGAACAATTGATGGAAAGACTAGCAAAATGTGATGTTTCTCTATATGTTACATATTCAGAATGTGCGCCTATGTCTTCATTAGAAAGTTTTGCACAAGATACAATATGTATTGTTGGAAATAATTGTCATTATTTTAAAAATGAAGAGATAGAAAAATATATTGTTGTAAGTGAAGAAAATAATCCTGAAGAAATAGCAAAAAAAATAGAATATGCATTAGATAATAAAGAAAAAGTCTTAAGTCTATATAAACAATGGGAAAATAAAAATAAGAAAATATCAAAAAAACTATTACAAGATTTTTTAGAGGATGGTGATAATAGTGAAAAGTAGTAATAAAATATTAATTTTATTAAAAGATTCAGAAAAGTTTATGAAAAAAGTATTTGAATTTAATTTTAATAACGCAGATATCATACTAATTCCAGAAAATTATACACCATTTGATAGAGAGAAATTAGCAGAAAAAATTAATAAAAAATATGAGCAAGTTATATTTTTTGATTACTATGATCAATTTTACTTGTTATTGCCCTTAATATCAAAAAAAATCATAAAAAAATATATTATCAATAATGGAATATCATTGTTATATAATGAGTGCATTTTAAATAATATGATGCAATTATATGAATATAAAGAAAGAAAAATGATTGACTATATAGCAACAACAAAATATGATACATACATATCAATGAAAGATAAGATTGATTATATAGAATTAGATTATAAAACAAAAATACATCCAAAAAATAATAATAGCATTGGATTACTTGGACTATATTATGTTGAGTATTCAAACTTCTTTGTTCAATTAAGCGCTGTTGCAATATCAAAAATAAAAAAAGCTATAGTGTTAGAGCAGAATACAGTTGTAAAAAAATTTGAAGAAGATTTTAACGTTGTAATAGAAGAAGAAAAAGATGTAATTAAATTAATAGAGCAAAATAAAGTGAATTTAGATGTTGCATTTAGCGAAGTGTCACCTATTAATTTTTTAATAAGTATGGATGCTGGTATTCCGTGTATAATAGGAAATACAAATTTATTAGATAATGACGAAAAATTAAAAAAATTATTAGTATTAGATAGTGATGATGATGTCAATGAGATATGTGAAAAAATTGATAATGTTTTAGAAAATAAAAAAGAAATAGAAAAATTATATTCTATTTGGAGAAAAAAATATTCAGATAATTCAAAAAAACTAATTGAAAAATTTGTTAAGCTTGGTGGTGGTCGTTGATATGAAAAAAATTTCAATTATTGTACCATGCTATGGTACAGAAGCATATGTTGAAAAATGTTTAGAAAGTCTTTTCAAACAGACATATAAAAATTTGGAAATTATTGCAGTAAACGATTGCTCTAAAGGAAATATGCAAGAAATATTAGATAATTTGAAAATTAAAGATAGTAGACTTAAAGTTATTACTAACGCAGTCAATAAAGGATTGTTTCATAGTAGAATTATAGGTTCAAAAGAAGCAACAGGTGATTATATTGCTTTCGTTGATAGTGATGACTATGTTGATAAAGATTTCTATAGATTACTAATAAATAATATGAATAAAAATGATAGTGATATAGTTATTTCTAATTTTGTGAGAAAGAACAAACAACAAAAATACATTTCAACATTAAATTTTAATTCTAATAATGCTGTATATGAAGGTCAAAAGTTTTATACTATGTTTTTTGAACAAACTGGTAGAAATATAAGATATCATTTATTATGGGATAAATTAATAAAAGCCGAAATATGGAAAAAAGTATTAGAAGAGGTTAGCAAAGTAAAACAAAGGATAATTATGACTGAAGATTTAGCATTTACTTCCATCGCTTTATTTTATGCTAAGAAAGTATCGTTTTGTGATAATGCAATATATTATTACACAGTTAATGATAATCAATCAACAAGCACAAAAAATATTACTGTTGCAAAATTAAATAATAATATAAAAGATATTAGTCTTGTATTTGAATTTATTAAAGAATTTTTAATAAAAAAAAATATTTATGAACAATATAAAAAAAATTTTGAAATATGGAAATCTTTCTATTTATCAATGCATATAAACACTTACAAAAAAATGAAGAAAAAAAACAAGAATATTGAAAAATTAGAATTTAATTATGAAAATGATAAAAATATAATAGAATTTTATAAAATGCAAGAAAAAGATAAAAGTTGGGATAATTATTTTGAATTAAGAACCCCTTATGATGAAAGATATAATCAAATTAAAGACAAGATTATTAATCCAGATATTAAGGTAGTAAGTTTTGACATGTTTGACACACTTATTGCAAGACCATTCTTAGTCCCTTTAGATATGTTTTCACTATTAAATAGGTATTTTATTGATTTATTTAATCCAATTGCGGCAATTGATTTCTCTAGAATTAGAATTAAGAGTGAAGCAGAACTTCGAAATATAAATTATAAAAATAATATTCCGGAAGTAACTTTAGATGAAATATATCAATATATATCTGATTATTATGATTTAGATATAAAAAAATTAAATTTAATAAAAGAAAAAGAAAAAGAAATGGAATTACACTTTTGTAATAAAAGAGATTCAGGATATGAGTTATATTTATTAGCAAAGCAATTAAAAAAACGTGTAATTGTAACTTCAGACATATATTTACCAAGAGATGTAATAGAAGCAATTTTGAAAAAAAATAAATATGAATTTGATAAAGTATATTTGTCATCAGAACTAAAAAAAACAAAATCAGACGGCTCACTATTTAAGTATATTATTGAAAAAGAAGGCACTAATAAAATTTTACATATTGGTGATAATTACGAAAGTGATTATATGCAACCTAAAAAATATGATATTGATTCTGCAAGACTTATAAAGGCTACGGATGTCATGATGGGATATTCGGATAAAGATGTAAGGCATTGTGGAAATCTTTATAAATATTTTGTATTATTTAATCAAGATCATACCCCATATGAAGAAATATCAGGAGTTAGAAATTCAGTTGGAATGATTGCCAATAAGTATTTCGACAATCCATATAGGACATTTAATTCATATTCTGACTTTAATGGAGATCCATATTTCATTGGCTACTATGCTTTAGGAATGCAAACATTATCAATTTGTAAATGGCTATTAGAAGATGCCAAGAAAAATAATATAGATTCTATATCTTTTATGGCAAGAGACGGCTATTTACCATATAAAGCTGCTAAATTATATTCAAATATTATCAAAGGATATGACAACATAAAGTTAAATTATACTTATGTTTCAAGAAAAGCATTAATGCCATTATTATTAAAAGAAAAGAGTGGTTTATCTTTAATAGACACATATCTAAATGTTGATATGTTAACACCAAGAGAATTAATGAAACAATTTGATAAAGTAATCACTGTAACAGAAAAGCAAGAAAATCTCATTAATGAAAAATTTGTTTTAGATAAAAAATTACAAACAACAAATGAATTTAATTCATGTTTGTCATTCATTTATGACACATGTTTTGATAAGAAAAAATATGATAAATATTATGAAATGTGTAAAAAATATTTTGAGAATGAATTTAGCGAAAATTGTGCTACTTTTGATATTGGATATAGTGGAAAACCTGAAGCTATTATTTCATCAATAATTGGAAAGCCAATAAGGACATATTTTATACACGCCAATAATTCTTCGGCATTTAATAATTTAAATAATTGTAAATCTGAATTATGCACTTTTTATGAGTATAAACCTACATTAACAGGAACAACTCGAGAACTATTTATTTCATATGATGGTCCATCATGCATTGGATATTATGAAGAAAATGGTAGAATAAAGCCAGAATTAAAAGAATCAGACAAATATAATTACTTTAATAAGAGAATGATAGAATTAATTCAACAAGGAGCACTAGATTTTGTAAAAGATTTTTGTAATAATTTTAAAGAATATATAAATGATATTGATTTAAATAGATATTACATGTCAATTCCATTAGAATATTATTACCATTATGTATTCATGGAGGACAGACTACCAATTAAAAATTTATTATTTGAAGATAATGTAAATAATTATATTGAACTAAATGATTATATATTTAAAAGGTATAAAGATTACTCAAAGGAATATTCATTAGGAGTAGTTCCGATGAAGACTGATAAAAATTCAATAAATTATTTTCTACCAAAAAATAGAATGAGTAGAATAATATATTATTCAATAAATGATAGGCAAGAATTAAAGAACAAGTGGAACAAATGGACAAACAAAAAAAACACACCAGAATTACTTCCAAAATCAAAATTAAAAAGATTTTTGTATTATTCAGTTTTTGATAGAAATAAAATAAAAGAAAAGATATTTAAAAAATAAGGAATAGAATATGAAAAACAAGTTTAAAGTTATAATTATGATTTTATTCCTTTTCTTATTATCTCAAAATATAATCATAAATGCTCAGGAAAAAAAAGGTTGGATTGTTGAAAATGGTATAACATATTACTATGATAAATATGGAAATAAAGGAAAATGGTGGAATAGAGATGAAAAAGGAGTATTTTACCTCCAAGAAGATGGAAGTATAAAAAATGGTCTTCAAGAAATAAACGGAATAATGTATTATATAGAAAATAACTATATATATTATGGAGAAAAAGAAATAAATAATGAAATGTACGTATTTCAAGAAATAACAGGAGAATTAAAAACAGGAAGTGTAAGATTACAAAATGGTAAATTAATATATGTAGAAAAAGATGGAAAGCATCATAAAGATGGTTGGTTTGAATCGAATGGAAATAAATATTATCAGAAAGATAGTAATATTCTAGAAGGATTTCAAAAAATAGATAATAAAACATATTATTTTGAGAAGGATACCGGAAAATTAAAACAATGGTGGAATAGAGATGAAAAAGGAGTATTCTATCTCCAAGAAGATGGAAGTATAAAAAATGGACTTCAAGAAATAAATGGAATAATGTATTATATAGAAAATAACTATATATATTATGGGGAAAAAGAAATAAATAATGAAATGTATGTATTTCAAGGAATAACAGGAGAGTTAAAAACAGGAATTATTAAATTAAGTAATGATAATATTATATATGTAGAAAAAAACGGTAATCATAAAAAAGGATGGATATATTATAATGATAAAATATATTATGTAAATAGTATTGGAATAGCCGTTACTGATAAACAAATAATTGATGGAAGAGAATACTGTTTTACCAAAAGTGGTGAAATGTCTGGCTTTTACTGGAATAACAATAAGTTATTTTATAAAAATCCAGATGGTACACAAGCTAAAGGTGTTCAATACATGGCCGATAAATATTGGAAGTTTAATGAACTTACTGGCGAATTTGAGAAGTTTGTAAGACAAATTAGAGTAATAGATATTTCATCTCACAATGGAAATGTTGACTGGGAGACTGTAAAAAAATCAAATACAGTAGATGCAGTAATATTAAGATTAGGGTATGGAGTAGGATATATAGATAGTTCTTTTATTAGAAATAAAAATGAACTAGAAAGATTAGGAATACCATATTCGGTTTATTTATTTAGCTATGCTGAAAATGCAAACGAATCATTAATGGAATCAAACTTTTTAGTAAATACTATTAGAAATCATAATATACATATTGCGTCAAATGTATTGGGAATTTATTATGACTTAGAAGATTGGACAATAAATTCAACAGGTGAAAATAGCTATGGAATAAGTAAAGATACTTACGGTCAAATGATAACAACATTTATTAATAATACTGAAAAGAATCTTTGTATAAAAACAAGAGTTTATGCCTCAAAAAATTATATTGAAACAAGATTTCCAGATTATGCAAAAAATTATGCAACATGGATAGCACAATGGGGCAATAATATTACTTATCAAGGGCCATATGATGGCTGGCAATACACATCAGATGGTACAATACCTGGAATTAATAGTCGAGTAGATATCAGTGTATTTTATACATAGTAAAAAATATAGAGGTAAACATTATGAGTAAAGAAAGAAGTTCAAATTTAGAATTAATGAGAATTATATCAATGTTTTTCATAGTATTAGGACATGTATTCCTATTTGGAAAATTATTAGAAGTAGAAAATAAACATTTATTATTAATATATTATTTCTTTGAATTTATACTTATTGTTCATGTAAATTCTTATGTTTTAGTTACCGGTTACTTTCAGTCAAATTCAACGTTTAAGGGAAAAAAAATATGGAATATTATAAGTTCGAGTTGGTTTTATAGGGTAGTGATTATGTTAGTATTCATATTATTTGGAATAACAACTATTAATAAGGGGCAGATAATTAAAGATTTGTTACCTATTACAATAGACAATTACTGGTTTATAAAAGTATATATAATACTTTACTTATTTTCACCTTTTATTAATAAACTAATACATAATCTAAAAAAAGATGAATTTAAAAATTTGATTTTAATAGGATTTATTATATTTTGTATTACACCATACATAACTAATAGTATGTTTTTTGAAAATAGCGGTTATACATTATATAATTTCATCTATTTATATTTTTTAGGTGCATATTTGAAAAAATATCCTCTAGAAAAAAACAAACATTTTAAAAAAATGGACAAAAAAAAATATAGAAATATAATGCTTATTATATTTTTTACATGTGTTACTTTAAATTTTATTTTGTTTTGTATTGCTAAATATATTCTTCCAACAGATAATAGTATAACTAATTATTTACGTCAAATTATATTAAATAGTTCCATTGCTTATAGTAATCCTGTAATTATAATTCAAACAGTTGCATATTTTCAACTATTTTTAACTTTTAAATTTAGTTCAAAAATAGTTAATAAAATATCATCATTAACACTAGGAGTATATTTTATACATGAAAATAATTATATTAGAGATAAATTATATAAATGGCTTGGAATTATAGATGGAAATCATAATTCATTTAAATTTATAGTATATGTTTTTTTTATAGCTATTGCAATATTTATTATATGCTCATTTATTGAATATATTAGGCAAATTTTGTTTAAATATATTTCTAATACTAAAATAGTTAAGATTACTAAAAAACATACAAAAAACAAGATAAAAAATGTAAAACAAGCTTTTATATAGTAAAAAAATATTCCCATAATTAAACATTATGATATAATTAAGAACGTAAAGTTTAAATAAATATGATAACTTTATATTTGGGAGTGTAAAAAAATGAAAAAAAAGAGTTTAGTTTTAATAATTTTTATAATAGCAATTTTTAGTTTTACAAACTTTTCTGTTGAAAAAAATAATATTGTAAATGCAAAGAGTAGTCAAACCATAGAGAAAAATAAGCCAGCTGAAGAATTAAAGAAAAAAGAAAACATTGTATTTTTAGGAGATTCAATTACTGAAATTTATCCTATAAATAAAATATATGGTGATTTACCAATAATAAAATCTGGTGTATCAGGATATAAGACAGAAGATATTTTGAAAAGAATGGACAGTATGGTTTACAGATATAATCCTACTAAAGTTATATTGTTAATTGGAACTAATGATATATCTAAAGATATAAGTGAAGAAAATCTAAATAAAACACAAAAAAATATAGAAAAAATAATTAATGGTATTAAGAAGAATAGAAAAAACGCCAAAATATATATAGAATCTATTTATCCAGTAAATAGAAACATGAAAATAGAAATGGTTTCTGAAAGAACAAATGAAGCAATAAAACAATTAAACAAGAAAATCAAAAAATATTGTAAAGAAGAAAATATTACATATATTAACATGTATGACGAATTATTAGATTCAGATGGAAATTTTGATAGTGAGTTAACATATGACGGATTACACCCATCATCACTAGGATATGCCAAAATAACTAGAATTTTATTACCATACATATATGAAGGTTATAAAATGAAATAGTATTTATGATTAAAAACCATGTTTTTTAAATAAACATGGTTTTTAATTCTATAAAGCTAATATTTATGTTATTATAAATATAAGGTAGGTGTATATATGTGGAATATATATTAATATTAATAATATCAATATTTTTAGTATTCTTTTACTTAAAGTGTATAAAAAATAAAAACTATGAAAAAAAAGCAGACAATAAATTAGAAGCAAATAATATGGATAAAAAGAAAAGATTCAATATAGATTTACCAGAAATTAATACATTAAGATCAAATGAATATAAAGATATTTTAAAAGAGTTTAATAAAATTAAAACTACAGCTTCAATACCATTAGGTAGAAATGAGTTAGGGGAATTAGAAACAATAGATTTAGATAAATTTGATAATATGCTAATTTTAGGCACAACAGGTGGAGGAAAATCAGTTTTACTAAATGAACTAATAATGTCAATTATTCTTAATTATACAAAAGAAGAAATAAAATTTATCACAATAGATTCAAGTATTGTAGAACTAAGTAGTTTTAACGGAATACCTCATTATATAAAAGAAACAATTTCAGATATGACTGTAGCTTCAACTGAATTAGAATTAATTGTAAAAGAAGTAGAAAAAAGAAAGAACCAAGAATCAATAAAAGAGCACTTATTTGTAATTATTGATGATATATATGATTTAGCATATGGTCAAGAAAAATATATAAATAATCTTTTAATAGAATTAATAGAAAAATCAAAAAATACTAAAGTACATATAATTGCCGCAACAGATACACCAATCGAAAACGAGATATTTAAAAATTATAGTGACTTATTTGATTTAAAATGCTATTTAACATTAGCTCCAGGAACATACAATGAATTTGATGAAGGAAAAACCCTAAATCAAGAAGACCTTAATTTTATCTCTACAATTGGTAATATGATATTAGTTGCAAATGATGTAAAAAAGAAAATAAAGATTGTCGATATTTTAGATGAAGATATAAAAGAAATAGTTAAATATTATTCCATATAAGATTATTACAACTTATTATTTTGTTATACAAAAAAACTCAAGAATAATTTTTCTTGAGTTTTTCTTTAGTTTAAATTATTTAACTCTTCAATAGATAAACCAGTAGACTTAGAAATTGTTTCTATATCAACATTATTTTTTAAAAGTTTTGAAGCAACTTCTCTAATGGCTGATTCTTTTCCTTCATTAAGACCTTCAGCGTGACCTTCTTGCTTTGAAATTTCTTTTTCTGTATTTGTAACTCTTCTCATTTCTCTTT
>OIYG01000978.1_pt1 | contig 23818 bp, 46 predicted proteins | sample 1587861 | NCBI WGS metagenome assembly OIYG01 (sample SAMN03283272) | human gut metagenome | biome: human-associated habitat; material: feces | host: Homo sapiens | place: Peru | collected 2012 | reverse complement strand
TATGATTGGATACAAAAGCAAAGAGCCATAGAGCGAGAAATCCGAAAGCAAAAGACCACTGCAAATATGGCGAAAGCCGCAGGGGATAAACAACTTGTAAAAGACTGCAATACACGAATAAAGGCATTAAAAGCGAAATACAATGATTTAACCGAAAGTGTTGGATTGCAGAAAACGGAAGAAAGAATGAGAGTAACAAAAGCCATTGACAAATAATGGATCGTATGCTATAATAAAATAGACAGGAAGCATTGCAAGGCTTGGGATAGGAATAACCCACCTATCCCCTTGCCTGTCATAATAAACGGGTATGAGGTTACACCTTAATTGGTGTGACCTTTTTTATTTTGTCCGAAATGACGAGAAACTATGGCAGAGCGGAAAGAACCGCGAAAAAAAACTGAAAGCCAAAAAGGGGAAAATATGAAACGTGAAGATGTAAGCAAGATTTTTACCGAAGCAACACCCGAACAGATTGACAAAATCCTTGATTTGAATAGTGCTGACATTGGCAAGGCAAAAAAAGGTTTTGACGATCTGAAAGCTGATTTGGAAACGGCAAAGCAGACAATCACCGACATTAACAAACAGTATGATGATTTGAAAGCCGCAAATGCAAGCGCAGAGGATTACAAGACGAAGTATGACGAACTTGTAGCTGATAATAAGCGCAAAGCAGACGAACAGGCGGCGAGGGAACTTGAAGCGGCAGAGCGTGCGGAATTTGACGGATATTTTACCGAACAGAAAAAAGAATGGTACAATCAAATGACTGCCGACGGATATTTTGCAAAATACAGAGCCGCAAAGATTGACCCTGTGAACAAAGGTAAAATGATGGCAGACATTCTCCACAACCTCACAAAGGACGATCCGACAGCGTTTAAGGGTGTACAGCCCGAAGTAAAGCTCGGAGGGGCAAAACCTATCGGCGGCGGTGAAAACCGTATGGCTGAACTTTACAAAAATAATCCTTTCTTTAAAGGATAAAAGGAGAAAATTATGGGAATTAAATATGGCAATCTCAATGTAGATGAAAAGTATTCGGGTATTCTTGAACCGAACCTTTATTTCGACAGTATTCTTGTACCCGGTGTAACCTACACCGACAAATATCAGACAGGTCCCGCTGGTGGTATCTATGTTCATAAACTGGACACCACTGCAGTAACCGTTGGTACTCCCGGAAGAGACTTCACGGACGAAGCGTCTGCGGACACTTTGATTCCGATTCTGCTGAACAACAACTATATGAAATCCAAAAAGATTTACGGCGTACAGGCGGCGGCAGTTTCTTTTGACCTTGCAAATGAGCAGTTGTCTACTGCTACACAGGAAATCAAAGAGAGCCGCCAGCAGTCTGCGCTGGGTTGCTTGGTGAATGAGGGTACAAAGTCTACTGGCGCGGATATTACCGCAAATGCTGTTGACGCTGTACTTGATGAAGCGGCAAAGATTAAAAAGGGCAAAGCAAATGTTGTACTTTGTTCCCCTGATTTTTATGCATTGGTACTCAAAGAAAACGGCAAGGACTTCACGCCTGCAAAGAATGATGAAGTCGCCGCGACTGGTGCAATCGGTGACTTGTACGGCTTTACTTGGATTAGAGCCGCGGGACTTGGTGAAGCGGAAGCAAAGTACTATGACAGCACAGGAACTCTGAAAACTGTTGCACTCCATAAGGCGGCTACTACGGCGGCTGATGGTTCGGCAGTTGATTTCATTCTGTACAACAGCGAAACCTTGTCTATTATCGACAACCTTGAAAGTTTCCGAATCGTGGACAGTGAAAACTTTACTGGTTCTAAGGCACAGGCAGAGCTGAACACCGGTATGAAGGTTACTACTCCCGCACTTGCAAGGGTTAGAACTCACACGATCGCGAAAGGCTAAAAGGGGATGACGCGGAATGTATTTAGACTATCAAACATATCAAAACATGGGCGGTACTTTGGATAATTCCGCGTTTACTCCCCTTGTGAAAAAAGCGGAATATATCATCAACGCCCACGCGGGCGGTAAAACAGGCGAACGCATAGGCAAGCTGTCGGTGTTGCCGAATGAAGTTATTGAATGTACCTATGAAATTGTAAACCTGTTATCTATCGCCCCAGCTGATGGGCGTATGGTAATGAGTGAAAGTCAATCCCTCGGAGGGCAAAGCGAAAGTTATTCTTATTCCGTCAAATCTTCGGAGCAGATAAATGAAGAAATCGAATGTGCGATTTTCGTTTACCTATATCCGTTGAAAGTAAACGGGATTTCCGTATTGTACAGAGGTTGCAATGAAGATTAAGTTTACCGTCAAATATGGCGAAAATGTAATCGACATACCGTCCGCGTTGGAAGTCCCGAAAGGGTCGGGATTGAGTAATCTCTATGATAAGACTTTCACGATTATCAATCAGATTCCCACGTCTCAAACGATCGCGACCAAAATTGCATGGGTAAAACATACGGTTGAGCATTGCGACAAAGCGGACGGAATATTTGATAAATCCACGGGGAATATGGTTTATAAAGCAAATACCTTTACCGTGTATCTGCGAGATTGGCAAAATTACCGTGAGCCGAATTTCTCTGAAAGCGGATATTATTCTTTATATAGCACTGAAAAAGAATTATATACCGCCGCCGTGGGGGATTTGGTAATATTTCGGGAGATTGACGATCCTGCACCTACAACGATAAAAGAGTTTAACGACCTTCGTACAAAATATGCGAATGAAGGCGGGATTTTGACGGGCGTTGAAGCCTTTATAAATTATCATTCTGACCTTTCTCCATGGCGAACAAATCATATTGAGTTGATTAAGGGGTGAGTAAATGAGTAAAAATCAAGAAATTTTGGATTGGCTCAAAACTTGCCCCGTTTTCGCTGAAAGATTATATTTTGCAAGCGCGGAAGAAAATGATGGGGACAATGTAGTAATTCCCTTCGGAACGTCTGCGCGTGTAGTTTTAAACGATTACTGGGACGCAAACGGATATTATTGCGGAAGCATTACACCACTGCCTTCCGTTTATGAAGAATATCAGGTACAGTGTTTCAGATATATTGGAGCGGAAGAAAATCAGCTCAATATCCTCACTTTGGACGAAGTTCAATATGTTTGTGATTGGATTATCGAACAGGATGAAAATGGCATTTTTCCGCGTATCACGGGCAAAAGAATAATTTCCGTTGAACCGTTACCGTTCAATCCTCAAGCGGCAGGGAGAGACGTAGAAACAGGATTGTGGAAATATATTTTTACTCTGCGTGTCACGTATCAAAATACCGCAAAGGGACGTTGTGTAGATGAATAACGGTGTAATAATAAAACTTAGCGAAAATGATTTTTTGAAAATCGTGGACAATGATAGTTTCGGTTTATTTGTTGCACAGGAATGGAAAAGTTTGATAAGCCCATTTACGCCGAGAAGAGAAGGTATACTTGAAGATACTGCGAGGGTTAACCCGTGGGAAATAGAGTATGGCTCTTTCAGCAATGACCCCAATACTGCCCCTTATGCGGCATATGTGTACTATGGGGATAAATTAAATTTTCGCAAAGATAACAATGTGTTTGCGACAAGTCATTGGGATAATGCGGCGATCAATGCGAAACAAGATGATAAACTTATAAGAGCCGCACAAAAATTTATAGATAGGAGATAATTATATGGCTTTTAATGAATTTGCAAGCCCGACCGTAGAGACCGAACGGTTGAAACTGTATATTGACATCGGAACGTCTGAAGATTCTCCGACTTGGGAACTTGAGGGACGAGGTGTTGCAAACAATTCTATTGATACAGGTGTAGACGTATCGAATGACCCTGACGTGTTGGGCATTATCGACGTTACAGTAAGCAAACCTAAGCCTACAATGGAAATGGAATTCAAAATCAGAAAAGGCACTTTGCTGGGAGAAAAAGCAATTGAAAGTTTTCGGACACGCACGTGCGCGCTTGAAAATCAGACTGTATTGCTGAAATATGAATTCCTTGACGCTGGAACGGCGGGGAGCGGAAATGCCACAAACTGCAAGGCAGACAAAGAGACAGAATGCACGATTGTGTTGACGAACATTGCCGCCGAAGCTGGCGGATATATCACTTGTACGGCGACACTGTATTTCTCTAACAAACGCACAGAGGGATATATGCCGAAAGTGGACGCGTCCCCGATTACGTGGACAGAGGGACAGCCCGCTTGACAAAATGCGGCGAAATTCGCCGCTTATATGGCAAACTGGATTAGCGGGGTTCAATTCCCCGCATTGCCTTAACGAAGGGAGAAAATTAAAATGGCAGAAAAAATTGTAGTAAATTCAGGATTGAAAGAGTATGAAATCTATTTCGAGGATAGAAACGAAAGTGTCACAATTGCATTCAATCCCGCTGACACTGGATTGGCAGTAAGATTCAAAGACCTTGAGCCGCGAGTAAATAAACGGCTGGAAGGGCTGACCGATATTGAATTGGATGATAACGGTAATCCAAAAGATTTGTCATTTACAAAAAACATTGAACTTGTAAACGAAGCGTTGAGTGAGGAACTTGACTGGGCTTTCGGAAACAAAATCAGTGATAAATTGTTCAGCAAATGTGATCCGCTTTCTTCGTGCAATGGCGAATATTTTGTTGTACAGTTTATTCGGAGAATGACTCCAGTTATTAAAGCAGACATTGAACGCGAAAATAAAGCCATTCAAAAGCATATGAAGGGGTATGTAAGATGATTTCATTGCCGCCAGTATACGCGGAATTTGGGGGCAAAAAATACGCCATACGAAACAAAGGGAATTGGTACGATGTTTACCGTTGCATTTGTGCGATGAATGATGATGAACTTGACGACCAAGAAAAATGGTTTGTGGCTTTTCGGATATTTTTCCCGCGCAGTGATGAAGTGAATACCGAAGAATACCCGAAAGACGTGCTTTTCGGGGAAGATATTTCAGACGTTGAATCTGCAATGAAATATATTTCGTGGTTTATCGATTGCGGGCAAAGCACAAACGACGATATTCCTAAGAAAACAAATTCATCCACAGGTTTTTCAATTTCATTCTTTCAAGATATGGATTTGCTGGTCGATTCTCTTAATAACGCAAAAGATAGAGATATTCGACTGACGTATGAGCATTGGTGGACATTTGTGGGAGATTGCGCGTCACACAATCCAACAGGGCTTTATAAAAACGTGATTGAAGTGAGATACAAATTGCAACACAATCAAAAGCTCGATGAATTTGATAAAAAAATCCTTGAAAATCACAGAAACCGCGTAATATTGAGAAAGCATGATGACTGGCTGGACGGTGAGGATTGATGGCAAAGGTAGTTATACCTGTATCGCTTGATACAAAAGAGGTAAAACAGAATACACGCACTATAAAGGGAATGATGAAATCACTTTCAGGCGCGACAGAGGAAGCAGGCGGGCAGTTTGAAAAAGCCTTTGCCAAAGGCGGGGCAAAAACCGCGAAACTTGTAACTGATCTGCAAAAAGCGAATGTAGAAGTGAAAAAGCAAGCAAATCAACTGGCAGAATTGAAGTCTCGCCTTGAAGATTTGAACACAGGAAAAGGGGAAGTAAAAAGCTCTGAAATAACCGCCTTGAAAAAAGAATTGTCAGAAGCTGAAAAGGCGGCAGAAAATACGGCGGCGCAGATGGACAAATTGTCCCTTGAGGCAGACCGTTTGCGTCAAACGTCTATCACTATTGACGGAGTAACAACAACGGCAGATCAAGGCAAATATGAAGCCACCACGGCACAACTTGACAAGCTGGGGGAAGAATACCAACAGTTACAAGCAAAAGCGGAAGCGGCAAGGCAAAAATTGCAGGAAGCAACGGGAGAGACCACGCGCCGCGAAATCGAAACAACAAATAGAAAGATTGAAGAAACTTCGGCAAAACTTGAAAAAGCAAAGGCGACTGCTCAATCAACGGGGGAAGCGTTGAAAAACTCCACGAAAAAATCTATTCCCGCGTTAGATAGTTTTTCGAAACGTGTAGGCACACTTGCAAAGCGAGTATTTGTTTTCACCGTAATTGCAAAAGCCTTTAATGCGTTAAAAAATCTTTTTATGAAATCCGCTCAAGGGAGCGAGAAATTTCAAGCGGCAATGGCGCAATTAAAGCAAAGCCTGTGGGCGATTTATTCCGTGATTTACCAATATGTCATGCCTATTGTGATGAAAGTAATGCAAGTAATAAATCGTCTTGCGCAAAATGCCGTGAAAGTGCTTGCAAAATTGCTCGGAAAGTCTACTCAAGAATTGCTCAATAACGGCAAGGCATTGGAAAAACAGACGAACGGAGCAAAAAAAGCCACAAAGCAATTAGCGGCGTTTGATGAAGTACAGACAATCAGCTCTGGAAGCAAAGAGGATTCGGGAACAACGTTCAAAGCGGAAGAAGTCTCCGCAGAGGTAAACAATGTGCTTGATGCCATTCTCTTGGTTGCTGGTGGGGCAATGTTTGTAATTGGTTTGTTGCTTGTATGTACTGGCGTTGGAATTGGAATCGGAATTGGCTTGATGATTGCCGGAATTGCTATTCTTGCAGTTGAAATAATGAGTATAGATTGGGATAAAATGCCCGAAGATATAAAGCAAACATTAACGTATATAGCCGCTATTGCTGGTGGTTTTATGTTGGTGCTTGGTTTGATTTTGCTCGGTTCTGGGCATATTGGCTTGGCAGTGGGGTGTCTTATTGCTGGCGTTGCGTTGATTGTCGCGGCTGTGGCTTTGAACTGGGATTCTATCAAAGAAAAATTGCAGGGTACGCTTGGAACAATTATGGCAATTGTGGGCGGTTTCCTTTTGGTGCTTGGAATTATTCTTTGCTGTGTAGGTGTAATTCCTCTCGGTATCGGAATGATTATTGCGGGCGCCGGTTCGTTGGCGGCTGTAATTGCGGCGAACTGGGACGCGATTGTCGGTTTTGTAAAAGACGTCTGGAACGCGATAAAGGATTTTTGGAATAAATATATCGCAAAAATTTTCACGGCTAAATTTTGGGGCGATTTGTTTACAAAAATCGGAATTGGAGTTAAAAAAGGCTTGAAAGCCGTGCTAAACGGTATGATATGGCTGATAAATAAGGCAATTGACGGATTGAACCTTTTGTTGCTTCCTATACGTGGGCTGATTTCAGGAATTGCAAGTGTATTTTCTTGGATTGGCGGCGGTGAATCGGTCGGGCTTGATGTAATTAAAATCCCTCATATTCCGCAACTTGCAAAAGGCGCGGTTATCCCCGCCAATCGTCCGTTCCTTGCTAAACTTGGTGATCAGAAAAACGGCACGAATATTGAAGCACCGTTGGAGACTATCAAGCAAGCTGTAATGGAAGTACTTTCGGAGCGCGGCGACAACAGTAATCAAACTTTCGTTATCGAACTTGACGGGCGAGAAGTCGGACGCACTTTCGGTAAAGCTATCGCCACGGAACAAAAAAGGGCTGGAAAATCCTTTGTAAAGAATAAGGTGGTATTCGGATGACAACGCTCGATGTAGTAAAAATAGGCGGTAAAAAATGGGGCGTGCGTGTCCTATCCATTGAAGAAAATTTTAACATTCTCGATACCGATAACGCAGGGAGAGTAATTCAAGACGGCGCGATGACGCTTGACAGAATAGGCACGTTTTATGGGCATAAGGTGACTTTTGCCCGTTCAACTGCCACCATCGACGAATATGACAAGCTGTTCAATTATTTGGCATATCCTCGCAATGACGGTATACAGATCGAAATTGTACACGATCAAACAACTATAAGCTATCGTGCGTATATTGCAAGTGGTTCAAGGAAATTGCAAAAAATAGAATCAGACGGGACAGTTTACTGGGATTCTATGTCTATTTCTTTTGTTCCTATGAAAGCACAGGTGACACCGTGAAAGGCGTATCTATTACATATGGTGACTATGATGTCACTGCAAAGGATAAGGCAACATTTACGGCGGAAACGCCTGCGTTTTTCTGTAATGTGGATTATCTGAAAGATTATTCGGGACTTGAAACTTCATACGGCGATCCGTTAGACTATGTCACAGTATTCTTGGATTCTAAAACAGAGCCATTTCCTGACAATCCTTTGAGCCATAATATTGGTTTTTTTAGCTCTGAAAAGGTAGGGAAAAACGGATTAGGAGTTAAAAGCACAATTACTGTTACTTTTAATTCCGAAGTGAAAAGCAGAGGAATAACTATGACTTTTGATACTGCTTCAAACGGCTTGCCTATCTTGCTACGTGTTGCATTGTATCAAGGGGAAACATCTGTTTTCGTGAAAACCATTGCAAGAAAAAATATTAAAAGTAATCCAGTTGCGTTTGAATTTGACGAAAGTACATCTTATGATAAAGCAAGTTTTATTGTAACTGGCTGGGATATTCCTTTAGCGCGTCAACATATCCAGTCTATTGATTTTGGTATTGGATATGTGTTTACGCCCGAAATGTTGCGAGATGTGAAAGTAATTCAAGAAATTTCGCCTATAAGTGCGGAACTTCCCGCAAATGCAGTCGATTTCAAAATGTTCGCGGATGGGAATTATAATTTTTCCGCGCGTCAGCCTGTTTCCGTTCATTTCAACGGTGAATTGATTAACACGGGGCTGATAAAATCATTTACAAGGCGCAGTAAAAACGAATGGTCAGTAAAGACCGAAGATTATATTTCCGCGCTTGATAACGGTTCGTTTTTGGGGGGATTGTATTCTGATGTTTTGGCGTCCGAAGTGTTGACAAAGATTTTCACGCAGATGTCAATCCCTTATGAAATTACATCGGATTTTGCGGAAGCTAAAATTTCGGGATATATTCCGATAAGTACCTGCCGCGAAGCTGTACGACAGATTTGTTTTGCTATTGGTGCGGTTGCTTCTACTGCTGGGGAAAGCGGTGTAAAAATCTATAAACTTCCCACGGCTGAAACTACGGTTGGGCTTGACCGTATCATGACGGGACAATCTGTTTCGGAAGATGATCCAGTAACTCAAGTTTCGGTTTCTGCGCATGAGTATTCTCCGATTGAAGATGAAGAAAAGTTGTTTGAGGGAAACGCGGGGGAAAATATTCTTGTAACTTTCTCTTCACCTATGCACAGTCTTACAATTACAAACGGTACAATATTGACAAGTGGCGTTAATTATGCTATACTTAATGCAGAAAATAATTGTACCTTGAATGGTAAAAAATATGCCGATAACGTAATAACTTATGTTAAAAAAGTGCCTGACGCCGTGGGAGAAAATGAGCTTGAAATCACAAACGCGACACTGGTAAACATGGAGAACGCGGAATCAATTTTGACACGTGTATATGACTATGCGATACTTAATAAAAAAGTTGATATGCGCGTTAGAATAGGCTCAAAGCCCGTCACTTACGGAAACGCTAAATATGGGTTCGCAAAGTACGGCGGACGTATTGCCGATTCTGCCGTAAATGTTGGAGATATTATAAATTCCGATACAGAATATCAAGGAGCAATAAAAGGCAGAATAATTTCTACACGGTATAATCTAAACGGTGGTATTATTGTAAAGGATTGCGAGGTGCTGTCATGAGTGAATGGGTAACGGGGCGCACCGAATCAGATGTGGACGCGGCAAAAGCGCTCATGGCAGAAATACGGAATAATATCCGAACGGATTCCACTTGGAGCTTGGATAATCTTACTTTATCGCAGAAAATCACAATCAACACGGGAATGTTGAATTCCGAAGTGATTTCGCGGATATGGAATGATACACTCACACTGAAAGAAAATCTTGAAGATAACGGGTATTATCCGAAAGATATTAAACAGCCGTTTGTGTATGATGAAACGCGCCCCGAATCTTTGCGGGAGGGGTACGAACAATTTTTGATCAACGCGCAAAATATGCGTGTTGCTTTCTTCGTACTTTCTTCCACGCCTTTAGCCCCTGATTATGTTTACGGGTTTTCGGAAATGAATCAAATTGAAACGATATTCCGCGATATTGAGAATGAATGGTATGTCATGAATGCCAATATACGAGAGTGCGGAACATTTGAATGCGGGGGATAATATGAAAGAATTTATTGACAAGACCACCACGCAAAGCGGCACGAAGATTGACCGTGCGGCAATGATGGCTGTACAGGGATTTGAAGCAAAGACAACTATCATGAAATCAGACGGAAGTATTGAGGAAGCCAATTCAGCAGGGGAAAAGCTGACAACGAAATTTGAAGGTAATAAAGTGATTGAAACGTTTGTAGGCGTGAAAACGATCACGAAAACCACGACTTTCAATGCTGACGGCAGTATTTCGGAGGTGCTTTCATGAGCTGGGCTGAAAGAAAGATTGCCGAAAACAGCACGCTCGGAACGTCTGCTTTTCTTCCGCTTGATAAAGTGATTAAAGGCTCGTTTTTGGATATGTGGCGGTTTGTTGGTGGAAGCTCGGTAACTGGCGAGATTTTCAAACAGACAGATTTGCAAGATACTACAATAAAACCTGTTTTGGGTGGTTCGATCTATGCAACGGATAATCTTTCAGTACATGACACGGAAGCCTTTGTAAACGGTTTAAAAGTAGGAACTATCCCTATGTTTATTACCTTCAAACGCGGGGACGTTATTACAATCACACCAAAGCAGACACCTTCGGGAAGTAAATTGACGATTTCGGCGAATGTAGTATTGAATATCGCCACGGAGGTGGATTCATGAGTTGGGGAGAAATAAAGTTGTCAATCAATAGTACGCTGGGGACAAACGATTTTAAATCCCTTGACAAGCTGACATATGATTATGCAAGGCTTGTAAAATTGCATTTTGTTGTTAATAACTATACAACAGCAAATTCCCGTGTAATAATTCAAGGGAACAAATTCAGAATGAATTTCGGTGGGGAAGTCGGAATACAATCTCCGACTGCTATTATAAACGGGATTGAAAAGAATGGTATACAAACAGCGGCAGGGGGAGCGCCGAATTATTTTTACACGTATAATGTGGAAGCTGGGGACATTGTAGAAGTAACTGGGAAAACAGTTGTAGATATATATGCAAAGCCCACTTTCGATTTGGAGGGATGATATGTTAGACTGGACAGACAAGCAAAACGGCGTTGATACTATTGACGCAGACGATATAAATTCCGTTGCCCACGTTGTGGAAACCTTGGAAACAGATTCAACGGCAATGAAAACCGATATTGCGGAATTGAATAAACTTCCTGCAAAAGTGTCCGCACTCGAAGCAAAAGAAACTATTTTTGCAAATGCTCTGCAAGGAAATAAAACAGGTTCAGTTATTTCTATGATTGATGTTTCTCCTATTGAACACGTTTTAGAAATATCTTTGAATGTTCAAGAATCTGTGACTGTCATGCGATGTGGGAAAAACCTTTTTGACATTGAAAACATGGAGAGCGGGACAATTAACTCTACAACGGGAGCATTGCAAAACGAAATCAATTCTTCACGAAGTACCGATTATATTCCTATTATGCCAAATACTACGTACACGTGGAGCGGGTTCGTGGGCGCGATTCGTACACACTTTTATGATGTCAATAAAACATGGATTTCATCCTCAAATACCAATGTGAACGTGCATTTCGTTTCTCCCGCTACGGCGTATTATATAAAGTACTCCAAAGGCACGACAGTGCCTGTTATGCAGACGTATAATATTCAGCTTGAAATTGGCTCGGAGGTTACGGATTTTGAATCGTTCAAAGGGTTTGCGCAATACAATTCCGAAACAGACGGAACGGTTAACAATGTGAAAAGTCTGTATCCGTCTACGATTCTTTTCACGCAAAACAGCGATGTAGTTATTTCGTGCAAATACAATCGCGACATCAACAAAGCATTTGCGGCTCTTGAAGCCGCAATCGTAAATAGTTAAAGGGGGATTATTGTGTATCAAATTATAAAAAATGTGATTGAACGTGGGGATTATGACCTTACAGCAATTCTGAAAAAGATTGATACTTTGTGGGCAAGTGAAAAGCTGACGGATATTCAGTATAACGAATTGCTTGACCTTGCAAGAGGTGGAGCAAGCGTAAACAATTCCGAAATTGTAACAAAGCTGAACGACCTTGAAGCCCGTGTTCGCGCATTGGAAGAAAAAGGCGGAACAACCAAAACAGACGAATACCCCGAGTATGTTGCGGGCAAATGGTACTATCGTGACGACAAATGCGCATTTGAAGGGGGAAATTACAAATGTATTGCACCTGTCGGAATTGTGTGCGTGTGGTCGCCTGTGGAATATCCCGCATACTGGGAGGCGGTGTAATAAATGGTAAACGAATTTATCAATGAATACGGCATGACAATTCTTTATACCGTGTTGACCGCTTTAGCTGGTTATCTTGGAATTATCGCAAAGAAATATTTTCAAGAATGGCTTGACACAAAAGAGAAAAGAGCGGTTGCCCGTGATTGCGTGAAATTTGCTGAACAGGTATATAAAGACCTACACGGCGAGGAAAAGCTGAATAAAGCACTTGAAGCCGCTGAAGAAATGCTTTCCGAAAAAGGTATTCAAGCAACGGCGCTTGAAATGCGGGTATTGATTGAAGCCGCTTTGGCAGAATTCAACAAAGCCTTTGAAAAAGGGGGCGAGAATGTTGATAGAGCGGAAATTTCTGATTGAAAATGATACCTATAAAAATCCCGTAAAAATCAAGCCTGAATATATTATCGTTCATTCTACGGCGTGCGGATATAGAAACAAAGACCAGCTTTTCAACGGATGGAATAAGTCGGGAAAACTTTCTGTTCATGGAATGGTAGACGATACAGGAAGTTATCAGACTTTGCCGTTGAACTATCTCGGGTGGCACGTGGGGAGCAGAGGAAACGGAAAAACAATCGGTTTTGAAATCTGCGAACCGAAAAACATTGTCTATGCAAACGCCAATCACACAAAGGTTGATTCGAACGCATACCGCCCCGAAGAAAATTACATAGATTTTGAATTGCGATACCGAAATGCGGTTGAACTGGCGGCATATATGGCAAAAGAAACAGGAATCCCTGTTGACCATATTGTTTCGCACAAAGAGGGCTGGGATTTGGGAATTGCGTCAAATCACGGAGATCCTGACCAATGGTGGAAGCTGTTTAATAAAGACATGGACACATTCAGGCAAGACGTAAAAGCTAAACTTTCCGAAGAAGGAAGAAAACCGAATCCCGTCACGGGCGGTGAAATTTACCGCGTACAGGCTGGCGCATTTACTTTTAAGGCGAATGCCGACAGATATGTTGAAAGGCTAAAAAAGGCTGGTTTTGACGCTATTGTGAAGAAATCTATGATGAAATACAAAGTCCAGTGTGGAGTATTTTATAACAAAGAAAATGCCGAAAAGCTGGCAAATAAATTGAAAGAACACGGGTTTCCTGCCGTGGTGGTAAAATGAAATGGTAGAAGCGCACACGCATCCCGAACTTGTATCTCAAGACCAATGCGAAAAAAGGCGGTCGCAGATTGAAAAAGATTATGACGATCTCGCTTTGAGAGTGGAACATTCGGAATTGTTTGACGCGAAACAGGGCGAGAAAATTAAAACTCTGTTTACATTTGTTAAATTTTTGTCAGGTATTGCGGCGACAGTGCTTGCCGCTCTGATAGGATTGATTATTAAGGGGGCTTTAGGGCTGTGAATTGTGAATCTTGTAAAGAAATAGCTGAAAATGGCAAAGCAAAAGTAGAGGAATCTTTTGCAATGAAACTGCTGAAAGAGACGCAGAAAACCTCAAAACGCTGGTTTGTCGCGTGGATTATCACATTTATTGCTTTTTTGGCTTTGATTTCGGGAATTATCTATTTTGTGATGACAAGCGAAATTGAAGTAAAAACCGTAGAAGTTGACGCGCAAAACGGAATAGCTACGTATATTGGAAATGACGATAACGGAGATGTTGCAAATGGCACGTATTAAGTCAGTAGAATTCAAAAGCAAGCCCAAAGCAAAGACGCGCACGAAAAGAAAAGTCAAAATCTCAAAAGTAAAGATTCGTAAAAGGAAGTGACGCCGTGTACAAGTTTGATTTTTCTTTCGATGAATATCAACGGTTTTTGAATCGTTGCCCATTCACCGAAGAGGAAATACAAATTCTCGGAATGAGACGCAGAGAAAAGAGCATTTCACAAATTGCTTTAGAACTGAATCTTTCCGAGCGCACGGTTTCACGGTATATAAAATCAATCTGTAAAAAGATTAAAAAAGAAATTTAATATCTTCGGACATTCTGCGATAGGCAGACACCTCCTTTCTTTCCCTCCCACGGTTCCTGACGTGGGAGGGCTTTTTATTTTGGCGGGAATGTGGCAATCATGCGGCGAGATTTGTATTTGAATCTTTGATATAATGGAATCAGAAAAGGGGGATTGAATGAACGATATTTTAATAGCGGCACTGCAAGCAAAATATAACATGGAATGGACGGAAGCGGTCGAAAGAGTTTGCGACGCTAAAAATTCAGGCAATCTTTCGGAATTATATCAATGTATGCTGATGAAATTTCTTGAGGAAGTGAAAGACAATGTATAACGCTCAAAATATGCCTTATTTTTACGGTTACGGCAGAAACATGAATAATTATATTCCGAATCAGCAAATGCCTTTAATGGGGCAAAATCAAGGGCTTACAAGGGTAAACGGATTAGAGGGTGCAAAGGCGTATCAGGTTGCGCCGCGTGACACCGTTGCTTTGTTTGACGGAAACGACGATATTTTCTATGTGAAATCTGCCGATGATGGAGGATTCCCGACAATTAAAGCATACAGGTTTGCCGAAATTGATTTGACGGGGGCAAAGCCTACAAATGATTATGTGACAAAAGCGGAATTTGAAGAATTAAGAAAAGAGGTTCAGAGTTATGCCGAGCAGTCTGTTTCAAAATCAAGGGCTAAATCCTCAAATGATGTCAAGGATTAAAGGTATCATGCAGAATATGAACAGCCCGGAAATGCAAATGGTTATGCAAATGACAAAAGGGACAAGTCCTAAACAGCTGGTAACGAATATGTGCAAACAAAGGGGAATCGATGTAAATAGTCTCATGGAGCAGATTAAAAACAGTTAGTTGTTTTCGGTTTCCAGTGCGCAGGGGAATCGTTACAAAATAATTTTTAAGGTGGAAATATAATATGGACAATGGTTATTCTTTGGGCGATCTTGCCGCTGTAACACGTTCGGAAAACGGCGGTTTCGGCGGTATGGGTTCAGAGGGGCTGTGGGTTTTTGCTTTGCTGATCCTGCTGTTTGGCGGTGGCGGTTTCGGTTTTGGTAATAGACAGCCTATTACGAATGGCGAACCTGTTACGGAATCAGGGTTGTGTAATGCTATGAATTTTAACAACCTTGAAAATGCAGTCGGAAGATTGAGCGACAGCCTTTCATCCGATTATATGGGATTGCAGAATGGTATTTGTAACCTTGGTTACGAAACTCTCCGCAATTTCAACACAACTCAACAGCAGTTGGCTGAATGTTGCTGCACCACCCAGCGCGGCATAGACAGCGTTAATTACAACGGTGCAATGAACACCGCCTCTATTAACGCAAACACAACGGCGCAGACACAGAAAATCCTTGACGCTATTAACGGTAATAGAATGGCTGATATGCAGAATCAGATCAATCAGCTTCAATTGCAATCGGCGATGTGCGGAGTAGTGCGCTATCCGACAACGTACACATATAACGCAGGAAATTCCCCGTTCTGCGGTGGCAATACTTGCGGTTGTATGTAATGACAATATGATTGTTTCCGCTTTAACAGCGTGATTAAAGCCCTCCATGGCAAACGCTGTGGAGGGTATTTTTTATTCAGCAATTCGGGAATCCCGAACAAATTAGGAGGAAAAGAAAATGGCTTGTAAAAATACTTGTAAACTTTGTAAAAATCTCATTATTTCCACTGATGTGGTTTTTAATGCGACTTTGGGGAACTTGTATATTCAAATCCCCGAAGGTAATTATAACGAATGTCAGAAATATTGTATTGTCGTAGCACAGACCATTCCAACAGATACCACAATCGGCGCACCTGTTTATATTCAAATGGGAACGGGGAACGCATATCCTCTGCAAAAGAGAAACTGTACACAGGCAACGGCGTGTGCTATCCGTTCACGGACGAAATATAGCACGGTAGTCAAAACGGATTCTACTGGTGGCGTTTTCCGTCTGTGTGGGGATGTGGCGTGCGCACCTTCCAATAATTTGGCGGCGATTTCGTGACCAACCAAAACGAAAACAGCCAATTTGAATTTCTTGACATAATAACCGTTGTATCTTTCATTATGCAGTTGCAAAATCAATCAAAACTTTTCGGGTTGCATGATGTGCAAGAGGATAATAATAGAATATCGTCGGAAATTCATAAACACCTCGAACAGCAGGACAAAAAAATCGATAAGATATTGGAGCTGATAGGCAATGAAGAAATTTGAAAAAATGCTTTGCCATATTGCGGAAGAATTAGACGGCGCGTGCGAGTACGCCGAAGATTATGTTGGAGAGAAAATGAAAGGCAATGTCGCCAAAGCACAAAAATTCCGTGAAATGGCAACGCAGGAAATGCAACACGCCGCGAACTGGTATGACTGGACGGAAAAATACAGCGAGGAATTAAAAGCGATTATGCCCTTGTCTGCCGAAGATTCCGAAGAATGGGAAAAATGCCGAAAGAAATATGCTGAAAAAACCGCAATCATCAGGTATATGCTTGACCGATGAAAAAGGAACTTGAAAAAGAATTATCCGCGCTTTTGGCTGATGAAAAATTGTCTTGGGACAAATGCCAGCGCATGGCGATAATCTACGGGGCATTAAAGGCGATTTCTTCCTATCAAGGTGAAATTATACCTTTAGAAACAAAAACGCAAAATAAAGGCAATTTTGAAGCGGATAAAGAGTTGTGGGACATTTTACCCGCATTGTCGGAATATCTTTCGGTAAAGCAAAAATACCGTGACGGAACGGCGGGCGAAAAAGATATTACACACTATGCTGAAAAGCTGGTAGTTGAAATAAACGAATTTATTGTAGTATTGAAAGCGCACGCTGTGGAATCCGAGCGGGAAATATTTGCAAGAATAAAATAAGAAAAGCCCTTCCGTAACTGGAGGGGCTTTTCTTATTAAGGATATAAGAAAGAAGAGGTATACACACAAACAAACCGTGCATTTATATAGTACCATATCTCTGTGAAAATGTCAATAGAAATGTGAAAATAAAAATCTTTTGAAAAATATTAAAAAAGTTTCAAAAAAGTATTGACAACGTAGCAACTTTGTGGTATGATAGTGACAACAAAGGAAAGAGAGGAAAACAAAATGAAAAAAATCACATTCAAGCCGTATATTGTTACGGTGAAGGACAAGCAAGGCGAGACGCGCAGGCTGATTGTAGAAGTTCCGTCAGTTAAAGCCGCAAAAAGTGCTGGATATTCTTCCTATTTGGAAGATAACCCGCACACATTCCGAGAGGATTTGAAAATCACAGTAGAACCATATGTCGGGCAATGGGAGGTGTAAAAATGCAAAAGATTCTCGGTGCTGTTTTGGTACTTATAGGAATTTCAAGCATGGTTATGTTTAAAGATGCGACATCTGCTTTTGTGGTAATTCCTATTGGAATTTATGCCATTGCAACAAAAGAAAATATAATGGGAAAGGATGAATGAAATGTATTGTTGTGATTGCAAGGGAACGTTTGAAGAATCTGAAGCCATGGAAATGTGGGAATATGATGACACGCGAGACGAAGATAGTAAAAGCTATTATGCCGCTTGTCCGTTTTGCGGAAGTGCAAGAATTGAAAGTAGTGATGAATGCGATAAATGCGGAAAAGAAAAGGGTATAAGCGAGTTTAAATGCGGTTTGTGTAGTCATTGTTATGAGGAAACAATCAGCGACTTTAAGGAAATGTTTTCAAAGTCTGAAATCAATGCTATAAAATGGGCGTTTGAAAACGATTCGGAGGTGTTCAATGGCTAATTTTGATTCAGGCGTTGCGAACTATGTGGAAGCCACGGCAACAGTAAAAGTTTATTTCCCCGTGGACTTCCGCGGCGTTCCTGATATTTCATGTAAGCAGTGCCCCTTTTTGGGAAGCAATCAGAGAATATGCCAATTAAACAAAATGATTGTGGCATATCCTGAAAAATTTGTCGGGCAAAATTGCCCTTTGGAGGTGAAAGAATGAATATCAAAAGACGAATGTACAAAAATGGAAACGGAGGAAGCAAAAAAATTACATTTCCTGCTTTTTTGCTAAAAATCGCGGAAATGGAAAACTGCGAAACGGTAAAGGTAGAAGTTGGAAAAGGCGAAATAAAATTGATTAAGGATGTGAAAAAATGCAATTCAGAGATTTAACTGCCGCCGATATTGAAGTAAGGGTGCAAAGCGTAAAACAAAGTGGATTGATTCTTTTGCTTTATAAAAATGCTCGTACAGATATGTCAATCCTTGATGAAACAGTAGGCGTGGAAAACTGGCAAGACAAATTTTATGAAGTCAAAGGCATTATGTTTTGTTCAATCGGCATAAATTCAAATTACAAAAATCCCGAACTTCCTGACCGCTGGGTATGGAAATCAGACGCAGGGACAGAAAGCAATCAAGACGCAGAAAAAGGAAACGCCAGTGACGCAAGGAAAAGGGCGGGCTTTGCGTGGGGAATAGGCAGAGAGCTTTATACAAGCCCGCTGATTTGGGTTATGCCAGACAAATGTGACATACAGAACAACAAATGTTACGACCGTTTCGCAGTTGAAAAAATCGCCATTGAAAACAAAAAGATTGTCGGACTTTCAATTATCAATAATTCGATTAAGGCAGACAATATAAAAGACAAACGGTGCTTTGTATGGAGTTTGAAATAAGAAAAGAAACCGCCTTTATAATCCTCGGTCAGGCAATAACATCATTAGAAGATGGGAAAGCCTACACGGTGGAGATTAAAGAGAAAAAAGAAAAACGAAGCCGTGAAGCGAATTCCTATGCGTGGGTATTGCTTGACAAACTTGCCGCAAAAATGCACATACCGAAAGAGGATATTTACAGAGAGCTTATAAAAAATATAGGTGGTAATTCTGAAATCGTATGCGTACAAAATAAAGCGGTAGAGAGATTACGGGCTGGCTGGAAGCAAAACGGCATAGGGTGGGTGTCTGACACATTTGAAAGCAAAATACAAGGCTGTACAAATGTAATTTTATATTATGGTTCATCAACTTATGATTCGGCACAAATGCACAGACTGATTGACCTTATTGTGCAGGAATGTGAACAACAGGGAATTGAAACCATGACAAGGGAGGAACTTGCAATACTGAAATATGAATAGTATTATTTAGGGAAACGAAAAAGGAAAATGTTTTATTTGCGGAAGGTATTGCCACACCGAGGAACATCACATTTTCGGAGGTGGAAACAGACAAAAATCTGAACGGCTTGGGCTTAAAGTAGATTTGTGCCATAATTGCCACAATGAACCTCCGAACGGCGTTCATTTTAACGCAGAAAACGATAGGAGGTTGAAAGCAAAAGGTCAGAAAGCGGCAATGCTGGCGTACCATTGGACTATTGAGGATTTTATAAACGAAATCGGAAGGAATTACATATAAGAAATGATTTTGATTTTATGGTGAAGTTTATTAAGAAAAATAACTCGAAAGGCAGAAATGTATCATATATAAGTGACATTAAAATCTCCCATTCGTACGGAAATAATAAAAATCCAGTAGTGGTGATAAAAGTAGCACCCGAAAGGATAAAATCATCTTTCAAAAGTGACTATATTGCCGTGGGATATGATGAAAACAATGTGAACAGGCTTTATTTTGCACCAGCCGATTCCTTTAACGGCTTTTCGTGTTGTCATTCAGAAAGAGAAGAATGGTATAAAGTGCAGATTGTGAAGCCAAAAGAAAGAATCCCGAACATTGAAAATTTCAACGGCGGGTATACATTGCATTATGATGAACAGGAAGGGGCTTATTACATCGATAATGAAAAAAGATTCACAATGTGAAAAGATACTCGCATACATCCATGAAAATGGGTCAATAACGCCTTTGGACGCTTTAAGGGAATTCGGGTGTATGAGACTTGCAAGCCGCGTAAATGACCTAAAACGTGCGGGATATGCGATAATTTCAGAAATGGAAACAAAAATAAATAAACATGGGGATATTGTGAGATATTCCCGGTACAGAATGGAGAATTAATAATGAATAATATTTGTATCACAGGAAGATTGACATCTGACCCTGACGTGCGCACCACACAAAGAGGGATCGCTGTAAGTATGGCAAATATCGCCGTTGACCGTGATTATAAAACTACTAACGGTGAAAGAATTGTAGATTTTATTCCATGTGTATTTTGGCGCGGATTGTCCGACTTTGTAAGTAAGTATTTCAAAAAGGGCGATATGATTGCCGTTGTAGGTTCGCTTGAAAGCCGAAAATATAAAGATAAAGACGGCAACAACCGCACCGTGTGGGAAGTTAAAGCGGACAAAGTAAATTTCTGTGGTGGGAAAAAGGAAGCTCCACAGGATAATACACAGGCTTTTGAAAATGTTTCGGAAGCCGATGACGATGAAGACTTGCCATTTTAATGCTTGACTTTTTCAAAAATATGTGGTATAATAATTTATATCAAAGGTTGTTATTCGAGTAGCAGTCGGATAACGGCTAAAACAGAATAACAACCGCATTTTCCGTGTGTTTTGGGTACTGCTACTACTTAAAGCACACGGATTTTGTTTGTAAAAAGAATGGTGATTGAAAAATGGATAAAATTGGAAGAATAAAAGATGAAAATTATTATCAAATACAAGGCTGGATGCTCAACAGATTGAATTTGAGTGGCACCGACCTGTTAGTGTATGCTATAATATATGGATTTTCACAGGACGGTGAAAGCGAATTTACTGGAAGCATCAATTATTTATGTGAATTCACAGGCACAAGCAGACCGACCGTAATAAAGAGCCTGAAATGTTTATGTGAATCTGGGAAAATCGAGAAGCACGAAGAAATAAAAAATGGAGTAACTTTCAATAGATACAAAGCAAGTTTACAGGGGGTAAAGAATTTTAACTGGGGTAGTAAAGAAACTTTACTGGGGGGTAGTAAAGAAACTTTACCCAATAATAAAGAATCTTATAATAAAATTGATAGTATAGAAGATAAAGAAAGAAAGAAAGAGGGGGCGGAGGGGAAAAACAAAAATTTCTTTAATCGTATTCTTTCAAGCTATATACAAAATCCCGAAACGCTCCGATTGTTGGGTGAATGGCTGAAAGTGAGAAAATCAAAAAGGGCGGCAATGACGGATTATGCAATCCAATTGAACCTTGAAAAGCTGGATAAATTAGCAGAGGAAAGCAATTTGAGCGTTGATGATTATCTGAAAGAGGTTATTATGCGAGGATGGACGGCGTTTTACCCTATTAAATACCATAATGAAGAATCAAAGCCGAAAGAGGAAGAAACAAAGAGATGGGGAGGTATTTACCTATGAGCGAAATTGAATCGGCTGGAAACATTTTCAGTGGGATTTTAAGAGGGCATAAACCGAGTAAACCAATGACGCCAGAAGAAAAGGTAAAAATGAATGTTGACTGGTACAATAAAACCGAAGGCGAATTGAATGTGCTGGACGGGTACAACTGCCAAAGGTGCAAAAACAAAGGATTTATTGCCACGATAGATTCCGACGGATATGAAGTTTTGAAAGTCTGCCAGTGCAAGAGAATCCGAGAAACATTGAGCAGAGCCAAACGGAGCGGATTAGGTGATATTATCACGGACTTTACTTTCGATAAATTCATTGCTACGGAAGATTGGCAAAAAGATATGAAAACATTGGCAAAAGAATTTTGTGGGGATAATGAAAGCAAATGGTTTTACATCGCCGGTCAGATAGGAAGCGGAAAAAGTCATTTATGCACGGCAATCGCGGCATATTACATAAAAGCTGGATTTGAAGTAAAATATATGCTTTGGGCAGAGGAATCAAAACGGTTGAAATCAATCGTGAATGATTCAAACTACAGCAAAGAAATGGAAATATATAAGAATGTTGATGTGCTTTATATTGACGATTTTCTGAAAATCAGGAATGGGGAATCGCCTACAACCGCCGATATGAATTTGGCTTTTGAAATTGTGAATCATAGAATTTTGGGGAAAGATAAAGTCACGATCATTTCAAGCGAAAAGAAATTAGATGAATTGATGAAGTACGATGAAGCAACAATGAGCCGTATATATCAAAAGGCAGGGAAGTATAAAATCAGCATAGAAAAAGACCCGAAAAAGAATTACAGGCTGAAGTAAAATAGTAAACCGCACAGAGACGAACATTTTTCCACCGTTAAGGCGGTTAAGTGTGTTAAGGTGTGAAATTATACTAAAACACGGAAAACCGATTTAAAGGGCAATTTTGACCGATTTGCGCGTAAATGAAAATAAAGAATGGAGACGCAGAAAATGGAAAGAAATTACAACACAGAAACAATTAAAGATTTTGAAGGCGAAAAGGTGGATTTTGTGAATCATCCGAAGCATTACACTTTCGGGAAAATTGAATGTATTGATTATATCAAGGACAAGCTGACACCCGAAGAATTTCGCGGATATTGCAAGGGGAATATAATCAAGTATCTTTCAAGAGAGAGATATAAAAACGGAAACGAAGATTTGTCGAAGGCGTGCTGGTATTTGAATTATCTTTGCGAATATCTCAAGGGGGAAAGCAAATGAAAACGATTGAAAAAGAGTGCGTTGACTGTAAAAAGATGTTTACTGCACGGAGTAATGCCGCTTTGAGATGTGCGAAATGCAAGGTAGAAAATCGGCGAAAGATTGAGAAAAAATGCAGAGAAAAATACGGACAAAAGCAATACGTAAAATCAGCAAAGAAAAGATACATGACGGAATTAAAGAAAATGAAAGAAAAGAGACTGAAAGAAAATCCGAATTTCAAGAGTGTTTCGGAAATTGTAAAGGAAATTGAAGAATATAACCGTAAGAATGGAAAAAGACTGACATATGGAGAATATATAGCGTTGACAAATTGATAAAGCTATGGTATAATGGGGATAGAGAAATCTATCCCTTATTGGTGATTTTATGCAATTTAAAATAGACTATCCGAAGCCGAAAACGCTATGGACGAAGAAATACAGCCTTAATCGTTATTATTCGGGCGTACATTGGAGTGTAAGAAAAAAGGATGCTGATTATTGGCATTTACTCACTTTATCGGCGATACAAGGTTTAAAGCCTACAAATAAGCCTGTTATACTTACTTTTTACTTCAATGATGGTTTAGACATAAGCAATCACGCCGCTATCGCAAAAATGATAGAGGACGGATTAAAAGGCAGAATAATACCCGATGATAACCGTAAATGGGTAAAAGGTCACGAGTATTATTTCCACGATAAGGATTATATACTTGTAGATATAAGAGAGGTAGAATAATGACGGTTGTCAACAAACCCCCGGCAGAATTAAAGCCGTATGATAAAAATGCAAAAAAGCACGATAAAAAGCAGATTGCGAATGTTGCGGAAAGTATTAAACAATTCGGCTTTGTGCAACCGATAGTTTTAGACAAGGACAACAATGTTATAATCGGACATTGCAGACTTGAAGCGGCGAAGAAACTACACCTTGATGAAGTTCCGTGCGTTATGGCTGATGATTTAACTGATGAACAGGTTAAGAAATTACGCCTTTTAGACAACAAGCTGAACGAGAGCGACTGGGATATAGACCTCATAGC
>OIYG01000977.1_pt1 | contig 23965 bp, 24 predicted proteins | sample 1587861 | NCBI WGS metagenome assembly OIYG01 (sample SAMN03283272) | human gut metagenome | biome: human-associated habitat; material: feces | host: Homo sapiens | place: Peru | collected 2012 | reverse complement strand
AACTTATGAAATATACTAAATCGGTTATCAAACTTGCTAACAAAGAAAAATAAAAGAATAGATGTTCTAGTTGGAATTTTCTATTCTTTTTTCTGTGAGAAAATAAATGTAAAATCTTTTTGTTATAATCAAAAAGTGGTATAATTAAAGTGTAGTAAGCTAACGGGATTAGCAAAATATTTTAAAGCAGTAATGACTTATTTTGTTGTTACTGTTTTATTTTTAGGAAGTGAAAAAATATGTAGAAAAAAGGAAGCAATGAAAGTTATACTCGGTAATGCAACAAGACAAGTATAATTTTATCCTCATTGAATTTAGCATTATTATTTATAACTGGTAATTAGCATAAGCAGTACCACTAATTACATTAGCAGTATTTAACATTGCTATGGTGATGCTTATGAGAGTTAAGTGTAGTAAAGTACACGTTTTAATAGTTAATTTAGATAATGAAGGTGTCAAAGATATTCTTAATAGGGATATTTTTGACACCTTTTTTTGTTTAATAAAAGTTTACTTATTTATTCGTGGACCTCCGTATCAATTTGAATTTTAAAGATTTGAATTGATAGGAGGATAAGAATGCAAAAGCATTTAAATAGAAATAAAGATAAATATAATCCATATACATTGGATATTGATGAAAAAACAAATACTTATATAGTTGAATTCAAAGATGTAAAAAATATTATTCATAGGGTTGAAGTATCAGAAAAAGTTTATGAAGCATTTGATAGGTTTGAGTTAGAAGATATTTCACAAATACATAAAATCAAAAAACATATTGAAAGAAATGAAGTATATGAAGAAACACTCTTTCATAAGTCAATAAATACATCTATTTCAGTAGAAGATGAAGTGGAAAGCAAATTATTAAATGAGGATTTAAAGAATGCTATAAACGACTTAAATGATGTTCAAAAGAGAAGAATACAAAAATATTTCTTTGAAAATAAAACATATGAGGAAATTGCTAACGAAGAAAATTGTTCAAAAGTGGCAGTAAAATACTCTATTGATATAGCTCTTGAAAAAATTTCTAAAAAAATTAAATTTTAGACTTAACTTTTTGCTTATAAAGTGCCAAACAAGTGAGAGGGATAAATATTATCTTTTCTCACTTGTTTCATTTTTTGAAACAAATTGCTCTTTGACAATTTGGTTAATCACTTAACAAATACATTCTCATTATAACTGGAAACGGTTAGCACATTAGTAAGTACGCTTGTCGGTTAATGCTTGACTATAAATATTAAGTTGCTCTTAATACTGCGATAACAAGTAATGAGTATAATGATACTTTTGCACAGCCACAATCTCAAATAATGGGTGCAACTCTGTGAGAACCACAGAGAGGTGAAAGTCCTATGGAACTAATTAGCAATTAGTCATTTGTTAAGTCCCTAGTATTAGGGGAATGAGTATAATTCTAATACATAAATAAGAAAGGAAAAATAAAAAATGAAAGAAAAAGAATATAATATAAAATTTAAGAAAGTAAGTGAAAATGAAATAGTTGTAAGTGCTAAAAATAAGAAAGATGCTATGAATAAAGCAAGGGAGTTATTCAATTCTGATTTAAAAGACATTGATATAAATAACATTACTAAGTACTATTATGTAATTGAAATAAACAATAAAGAAATGTTAGTAAAGGTTAATAATGGAAAGATATAAGGTAATAGTTATAAAAAAATATGTCTTTGATTTAGATGGTAAAGATAAAAAAGGAGTAATGGAACAATTAGATTATATTGTTAATGAAACTAAATTACTTGATATGCCATATATCAAAAAAGATTTAAAAGTTAAAATTAAGAAGATAAAAAGAAAAAATAATGAAGAAAAAAGTAATGAATATTAAATTGCAAATATTCATATTTTTAATTGGAGGGAAGGATAAATGATTAAAGAAAATAATATAGCAATATATGTTAGAGTAGGCAACGAAGATGAAATATCAGAAAAAGGTCAATTAGACTTCATTAAAGATTATTTAGAAAAATTTAATGTTAAAGCTAAAAAAATATACATAGATGCTGGATTTAAAGGGAATACATTATATAATCCAAGTTTTAAAAGAATGACCGAAGATATTAAGAATAAAATTATTGATACTATATATATTCAAGATTTATCTAGACTTGGTAGGAATCGTAAAGAATTAATAGACTTCTCCAAAAATATATTAGATAAATATGATTCAAAAATAATACTTATCAATGAAAAAGTAGATTTCAAAACACTTATTACAATAATGGATGCTTGTGAAGAAATGAGAAAACAAGATTTAAAAGATAGAAGAATGAAAGAACGAAAGTATAGAGAAAGTAGATAAAAGGAGGATAATATGAACGAGTTTAAAATAAATTATTTTTTTGAGGAAAATGGAGAAAACTTCAATGATTTGTTTTATGAAGGATTAGAAAATTTTATACTAGAAAAAATAAATTTACAGTTTTGTAATTAAATGATTTTTATTCTATATTTAAGATGCATTTGTTTTACTAGGGAAGGAGAGCAAAAATGTTTAATTTATTAAGTGAAGTAAAACAAATAATATTTAGGGTAGCAATTTATATAAGACTATCTAGAGAGGATTTAGATAAAGCAGATTCTACCGACAGTTTAAGTGTTAATAATCAAAAAACTGTTTTAATGGAGTATGTGAAGAAAAATGGATATACATTAGTAGATGTATATATTGATGATGGATATACTGGTACTAATTTTGATAGACCTGCATTTAAAAGAATGATAAAAGATATTGAAAATGGAAAGATTGATATGGTTATCACAAAGGATTTATCAAGGTTGGGTAGAGATTATATTGCAACAGGGGAGTATGTTGAAAAATACTTTCCACTTCACAATGTTAGATATGTTGCTTTACTTGATGGAATTGATACATTTTTAGATACTTGCAACAATGATATAGCTCCATTTAAGGCAGTTATAAATGATATGTATTCTAGGGATAATTCTAAAAAAATAAGAACAGCTTTAAAATCTATGCAACAGAAAGGAAAATGGGTTGGTGGTTGTACTCCATTTGGGTATATAAAAGATCCTAAAGACAAAAATCATTTAATTCCAGATCCAAAAGAAGCTCCAATAGTAAAAGAAATATTTAGGTTGGCAGGAAACGGAATGACATATTATCAAATTAAAGATAAATTAACTAAAGATAATGTTCCTACAATGTGCCTACTCAGAGATAACAAAAGAGTGGGTGAAATGTCTAGGAAAGGAATATGGAGTTCTAAAACAGTTAAAGGCATTTTATCTAATGAATTATACTTAGGAGATATGGTACAAAATAGAAGAAGTAGAATTAGTTATAAAATTAGAAAAGTTGTTCCTAATGATAAAGACGATTGGATAATTGTTAAGAATACTCATGAAGCATTAGTTGATAGAAAAACTTTTGATAAAGTACAAGAAATGCTTAAAAATTGCAAAGTAAAACCACATAAAGAAATATACAGATTATTAGATGGAATACTTTTTTGTGGGGATTGTAAACATAAAATATCTATATGCAAACCTAATAAAGCAGGTAAAACATATATTGTTTGTAATTATTATAGGATGTATTCAAAGCAACATTTATGCACATCACATTCATTTAATTATGATACATTGGAAGAAATTGTAATCAATCAGCTTGAAAAAATATTTGCGAAATGTTTAAATAATGATATAACTTTACAGAAAGCAAAAGCATATTATAAAAATGCAAATAAACAAAATGATAAATATGCTAGATATGATGAAGTTGAAAAAGAAATCAAAAAGAAAAAAGAACAAAATGATAAGATGTATATGGATAAACTTGAAGAAAAAATTACCGAAGAAATGTTTTTAAGAATAAGTGCTAAACTAAATGATGAAATATCTAAATTAGAAAAAGAAAAAGAAACACTATCAAAATATGTAAATAAAAATGTTGATGAAGAAAATAGTGATGAAGAATGTAATAAACTAATAAAAGAATTTATGAATAATCCTACAAGAGGACTTGTTCTAAAACTTATTAAAAGAATTGAAATATTTAATGATAAAAGCATAAATATATACTTTAATTTTACGAAATTAAATTTTTTATTAGAAGAAAATAATCATAACTGATGTAAACCAGAGGGGTTACCTATGATGATAACTTTAGTTCTTTCGTCTAATATGAAAAGGATGTTGAAGAATAATGTACTTGTTAGAAAATTAGTTGGTATAGAAACTGCAGGTAGTATAAATATTTTATTTACTGATAAAACGGGAACAATTACAAAAGGACACTTGGAAGTAGTTGGGTTGCTTTCTGGCACTTTAAAAGAATATAATAGTTTTTTTGAAATAGAAAAATATAAAAAATATTCAGATATAGTTAGAAATTCAATTTTTTATAATAATGCAAGTACTTTTGATAAGAATACAAAAAAAATAATTGGTGGTAATACTACTGATAGGGCATTGATGCGTTTTTTAACAGAATTTCCTGCTAATACATTAACAAAAATAAAAACTATCCCTTTTGATAGTAAAAATAAATATGCTGTTGCCACTGTTAGTAACGGTGAAAGAATAAATTTTATTAAGGGAGCACCGGAAGTTATTTTACCATATTGTAAGTATTACTATGATGAAAGTGGAAAGAAATGCAAAGAATTTGCTAGCTTTAGTGCAATAAAGAAAAGAATTACAATGATGCAAAATCAAGGAATTAGAGTTTTGGTGCTAGCTACTAGTAATGAGTATATATGTAACAGATTTAATCAATTAACTTTGGTGGGAGTAATATTTATTAAGGATGAAATTCGCGAGGAATCAGTTGAGGGAGTTAAACTTGTACAAGAAGCACATATTCAAACAGTTATGATAACTGGAGATAACAAAGATACGGCTGTGGCGATTGCTAAAGAAGTTGGTATTATTACTTCAAATAATGATATTGCATTAACAAGCGGAGAACTCAATTCTAAGACAGATGATGAGATATGTGAAATCTTACCAAAGATAAAGGTTATTTCAAGAAGTTTGCCACAAGACAAAAGCCGAATAGTTAAAATAGCACAAAATGCGGGAATGGTTGTTGGTATGACTGGCGATGGAGTTAATGATGCGCCGGCTTTAAAAAAGGCTGATGTTGGGTTTGCTATGGGTAGTGGTACGGAAGTGTCAAAAGAAGCAAGTGACATTGTTATAATGGATGACAATTTCTTGTCGATATCTAAAGCTATTTTGTTTGGCCGTACCATTTTCAAGAGTATACGTAAGTTTGTTATTGTTCAATTAACTATAAATATGTGTGCTATAAGTTTGTCTATAATATGTCCTTTTATAGGGATAGATACACCGGTTACTGTTATTCAAATGTTGTGGGTTAATATGGTAATGGATACATTGGCAGGACTTGCTTTTGCATTTGAACCACCGTTAATTGAGTATATGAAGGAAAAACCAAAAAGAAAGACAGAATCAATCATAAATAAATACATGATATCTGAAATTGTATTTACGGGTTTATATTCGGCTTTATTATGCCTATATTTTTTAAAGTCACCATTTGTAGAGAAAGTATTTAGATGTGATTATGACTATTTGATGACTGCATTTTTTGGATTGTTTATTTTTATTGATATATTCAATAGCTTTAATGCTAGAACAAGTAGATTGAATATACTGGCTAATCTTAGCAAAAATATAGTTTTTGTGGTTATAATGATTTTTATAGTATTGGTCCAAATTTTACTAATTTATAAGGGAGGCCACGTTTTTAGAACTACTGGATTAAACTTGAAGGAGTTTTTAATAATGATTTCATTTGCTTTTACTGTCATTCCGATTGATTGGATACGTAAACTCTTATTGAAACATAATGGAGAAATTCATGGTGTGTAGTTGGATAAATTAATAAAATAATATTAAAAAAGCAAAAAAAGTATTGCACAAATAGCTAAATTAAGTTATAATCAAATAGTCTCGTATGAATTGAGATGTCAATTTATGCGATGTATTTGATGCCTGAGTGGCGGAATAGGTAGACGCACAGGACTTAAAATCCTGCGAGATTCAACCCTCGTGTCGGTTCAAGTCCGACCTTAGGCACCATCTTTTTGGAGGAATACCCAAGTCTGGTTGAAGGGACCGGTCTTGAAAACCGGGAGGCCACGAAAGTGACGCAGGGGTTCGAATCCCTTTTCCTCCGCCATTAAGATTTATAAGTTTATCGCGGGATGGAGCAGTTTGGTAGCTCGTTGGGCTCATAACCCAAAGGTCGTTGGTTCAAATCCATCTCCCGCAACCATGGTTCCGTGGTGTAGTGGTTATCACGTCTGCCTGTCACGCAGAAGATCGCGGGTTCAAGTCCCGTCGGAACCGCCATTATTTTTTGGCTTCATAGCTCAGTCGGTAGAGCAGAGGACTGAAAATCCTCGTGTCGCTGGTTCAATTCCCGCTGGAGCCACCATGAATAAAAATTAGACTTGAATATAATACATTCAAGTTTTTTTGTGACATATTTTAAAACAAAAGAATTAACTATAATATATTTATAGACTTTAGTACATCTTTTATATTAAAAAATATACAAATAATGCAAACAAATTAAATAAAAATTCCAACTATATATCACTATCACAAAAAGAAGTTATCCACAAAATCTGTTGATAACTTTACTTAAAACAGTGGAAAATACTAATTATAACTAGATTTCAAAGTCTAAATTTGCTATAATTCTATTATGTGATATATTTATATGGAGGTAAAAAATGAATGAAATAAAATGTCCAAAGTGTCATACCGTTTTTCAAATAAATGAAACAGATTATGAGTCAATAACAAAACAAATTAAAGATAAAGAATTTGAAAAAGAAATATCAAGAAAAGAAGAACAATTCAAATTAGATAAAGAACTATCTATTCAAAAAGCGGTATCATCACTAAAAGAAGAACTATCTAAAGAAATAGCAGAAAAAGCCCTAGAAAACTCAAAACTAAAACAATCTTTAGAAATGCAAGAAGAACAAATTAAAATAAATATTGAAAGAAAATATCAAGAAATTATAAAAAAATATGAATTAGAATTAAATGAAATAAAAAATAAACTTCATTTACAAGATGTTCAAAACAAACTAGATACGGAAAAGAAGTTTGCAGAAAAAGAAAAAGAGATAGCAACTCTAAATAATGAAATAGAAATAAAAGATAAAGAATATAAACTAAAAGAAACAACAATAAAAGAATCTTACGAACTTAAATTAAAAGATAAAGAAGAACAACTTGCATATTATAAAGATTTTAAAGCACGCCAATCAACAAAAATGATTGGAGAATCACTAGAACAACATTGCAATGTAGAATTCAATAGATTAAGACCACTATTTAAAAATGCATATTTTGAAAAAGACAACGATGCAAAAACAGGCTCAAAAGGAGACTTTATATTTAGAGATTTTGATGAGGATGGAAATGAAATAGTATCTATTATGTTTGAGATGAAAAATGAAATAGATAAAACAGCAACCAAACATAAAAATGAAGACTTCTTGAAAGAACTAGATAAAGATAGAAAAGAAAAAAAATGCGAATATGCAGTTTTAGTATCACTACTTGAAATTGATAATGATTATTACAACGATGGTATAGTAGATGTATCCCATATATATGATAAAATGTACGTAATAAGACCACAATTTTTTATTCCCCTTATAACTTTGATAAGAAATCTTGCAAACAAATCATTAGAATATAAAAAAGAATTGGAAAGAATAAAAAATGAAAACATCGATATAACTCATTTTGAAGAAAACATAAATACATTTAAAGAAGGTTTTGGTAGGAATTATAGACTAGCATCAGAAAGATTCCAAAAGGCAATCGAAGAAATTGATAAAACAATAGACCACTTACAAAAAACTAAAGAACATTTATTAAAAACAAATGACAATCTAAGACTGGCAAATAATAAAGTTGATGATTTAACTATCAAAAAACTAACACATAACAATAAAACAATAACTAAAATGTTTGATGAATTAAAAGAAGAAAAAAATAAACAAGTAGCATAAATGAAAAAAAGAAAATAGAAAATCTAAAAATATAACAAAAGTAAAAGTTTAAGAAAAATAAAATTTATCATTCAAACTACTTGTAATAACCAACCTAATATGCTATAATAAACGTGTCTTGAAGAAAGAGTGGCATGAAAGTTCCACTCTTTAATTTATATGGAGGTAATATGATAGAAGAAAAAGTAAGAAAACTAATTGAAGAAGAAGTAAAAAAAGCAAATGTGAGAATTGATGAAATCATCTACGAAAAAGAAAATAACAACTATTTTTTAAGAATAATTATTGATAGTGATGACATTATTGATATAGATAAATGTGTTGAAGTAACAAATATCATTAATCCACTATTAGATAATTCAAATATAATAGAAGATAGTTACATATTAGATATTTCATCAAAAGAAAAAGGAGAGTAAAAAATGAATCAAAAACAAATAAAGGAATTTTTGCAAGCATTAGACCATATAGTAAAAGAAAAAGGAATAGATAGAAGTATTGTTGTTGAAGCAATGGAACAAGGACTTGCAGCAGCATACAAAAAAAATGAAGGAATACCAAACGTTAGAGTAGAACTAAATGGTGATACAGGAGAATTTAAAGTATTTAAATTCAAAACAGTTGTTGAAGAAGTACAAAATGACAAAGCAGAAATTTCCCTTGAAGAAGCAAAAAAAATAGTTCCAGAAATAGAACTAGGAGAAACAATCGAAGAAAGACTATATACAGACAAAGATTTTGGACGTGTTGCCGCAGGAACTGCAAAACAAGTAGTAGTACAAAGAATTAAAGAAGCAGAAAAAGAAAGTGTAAATGAAGAATTCAAAGATTGCAAAGATGAATTATTAGTAGGAACACTAGAAAGAGAAGACCAACATAACTATTATGTTAACTTAGGAAGAAGTTTTGGCATATTACCAAAAGATGAAATAATACCAAACGAAAAATTAGAAATGGGTTCTTCAATCAAAGCATACGTATCTAAATTAGAAATAGGACCAAAAGGACCATTCATCTTGTTATCAAGAACTCACTATGGATATTTAAAACGTCTACTAGAACTTGAAATACCAGAACTAAGTGATGGAACAGTAATGTTATATTCTGTAGCAAGAGAAGCAGGTAGCAGAAGTAAAATAGCAGTATATTCTAACAATCCAAAAGTTGACCCTATCGGCGCAATAATAGGAGAAAAAGGCACAAGAATAGGAAGAATATTAAGTGGATTAAGCGGAGAAAAAATAGATGTAGTGTTATATAGCAAAGACCCAGTAGAATTTATAAAAAATGCTCTAAGTCCTGCAAAAAATCTAAATGTTGCAATAACAGACGAAAAGAAGAAAGAAGCATTAGTTCTAGCAAGTAATGATAACTTATCGCTTGCAATAGGTAAGAAAGGACAAAATGTAAGGCTTGCATCAAGATTAACTCACTACAAAATAGAAGTAAAAAAAGAAGAAGAAGTCTATACATTAACAAACGATGAAAACTAAAAAAATACCACTTAGAAGTTGTATAGTAACAAAAGAACGTCTACCTAAACAAGAACTAATAAGAATAGTAAAAAATAATCAAAATGAAGTTTTTATTGACCTAACAGGAAAAATTAACGGAAGAGGAGCATATATTAAAAAAGATATAGAAGTTCTAAATAAAGCAAAGAAATCAAAAGCACTAGATAGACATTTAGAAATAACTATACCTGAAGAAATCTATGAACAACTAAAAGAAATTATAGAAAAATAATGGAGGTGATACCTATGATGAGTGTAGAAGAATACGCAAATGATGTAGGAAAAAGTATAAATCAAATACTAAAATTATGTAGTAGTCTAGATATAAAAGCAACTGATAAAGACGATTTCTTAGATGACGAAGCAATTATATTGTTAGATAATGAAATAAGTTCATTAAATGATGCCGAAGAAAATAATGAAGAATTTAATGAAGAAGAATTTAACGATAGCTATGAAGAAGAACTAGAAGAAGTATTTGAAACCTATGAAGAAGAAAAACCACTTCACAAACAAAAACAAGAAAACGTAGTTAATAAACCAAATAACTCTAAAAAGGAAAATAAACAAAAAGAAAAGAATAAAGAGTTTAGACAAAAAAGAAAAGAAATGTATAAGCATAAAGAAAAACTACAATCAGCATTAGTTAAAGATGAAGAAAATGTTGTCTTATATAAGGATGGCATGACAGTAAGCGAACTTGCTAATATCTTAGGAATATCAGTAACAGAAATTATAAAAAAATTAATGGGACTAGGTATGATGATGACAATTAATGCAAGTATAGATTTTGATACTGCAGAAATAATTGCTAATGAATTTAATAAAATTCTAAAAAAGGATACAACGAGAGATGAAACAAATTTTGAAGAATTAGAAATTATTGATAATGAAGAAGATCTAATTGAACGCCCACCGGTTGTAACAATAATGGGACATGTTGACCATGGAAAAACTACTTTGCTAGATACAATAAGAAAGAGTAAAGTTGCCGAAGGAGAAGCGGGTGGAATAACTCAAGCAATTGGAGCATATCAAATTAATTATAATGGCAAATTAATAACATTTATAGATACACCTGGGCATGCGGCATTCACAGAAATGCGTGCACGTGGAGCAAGTATTACAGATATAGTAATAATAATAGTTGCTGCAGACGATGGAGTAATGCCACAAACAAAAGAAGCAATAGACCATGCAAAAGCAGCAAATGTCCCAATCATAGTAGCAGTAAACAAGATTGATAAACCTAATTCCAATCCAGAAAGAGTACTTACTGAAATGTCAAACTATGGCATAGTACCAGATTCTTGGGGTGGAGATACTATGTTTGTAAATATTTCTGCAAAAACTGGCGAAGGAATAGATGACTTACTAGAGAGATTGCTTTTAATAAGCGAATTACAAGAATTAAAAGCAAATCCATCACGTTATGCCCTAGGAACAGTAATCGAGTCTAAGTTAGATAAAAATTCAGGAGTAGTAGCAACAGTTCTAATTCAAAATGGAACATTAAGATTAGGAGATTCAATTGTTGTAGGAACAAACTATGGAAAAATAAGAACACTAAAAAATGATAAAGGTGAAAATTTAGTAGAAGCATACCCATCAATGCCTGTAACAATAACAGGAATATCAAATCCTCCACAAGCCGGAGATAAATTCATGGTATTTGAAAGTGAGAAAAAAGCAAAATCTATCGCTGAAGCAAGACAGTTGAATGAAAAAATGAAAAACAATACAAATAAATCAAGTATTTCACTAAACGATTTATTTAGTAAAATTGAAGAAGGTACGAAAGAAATAAACATCGTACTAAAAACAGATGTAAAAGGTAGCGAAGAAGCGGTAAAAAATTCATTACTAAAATTAGATGTCGAAGGAATAAAAATAAACGTAATAAGAAGTGGTATTGGTGCTATAACAGAAAGTGATATCGTTTTAGCACAAGCATCAAATGCCATAATAATAGGATTCAACATAAGACCAAATAACAAAATAATAGAACTTGCCAAGGAAAAAGGCGTAGACATAAGACTATATAACATCATATATAAAGTAGTCGAAGAAATGGAAGCTGCAATGAAAGGAAAACTAGAACCTGTCTACGAAGAAAAAGTAATTGGTGAAGCAGAAGTAAGAAAACTATTCAAATTCTCAAAAGTAGGAACAATTGCAGGAAGTTATGTAACAAATGGCGTAATAAAAAGAGACTCAAAAGCAAGAGTAATAAGAGATGGAATAGTAATATACGATGGAAATATTAATTCTATCGCACGTGAAAAAGACCAAGTAAAAGAAGTAAAACAAGGTATAGAGTGCGGTATAACAATAGAAAACTTTAATGATATAAAAGAACAAGATATCATTGAAGCGTATGAAATGATTGAAGTAAAGAGATAAAAATTAGAATATAGCAAATAATTAAAATATAGAAAATAATATAAAAAAATCTAACATTACGTTAGACTTTTTTATATATTCTTATTCTACTTTCTTTCCACAATTAGTACAGAAACTAGAATTATTATCTAATTTTTGTCCACATCCTAAGCAATATTTAACTTGCGTAGAACTATTTGCAGAATTATTTTTATTATCATCACCAATTGGACCATTAGGACTAACTTTAACATTATTATCCCAAGTATATTTACTAGAAAATCCAAAAATCATAGCAACAATACCAGAAACAAATGCTCCAGCAACAGCATATCCTACAGGACTTTGATGCATCTTTTTAGCAATATTATAATAGCAAAATGCCATTACAACCATTGATGCAATTGAAGTCACATAAGATAAACCATCAATATGTAATAAACTACATATAGTGCCTGATATAGCAATTAAAAAATACCACCAATTAAGACCAGATATCTCAACCAATACATAAGTACTATAAAATGGAATAATTGCCTCCCATCCGTTCTTTCCAGCTTTCTTAAATAATTTCCATAGTCCAATAACATAAAGCACAGCAATTGCAATTCCAAAAAGTGCTAAAACTATAATAAGACCAATAGATAATCCTAAAAAAGACTCAAATAAACTATAATCGTACATAAAATAATTCTCTCCTTCCTTATAATAATAATATCAAATATTAAAGTTAACATCAATACAAAACTCAAAAAAATTAATAAAACATTAAAACATCTTGAGATTTAATATATAAATATAGTATAATAATTATGAAAGGAAGTAATATTATGAGTATAAAATTAGAAAGATTATCCCACGCTTTTGTGGAAGAAATAAGTATCATATTAAAAGAGGAGACAAGAGACGAAGATTTTAAATATGTAACACTAACATCATGCAAAATAAGCAGTGACTTATCATATGCCAAAATATATTTCACATGTTTAAATGACGAAAAAAAAGAAGAAGTAACAAAATCTTTAAATAATGCAAGTGGCTTTATTAGAACTAAACTATGCGACAAAGTTGACATAAGAAAAATGCCAGAATTAACATTCGTTTACGATGAATCAATAGAGTATGGTAACAAAATAGAAAAAATAATCGAAGAAATACATAGTAAGGAAGAAAAAAATGGATAAAATAAAAGATCTAGTTTTAGAATCATCTTCAATACTTATACTAGCACACATTAATCCAGATGGAGACGCCATAGGCAGTGCCTTATCATTATATAATGCTTTATTAGAAAGGTTATATAATGTTGATGTAATGATTCCTAATGCTCCAAAAAAATATAATTTCTTACCAAACTTTGATAAAATTATTACATCTACAGAAAAAGAATATGAACTAGTAATAGTATTAGATACTTCAACTCAAGATAGAATAAATCAAAGTGAATATTATTTTGAAAATGCCAAGTACACAATAAACATTGACCATCATAAAGGAAATACATTATATGCTAATTATAATTATATATCACCAAATAGTCCAGCGTGTTGCGAATACTTATATTACATATTAAAAAAATTAAAAATAGATATAACAAAAAACGTTGCAACTTGTTTGATGTGTGGACTTCTAACTGATACGGGTGGGTTTCAGTATAGCGACGTTGGAGAAAAAACATTTCAAATGGCATCTAAACTATCAAAATTAACTGACATTCCAAGTATATATAAAAAAGTACTAGGAACAATAACAAAAGAACATTTCTTACTATCTAATATTGCATCCAATAGATTGGAATTTATTTACGATGGTAAAATAGCATACACATATTTAAATACCAATGATTTAAAAAAATGCAATGGTGACTTAACTGACTTCGAAGGAATTGTAAATATAGGAAGAAACATCGAAGGAGTAGAAGCGTCAATATTTATAAGAGAACTAGAAGATTGTTATAGAATAAGTTTAAGGGGTAATGGAAATATTGATTTAAGCATAGTTGGAGAACACTTTAATGGTGGAGGACACAAAAACGCCGCAGGAATAACAGTAAAAAAAGATCTACCATTAAAGGAACTAAAAGATAAATTAATAAATTTAGTAAAGGAAAACTTAAAAACTAATGAATAAAATAATTGTAGTAAACAAAGAAAAAGGCTATACAAGTAGAGATGTAGTAAACATTTTATGTAAAAAGTTTAAAACAAAAAAAATTGGCCACACAGGAACATTAGATCCTTTAGCAACCGGAGTACTAGTAATATGTATTGGTAAAAGTCTAAAAATAGTAGATAGTATTGTATCCTATGACAAAGAATATATAGCAAGAGTAATATTAGGAGTAGATACTGACACCTTAGATATAGAAGGAAAAATATTACATGAAGAAAAGACAAATATAACAAAAGAAGAATTAGTTAATGTACTAAATAGTTTTCTAGGAACAAGTATCCAAGAAGTACCAAAATATTCTGCAGTTAAAGTAAATGGAAAAAAATTATATGAGTACGCAAGAAATAATATCGAAGTACAATTACCAAAAAAAGAAATAACAGTATATGACATCAAGTTACTAACAGATATTGAAATAGTTAATAATCGTCAAGAATTCACATTTAAAGTTAAAGTAAGCAAAGGAACTTATATAAGAAGTTTAATTAGAGATATAGGAAAAAAATTAAATACCTGCGCCACTATGTCAAACTTAACAAGAACCAAACAAGGTAAATTTGTTATCGAAGACTCTTATACTTTGAAAGATATAGAAAATGATAACTATAAAACGCTTGATATTAAAGATGTATTAGAAATAGAACAGGTTATAGTTAAAGACTCTTTACTTAACAAAATTAAAAATGGTGCGATTGTAGATAAGTTTTTTACAACTGATAAAGCACTAGTATTAGATGAAAATAGTAACGAATTAGGTATATATATAACATATGATAAAGATAACACAAAGGCAAAACCATATAAAATATTTTAAATTAATAAATAAATCTTCTCTATAAAACAAAAATAGACGAAAACTAAAAAAAATACAAGAAATTTATTGACAAAACAACAATTTTTTACTATAATCATAATCGGTACATTTTATTGTTTGACCTTTCTTAGTACTGGGAACACTATAGATAAGGAAAAACAAAAGACATTTATAAATAATTAAGGAGAAAGAAAAATGAAAACATTTATGCAAAGTAAAGAAACTGTTGCACGTAATTGGTATGTAATTGATGCTAAAGATATAGCATTAGGTAGAGTAGCAAGCAAAGCAGCAGTAATTTTAAGAGGAAAACACAAACCAACATACACTCCTCACATTGATTGTGGAGATTATGTAATCATTATTAACGCAAAAGACGTATTACTAACAGGAAACAAATTAGATGGAAAAATCTATTATGACCACAGTAGATATGTTGGAGGATTAAGAGAAAGAACAGCAAGAGAAATGAAACAAAATTATCCAGTAGAAATGCTTGAAAGAGCAGTAAAAGGAATGCTTCCACATAATAGATTAGGAAGACAAATGTATAAGAAATTATATGTATACGAAGGAAGTACTCATCCACATATGGCACAACAACCTAAAGAAATGAAAGTTGAAGGAGGAAATAACTAATTATGGCAAAGAAAAATGATAGAGTATTCTATGGAACAGGAAGAAGAAAAAGTTCTGTAGCAAGAGTTATTTTAACTCCAGGTAAAGGAAAAATTACAGTTAATGGTAAAGATGTAAACGAATACATGCCATTCGAAGTTCTAGTAATGGATTTAAAACAACCACTAGTAGTAACAAATAATGAAAACACATTCGATATTGAAGTTAACGTAAATGGTGGAGGATTCTCTGGACAAACTGGTGCAATAAGACTAGGAATAACAAGAGCATTGCTTGAATATGATAAAGCAAATGAAAAAAACGAAGATTCTTACCGTAAAGTTTTAAAAACAAATGGATTTGTAACAAGAGACGCAAGAAGTAAAGAAAGAAAGAAATACGGATTAAAAGCAGCAAGACGTGCACCACAATTCTCAAAAAGATAATATTACAAAATACCTCAAAGATATTATATCTTGGGGTATTTTTTCAATAATAATTTATATAAATACTAGTAATAATTAAACTTTAACTTTTCTTCTTTTAAAAAAGTAAATTACACTAATAATAAGAAGAATAACGAAGTAACCTAAATTAACGTATGGATAAATATACTTAGTAAAAGATACTAACATTGTATTATTCTTAAAAGTAACAATACAAAATGCATATATCACGATAAGCGTTAAAAATGACACAACGATAGAATTTTTTTTCTTTTTAACCTTAATTAATCTATTAACATAATAGACAGAAATAGTAACAATAAGCAAACTTAAAAACAACCAATGTATAGATATTAAATTCTCAATTCTATTTAAGAAATTGAAAAAAGAAATCTTCTTAAGCATCATATACTCAGGATACTCATAAATATTTGTAAGGTAAATACCCAGTGAGCCAATAGTCATAATCATACTTGCTAAAGACACAAACATCCCTATTGAATAAGAAACAATAATGGACTTATCAACATTTTCTTTGTCTCTTATATTTTTTTTAGAAATACATAACATAATGAAGATTGGTATAATATCAGTAAGAACAAAAAATATACTAGCCTTAATATCAGGAACAATTCCATGTTCAAATAAAGGTAAAAAATTATCAATCTTAATATTCGAAGAAATCCCCAAAACAGATATTATAAAGTATAGTGTAACAAGTGAAGATAAAACAAGAGCAGTCCTACTTATTGCCTCAATACCACTATATACCGCATATATAATAACCACAAACATACATAAATAAATAACATAAATTGGAGTATCTGCCAAAAACTGTGATACTAAAAAATTACTTATAGTACTAATTACAACCCCTGAAATAACAATTATAGGAATAACTAAAATAATATTTATAACTAAGCCAAATCTCTTACCAAAAGTATAATTTATAAGTTCAATAATATTCTTGTCTTGTTTAAATAAATATAGAAAAATAATTATTGGTATAAATCCAATCACGTATGATAGAATAACACTTATTACAGCATCCCTTGAAGCATAAAATGCAGTATTATTAACACCTATACCTATTAATGAAGCAAATATAAAGAAAAATATAATAGTACCAAATTGTAATGAATTAATCTTTATCGTTTTCATAAGTACCTCCTTGCAAATTACCTTTAGATACAAGCCTAATTTCTGCAGTAACATTATAACTTAATTTATCAAAAAAATTCTTATAATAATCATCTTTAATAGTATTGTAAAAAGATAACTTCTTCTTATAAACCATATTCCTAAATCCATATATATCACTATTATATAGTTCATTAATATTTTTAATATTATCTTTCATAGTATTAACAAAATGCTCATTAAGTTTATCATTTATTTCACTAATTACTCTCGTACTATCTAAATCATCATTACAACTATACTCAGCTAAATCAGCATTTCCCTTAATCTTAATGTCTACACTATATTCTTTTTCATTAATTTTAACATCTGTCTTACTAATAATAACCTTCGCTGAAGCATATTTTTCATTATCACACTTAAAATTCATAAGTATTTCTTTCGAAGTATTATTAATTAAATTACTAGTTATACTTTCATCTTTTGATAAAATACCTATCATTTTATTATCTTTAAAAATTGCCATATTACCTATTTTTATGTCAGTAGTACTATTAGTTTTTCCTAAATTCTCCTTTTTATTACCATAATCAATATCACCACATACCCTTATTGTAGGAAGTAATATCTCTTTATGTTCATCCAAATAACTATCCATAAGTTCATTAAATGTAACTAAATTACTAACAGAAATATATTTATTATCACTTAAAAGTGTATCTACAATATTTTGACTAGATAAATTAGTTAAAGGTGTAAGAATATCCAGTAATGACTTATTTTCAGGTAAATCTTCATTTTTGGTAGTATCCACTAAAACATAAAATTCTTTTCTTATTTCGATATTTCTAAAATAAAAATCAAGAATACTTTTTAAATCATTTCTAGCAAGATTTTCTTTAATAACAAGTATTTGCATATGTGTCCCATATATTTTTCTAGATGTTTTTTGTATTAAATTTCTATATGACTCATGAACAGTCTTTCCAGTAGAACTATAAGTAATAAAAGCTGGTTGATTAGAAGAAGAAGCATCTGTCTGTTTCTTTGGATTAACAATTTGTACAGTAATTACAAATTCATCATTAATTTTATCGATTTCAGTCGCAGTAATTATTCCTAGTTTATTAAGTTCTTGATAGTTATAACACCCTGTTACTAAAAATAACGGTAACAACAATATTAATATCTTTTTCATTTTGCCTCCTTCCTTAAATTATTAGACAAATATTTTTTCCTTCTATTTAAAATCTTAAGTGGAGATTTAATTATACTATTTTTAATTCCTTCAATATATGTTGGGGCAAAAGGTGTAAGATATGGTATAGAAAATGATTCTAAATTAGATAATTTAATAATAAATATAATGAAATTTAATGTAACTCCCACAAGTCCCAAACAAGTTCCGGAAATCATAAATATAAGTCTCCACCATCTAATACCGTTAATAATTTCAGGTTCACTAAAAGGCAGTGCAGATATTGTCGTAATAGACACCACAATAATCATAATAGGAGACACAATACCAGCATTAACTGCTGCCTCTCCCAAAATTAAGGCACCAACAATAGACAAAGCACTACTACTAAAAGAAGGAATTCTCAGGTCACTTTCTCTTAAAATTTCAAATGAGAAAATCATAATAATCGCTTCAAAAAAAGCAGGAAATGGCACACTTTCTCTTTGAGACGCAAAACTAATAAGTAAATCAGTAGGTAATAATTCTTGATTGTAAGTAGTTATTGCAATATACACACTTGGAGTAAGCACTGCTATAAAAAAGGCCAAATATCTAACAAATCTTGTAAAACTAACGTTAATACTTTTTCCATACATATCTTCGCTATTTAAAAAAAAGTCATTAAGTAATGCAGGTAGAATTAAACAGTAGGGTGACCCATCAACAATTATAACAATCTTTCCATCAAGAAGTGCCTTTGCAGCTCTATCAGGTCTTTGTGTAGTTAATATTGTAGGAAACACACTTTTATTTTCCTTTTCAATCAAATTCTTAATATTTCCAGAACTAACAATTCCATCTATATCAATATCTTTAATCAAATTATTAACGTATTCTACTTTGTCTTTCTTACAAACTCCATTAATATATAAAATGGTAGTCTTAGTTTTTGTGTATTTACCAACATCATTACTTATACTCCACAAATCATTACTTTTAATTCTACGTTTAACAAGTCCGATATTAGTCTGTATTTCTTCAACAAAAGAGTCCATCGCACCACGTAAAGTAGTTTCAACACTAGGTTCCGTAATTCCTCTAGTTAAATTTTTTTTAGATTCTAAAGCAATATATTTATCATTATCAAATATCAAGATAGTAAATCCATTATGTAAATAATAACAAACATCTTTATAGTCCTTAATCTTAGTAACTTTAAAATTATTAATATCATTTAACACCCTAGTATATAAATCATCAATCTCTTGATACTTATACTCTATAGAATCCAAACTTCTAATTATAAAATCACTAATCGTATTACTACCAGTAAGTGATTCATCATATACAATATATATTTCTTCATCATTAATAATCTTTTTCCTATAAACTATATCTTTATCATTATTAGTATCTTTTTTAAGCATTAAAATTATCTTATTATTACTTGACATTTTACACCTCATTTCTATATTTATTATGAATAGAATAACAAAAAATATTAAATAAATTGTAAAAAAAGACAAAAAAAACTAAAAAAATGATATAATTAAATTGAAGTATATTAATTTATTAACATGAAAGTAGGAATAATATGCAAAAAGAAAAGTCAAAAGATAAAAAAGAGAATTTAATTAAGAAAATAACATATAAATTTAATAAAAAAAATAACAATAAAAATCAAAGTTCTAAGAAAAAAACAAATATAACAGAAAAAATAAAAAAGAAAATAACATTCAAAGAAGAAAAAGAAAACAACTATTCATTCAAAGATGTAATGATAATTATGCTTTTCTCACTAGGATTAGGCTTTATAACATGCTTATCTTTTGTAAAAATATTTAGTAATGGAAGAGATTATATAGCATTATCCAAAGACTTAGAAAAATTAGTAGACACCTATTATGCCATAAAAGATAATTATTATGGTAATTTAGACAAGGAATTACTTGTAGATTCTGCCATCGAAGGAATGATAAATGCCGTTGGAGACTCATACACAATATATACAGATAAAGATGATACTACATCATTTGTTCAAACAGTAAGTGGAATTTATGATGGAATAGGATGCACAGTTGCAGTAGATTTAAACAAAAACATAATAGTAGTAGACATTTTCAAAGATAGTCCCGCAGAAAAATCAGGATTAAAAATAAACGATATAATACTAAAAATAGATGATAATGATTTTCAAGATAAAACAAGCACAGATATGTCTAATTACATAACAAATAGTAAAAATAAAGAAGTAAAATTATTAGTAAAAAGAAACGACGAAGAAAAAGAAATAATTGTAAAAAGAGAAAAAATAGAAATCCCTTATGTAGATGGTGAAATAATCACTAAAGATAATAACAAAATAGCATATATAAATATCAGTTTATTTTCTCAAACATCAAATGAACAATTTAAAAAAGTATTAACAGACTTAGAAAAAGAAGATATTAAAGGTTTAATAATAGATGTAAGAGGAAATAGTGGAGGATATCTAAGCTCCGTAACAGATATAGCAAGTATGTTTCTAAAAAAAGGTGATATATTATACCAATTACAAGATGAGAAAGGTACTACAGTAAAAAAAGATACCACAAAAGAAAAAAGAGATTATAAAATTGCGGTATTGGTAAATAAAGGTTCAGCATCAGCATCCGAAATACTAGCATCTATAATTAAAGAAAGTTATAAAGGATATGTCGTAGGAACAAATACATACGGAAAAGGGACTGTGCAACAAACGACAAAATTACCCGATGGAAGTATGATAAAGTATACAACTCAAAATTGGTTGACACCAGAAGGCAATTGGATAAACGAAATAGGAGTAACACCAACGGACATAGTAGAATTAGATGAAGACTACTTAAATAATCCAACAAGAGAAAATGATACCCAACTTAATAAAGCAATAGAATTAATATTAAAATAAAAACACATAAAAACATATATGATATAGTAAATAAAAACCACATCACTTCATATCAATAAAAGGTGTGGTTTTAATTATATAATAATAAATGTAATTTTATCTATAGTTAATTGTAACCATTTTAGCATGAACAACAATTCTTTTAGTACCAGTATCATTACAAGTAGATAACGTAAGTATTTTGTCTCCGTCGTCAACATTAACACCAAAGTTATAAATACTTCTATTTTTTATTGTACTTAAAAAAGTATTAAAATTATCACTATCAAAATTTGTTTTTAAATAATCAGTAACAGGATCTGTCGTATAAGTAGAAAATATAAGCCAAACACTATTAGAACTAGGTGTTGAAATCTTTATATATCTATTATCAGGATTTGTATACCAATACGCTTTTTGAGTTTCTACTAAAGAACCAAACATAGTTCTATTAGTTAAGTTATGACCATAAATAATAGTGTTCTTTCCAAAATCATTAAAGTTATCTCTAAAATCAGCATATATCCATCCACTTGAATTAATAGTTCTATTAAAAGCATGATTAAGATAATAAACATTATCATTTGATTGCACAACAGGATAATTAACTTTAGTATTATTAATTTTAATCCATCCTACAGTATCAGGATTTTTTCTTAGTAATTCATCAAAATTAACGCTAATAAATGGAACATTGATATAATCCCAATAATCATTAGGGTAATAAACATAATTGTTATTGGTATCGTTTGTATCGTTTGTATCATCACCATCAGTTGTAGGTTCATCAGTATTTGAATTATTATTGTCAGGTTGTGATGGCCTATTATTATCATCAGGAACAACTACCTCTTCTTTAATAACAGTATTTGTATCATCTATAATAGTATCTGCCAAATATTTTATTTTAAGTTGTTGAACTGACCATTTACTAAAAAGAAACACACATACTAAGTATACAGTAGCAGACAATCCCAACATAATCATATTTTTTTTTGAATTAGAATTATAAATTTGTTTCTTAATTTGCTTTTTTTGATTTTCTTTACCAAAAATATATTTACATCCAATAATAAAATATTTTGGAAAAATTGTAAAAATAGTATAAAGTCCAATAAAAAAGTGCAAAAATATTGATAAAATTATTTTAGGTAACGAAGTAATACCTAGGAAAAAGTATCTAAAAATAATTACACCTCCTTATTCTACAAAACAATTATATCATGTTTTTTCCAAAAAAAGAATATATAGGCATTATTTGTTGTTAAAAAATAAAAAATGTTGTATAATGTTGATATGAAAAGCGGTGAACATAATGGAAAATATAAAAGTTGGAGAAAAACTAGAGATTCATTGTTATAAACATAATGGTAAATTGCATAGACAGTGGGATGAAGCAGTAGTGCTAGATATAAAAGACGATTATATAGTTTTTGGAAACAACAAAACAACAGTGGTAGATAGTGATGGAAAGGTATGGAAAACTAAAGAACCAGCAATCATGTTCTTTTTTAAGGATAGGTGGTTTAATATAATCGGGCAAATCAAAGAATATGGCATATATTTTTATTGTAATATAGCAACACCTTTTTTAATTGATGATGGCGTAATAAAATATATTGACTACGACTTGGATTTAAGAGTTTTCCCTAATGGCAGTTTTAAAATTCTAGATAGAATGGAATATAAGTACCATAAAAAACAAATGCATTACTCAAATAGATTAGATTTCATACTTAAATACGAATTAGGAAATCTGATAGATATGGTAAGATTAAAAAAAGAACCATTCAATAAGAAAACAATAGATCAATACCATAAGAAATATGATGAAATTATAAATAGAGAAAAAATTAAGGAAGAAATATAAGATTGAAGAAATATTAAATGTAAAAGTTTAATATTTTTTGTTTTTATATATAAGTTGTATAATCTTTGATAAAAAAAGCAGTTTCTAGTAATAAGAAATAGTTTCAAGAAGAAAAAAAGGATTTTAAAAATGAAAATAGTTTTTATAATATACTAAAAAAAGAAAAGAATATATATATAAGAGTGAATCATTAGAAATTAAAAATAAAAGTAAACAAAAAAATTATAAAATATAAAATGTAATATATATAGATGCATATGTTAATAAAGATTAATAAATATATATAAGTAAATAATGTATGCTATAAATACACATTAAATAATATTAATAAATAGAAAATAAACAAATTAATAAGAAAAAAATAAATCATAATCAATTTTGTAGAAGAAAAATATTATAAAAAGAATATGTATAAATAAAAAGACATTAATAATGTAATTAAAAATATATAACTAAAATATAAACTAATAAAAAAAGAGTAAAAGAAAAAAATATAAAACTTATATAAAGTACAAAATTGCTAAAAATGCAACATAGATAATTTTACTAAAAAATTCAATATATAATACTTTTTGTAGTTGAATTTCCTTTTACATTCAAGAAAACATAAAAAAATAAAAAAAAACAAAAAAAGTATTGACATTGCGTTCTATTTGGAGTATTATTAATTTACGTTTCGAGCAAAAAACAACAAAGTTTGAGCAAGAAATAAAAAAGTTAAAAAATATACAAAAAAGTGCTTGACAACAAAAGAGCATTGTGGTATATTAATAACAGTCCACGAAAAAGTGGGCAAGAGGAATAAAGTTCTTTGAAAACTGAGCAAAACGTCAATTTGAGTAGCAGGAAAAAATA
>OIYG01000976.1_pt1 | contig 23967 bp, 40 predicted proteins | sample 1587861 | NCBI WGS metagenome assembly OIYG01 (sample SAMN03283272) | human gut metagenome | biome: human-associated habitat; material: feces | host: Homo sapiens | place: Peru | collected 2012 | reverse complement strand
CATGGCAAAGCAGATTTGCATGATACAGAGAACACCGGAGGGAAAAGCAGTCCGCCAGTACCTCATCGACTTGGAAAAGGCATGGAACACACCGGAACAGGTATTCGCCAGAGCGTTAAAGATGGCTGACGAGAAAATCAACAGCCTTAAGGAAATCAACACCAGTCTGATTGCGGAAAATCATCGTATGAAACCGAAAGAAATCTTTGCGGATGCTGTAGCAACAAGCCACACATCAATTCTTATCGGAGACTTGGCAAAGCTGATTTGCCAGAACGGATACCAGATAGGACAGAAGAGGTTGTTTGAGTGGTTGCGTGAGAATAACTTCCTTATTAAATGTGGTTCATCGAAGAACATGCCACAACAGAGATATGTCGAACAGGGTCTGTTCGAGGTAAAGGAAAGCAACGTGCAGAACCCGGATGGCTCCGTAAGAATTACGAGGACAACAAAAGTAACCGGGAAAGGGCAGATATATTTTGTCAATCGGTTTATCGGGGAAAAGAAAGGAGTACAGGCATGAACATGGATGTAATTACCGTGCAGGATTGCATTGATATGCACGAGAAAAAAGGACAGGCTACAGTAATTAACGATGGAGCAGTTGTATGTTTTACAGCAGAACAGGAGGACTAATGATGCCAACGATGATTACGATACCTCTTGAGGACTACGCGGAGCTTGTCGAGTGCCGGGCAAGAATTAATATTGCGTATGGTCTTATTACAGCGGAACACGAAGAAACAATTAAACTTTGTGGAAAGAAATCTACAAGCCTAAATGCAAGCGTGATGGAAACAGTTCTTGGCTATTTAGAAAATGATAATCACTTTGAAAAATTGAAAAATGAGTACAAGGAAAGGATGAGCAGAAGAGATGGAAAGATTAAATCAGAACAATGCGGTAAAGATTAGTGGAGAAATTGTATCGGATTTTACATACGATCATGAAATGTATGGAGAAGGGTTTTACAAAGTTTTTGTGCAGGTTACGAGAATAAGCGGAAATTTAGACAATATCCCAGTCATGGTATCAGACCGGATAATCGATGTGAACAAAAATTTGACCGGAGAAATGGTTGCAATAGAAGGAGAATTCCGATCATATAACAAACATTTGCTTGGTGCGAACAAGCTGTTGCTTTTTGTGCTTTGCAAGAAAATTGAAATTGTTAAATACTGCATGAATGAGGATGAAATATTTCTTCGTGGGTTTATTTGCAAAAATCCTATATACAGAAAGACACCATTTAAAAGAGAAATTTCTGATCTTCTGATTGCGGTAAATCGTTATTATGGAAAATCAGATTACATCCCATGTATCTGCTGGGGAAGAAATGCAAGATATGCAGCAGGGTTTGAAATCGGAGATGAAATTGTTATAAGAGGAAGGATCCAGAGCCGAACTTACGAAAAGAAGATTTCTGATACAGAGTCTGAGACAAGAACTGCTTATGAGGTATCTTCAACTATGATTGAGAAAATTGGAGGAGAGAATGAAGGTAACGATTAAGAGTATTCACATTGAGAATTTTAAAGGAATTAAACAGCTTGATGTGAATTTTTCAGAGAAAACTAGGATCAGCGGGCAGAATGCCGCAGGAAAGACAACCATCTTTGATGCGTTTACATGGCTTTTGTTTAACAAAAACAGTGCCGGAGATGAAAAGTTCAATGTACGCCCTTTAAATAAGGAAGGAACACGTATTGATAATGTGGAAATCAAGGTTGTATCAATTATGGACGTTGATGGAAAGGAAGTTGAACTTTTTAAGGTTCAGAAGCAGAACTGGGTCAAGAAGCGCGGCACAAATACAGTGTCATTGCAAGGAAATCCAAATTCATACGAGATTGACGGTTATCCAAAAAGCGAAGCTGAATTTAAGGAATATGTATCTGGTATTGCGCAAAGCGAGGAAATGTTCAAAATGCTGACCAATCCGCAGTATTTCTCTTCTTTGAAATGGAAAGACCAGCGAGACATTCTGATGAAACTTGTTGCAGATATTTCAGATGTGGAATTGGCAAAAGAAATGTTCGATGAAAATGCTTATGCTGAAAGTTTGATTGAGGAACTTGAGAAAGCACCGTCCACGGACGACATTCGTGCAAAATTTCAGAAAGCTCTTACAGAGTGGAAAAAGAAACAGGCAGAAATCCCGGTGCGTATTGATGAAGCCGAGAAATCCAAGATTGATGTTGATGTGGCGGAGCAGGAACTTGCGAAAGCTGATTTAGAGCGGAAAATTAAAGAGATTGACGGAAAGATTAAGAACGCCGGAAATGCCACGGAAGAACTGAAACGTGAGGAAATGCAGTTACAGTTTGATATGTCTGGCATTATGCAGATCATGAACCAGGATCTTAAAAATAGGAGAAGTGAAATTGAAGCTGATTTGTGCGGGTGCAAAAACGAGTTAGACCACTTTGCATCTACGATTTCTTTAAAAGAGAAACAGATTTCTGATAACGAAAAAATTATCACTGATGCGGATGCAGAGCGGAAGAAACTTGGCGAGCAGTACAATGCTGAGAAAGCCAAGGCATTTGATGAAACACCGTACTTGTTTGATGGATCGAAGTGGGTATTTGACGAGAATAGCACTATTTGTTCGTTATGTGGTCAGAGATTGCCGGACGAAAAAATCAATCGGTTAAAGGATTGTTTTGAAGAAAGAAAGTCTAAAGCCAAGTCGGATGCAGAAGAAAAGATAAAAACAGAAAGACTTAAGTTTGACAATGATAAGAATGTTGAATTGAAGCGTCTGATTAATATTGGAACTGCAATGAAAGATCTTATCTCTAAATTGACACAGGAAAATTCAAATCTGCAGGAAGAAATCGAAAAATTAAAGAAACAGGAACAGGATACTATTGCTAAAAAAGAAGCTCTCTTAAATCAGTTATCAAAGATACCGGAAGAAGCAGATTATTCACAGAACGAAGAGTATGTGAAGCTAAAAGCAAAACATGATGAAGTGTTGACAGAAATCGGAAAGCTGGAAGCTGAGGGGGAAGATAAGGTTATTGAGGATTTGAAAGCCGAGAAAGCAGATCTGCAGGCACGTCTTGATGAAGTGAACAGCACTATTGCAAAGGCATCCATGAATGTTGATATTGATGAGCGTATCGGGAAGTTGCAGGATGAGCAGAAAGAAATCGGGCAGAAAGTTGCAGACCAGGAACAGATGCTTTATCTGTTGGAAGAGTTTATCAGATTTAAGCTGGATAAGGTTTCAGATACGATCAATAAACACTTTAAAACCGTAAAGTTCAAACTTTTTGATATGCAGTTGAACGGAGGAATGAAGGATTGCTGCGAATGTACGGTGGATGGTGTACCGTATTCGGCTTTGAACAGCGGTCACAGAATTGTAGCCGGGCTTGATATTATCCGTTCTCTTAGCGAATTATACGACGTGAGTGTGCCGATTTTCGTAGATAACGCAGAGAGCTTAAATGATTTCAATGTGCCGGATATGGATGCGCAGTTAATCCTTTTGAGCGTATCAGCGGACAAGCAGTTGAAAGTGGAGGGTGTGTAGGATGAATATTGGAACATTAGGAATAATGGAACGGATGTCGCAGAAAAATAACAAAGACTTAAAGGTTTCTCCATTGTCGAATATTAAATCTGCTCATAGCGGCAGGGATGGATGGGGGAGTGTGACAATCGCTATCCCAAATGAAATTGTTACAGGATTGCTTACAAACCCAGATGGTTATATTGGCGGCTTATTGATTTGCAGCAAAGAAGAATTTGAAAAGGAAAAGAAGTTGGCAGGAAGAGAGGTAATATAGATGGGAAATGCTGTGAAATCCTACAAAGGATTTAATAAAGATATGACTTGCCGTGGCTTTCAGTACGAAGAAGGAAAGGAATACGAGGAAGAAAGCGTAGAAGTTTGCAATCATGGATTTCACGCTTGCGAGTATCCGCTGGATTGCTTGAATTATTATTCTCCAAATGAAAGCGTATACCACGAGGTTGAGCAGAGTGGAGAAATACAGAAACATAATGAGGATACTAAGGTAGCATCTACAAAAATTAAAATTGGAGCAGAAATCAGTATTGCGGGTCTTGTTAAAGCTGCAATCGAATATACGGTAAAACGTGTAAACAAGGATGCTGAAAGCGATGAAAAGCATGGAGCATCCTCGGCAACCGGAGACTATGGAGCATCCTCGGCAACCGGAGACTGTGGAGCATCCTCGGCAGAACACAAGGATGCGGTTACTGTTGCTTGGGGTTACAAATCAAAAGCAAAGGGCGTTATTGGGTCATTTCTTGTTCTTGCAGACTGGGAATACACTGGTTCAGAAGATGAACCAGAATATGACAGGGGCAACAAGAGTGCATGGGTTCTTAACGGTGCAAAGATGGTACAGGTGGATGGAGAGATTATCAAGCCGGATACTTGGTACAAGATTGAAAATGGAGAGATTGATGAGGTATCGGAATGAGAAAAAAGATTACAAGTGTTTTAGTAATTATTCTTCTGGCATTAAGCCTTGCCGGCTGCGATATTGCTTACTGGGAGAGCGGCATAAACGACATTAAGGGGCAGCTTGTTGGCAATTCGTTTGAGTGCCAGTTCTATGACAACTACGGAGAAAGGTTTTTGACGGCAAGCGGAACGAAAATCGGAATGACTGGTAATGTCATTGAAGAAAGCAGCATTGACTCTTCCGATGGTTCTTCATCAATTGAGTACAGTTTATCATCTGTTGTGACAATCAATATTGATGGAAAACAGATACAGAGCTGCGGAGACACTATTATATTTGCGGAAACTGGTTTGACACCGGATGCAGAGTTTCATTTGTCGGATATTCAGAGCGAAACAGACGGAAGTTTTTCGGAAAATACGGCTATTTCTGGAATTGTAAACGAGTACAAAAACTTTTTCGGAAAAGGTCAGGTAGTTGTCATCCAAAGCCAGTTAGGTGTTCCGATTTGTGCATACTCCGGCGACGATGTGTATTGGGAGGTCAGAAACGATTTGCCGAAAACAACAAAACTCATGATTGACGGAAAGGCTTTGTATATCCATAGAGCAAATTTCCAGATTATTGACAAGGAATTGATTGAGTAGGAGGTATCAGAATGAATTACATAAAAGCAAAATATCCAAACCAGAGCCGGTCATATATATTTGCTACATCAGATGATGTAAAAGCCGGTGACACGGTTGTAAATGCCAAAGGCGCAAAGCTGACAGTCACGGATGAAACCGTGGATATGAAGTGGGTGGATACCTACGGTGCTGATAAGGTGGCAGTTGTGAAGAAGTATGAAGAACCGGAAGATACATACAACACAATCAAGGCTATTGAAGCGCAGGCAAGGTTTTGCGAAGAAAAAGGATATCCACACTTTGCGCCTAGAAATGGTGTGTGTTGGAAGTGCAACAGGCAGATATACCAGCCGGAAAAAAGAAAATGTTACAGTGGGGAAGAAATTGAGAAGCCGGGTATTTCAGTTGAAAGAGCATCGAGAGAACTTATTACAGGGTGTCCACATTGTAATTGGTCATATTGTGAATAGAAAGCGAGGAATAGATATGATTATCAAAACAAAGAGATTTTATGTAAATGGTAAGCCTTGAAAGGTGGAGCTTAAGAAAGAGGGCGTTGATTACCTTGTAGTGATTGACGGCAATATGTATGCGAAAACTCCAAACGAGTTGTACGCAGTACGGAAATTTAATGAGATTTAATGAAAGGAAGTGTAAGTAATTATGGCAGAAGCAAAGAAACAGGAAGTAGCAGCACAAGGAAAGCAGGAAATGAATACGCAGCTTTCTTATTACGCGAACCAATACACAGGGCTTATGGAGCGTGACTTCGCAGAACACGGACTTGTGTTTGATGATTATTCCAAGCAGTGTGCTATGGCATCTATGAGTGCAATTTACAACCTTGTTACATCTAACAAAGCCGCTATGAGCAACTTGAATGGTTCTAATTTGAGACAGGTTATTGGACAGGTATCAAGCCTTAAGCTTAATGCTAATGCTGTACCCAGAGAGTGCTATTTCCAGTTGAGAAGTAAACAGGATGCAAATGGAAACTGGTACAAGGAAGTAGAAATGGGAATTGAAGGAGACGGAAACGATGCGCTTCTCCGTAACTTTGGTGTTGATGTTAAAAAGGTATATCCGGTATGGCTTGTGAAAGAAGGGGATGAATTTACATATCCGAAGCATAAAGGCGTTGAAGTTACGCCGCCGGAGTGGGAAGAAAAAGGATTATCACAGAAAGTGATCCGTGTTGTTTATCCTGTTGAAATGAATGATGGAAAAATCGAGTACATGATCGCAGAGCGTGAAAGCGTAAAAGGAAATCTTTTCGCCCATGTTCGTAATAATCTGATGAATGAGACTTTCGGTTTACTTGGAACAAAAAAAGATAAGAGTGGAAAGGTTGTACCTAGAACGAGATATGATGCTACAGATGAAGAAAAGAAAGCTATCGCAGAAAAGAAAAATGAAGTTCTGAAAGCACTTTTAGACTGTAAGACTATTGAAGATATGCTTGCCTGTGAAGTCGCAAGACCATATATGAGTGCCGCATGGCTTGATACATCGGAATCCATGATTGTCCGCAAGATGCGTAACAATGCAATCAAAAAGCACCCAAAAGACCTTAATGCTATTGCAAAACAGTCTCTTATGCAGATGGATGAAACTTATCAGCAGACGCAGGAAGAAATTGCGGAAAATGCCAATTCAGAGGACTTCATTGTTGCAGATGCAGAAGCAAAGGAAGTCAAGAGTGCAGCAGTCGAAGCGGAAGTTGTTGAACCGGCAGAGAATGACGAGAACGTACCGGACTTTATGAAAGATTAGGAGGTTGCCATGAGAGTTATATCACAGGACGGCACATTGGATATTCCGTATGAGCAAGTAGTTATTCAGAGGTTTAAGGGAGAAATCTATTTTTTGAACAAGAACCTTACAGGGATAGATGATCTTGTCAGTGACATTGTTATTGCTAAATACTCCACGGAAGAAAAAGCAAAGAAAGCTATGGAAATGCTTAGAGAAGAATATCAAAAATATGCAAGCCAGAATTACATGAAAGTATTTCAGTTCCCGGCAGAGGAAGAATTGGAGTAGTCTATGGAAGTTTCATCTTATTTAGAGTTCGTGCAGAAAGGCATGGAAGATAATATTTACAATTTCTGCAAAGACGGAAAATGTAGCCAATGCGGTAACTGCTGTTCAAACCTCTTACCTATAAGTAGAAAGGAAGTAGATGCCATTCACAGATATATCCGTAAGAACCATATCAAAGAGTGCAAACATCTTCTTCCCACTGCGAATAGAACGTATGATATGACATGCCCTTTTCTTGATACGGATAAGAGTTGCGAGAAATGCAGAATCTATCCGGTTCGACCAGAAATTTGCAAGCAATTTATCTGTGACAATGAGCAGAGAGCAAAGCACAATAGGGCATTGTTGGGACAGACGAGGAGCGTTGTTGATGTAAGGAGTGAGTTTTATGGTACTTAAAGTTTTAGGTTCTGGTTCATCCGGCAATTGTTATATTCTGGAGAATGACAAGGAAGCCTTGATAATCGAAGCAGGTTTGTCATTCACAAAAGTTAAGAAAGCACTGGATTTTAATGTGCTAAAGATTAAAGCGGTAATAACGAGCCATTTCCATATTGACCATAGTCTGTTTATCTTACAATATGTGCAATATGGCATTCCTGTTTTTGAGCCATGCAGACCACCAATAAAAGATTCTGAAATGCGGTTTAGGAAAGGAAATTTTGACATAAGAGCATTTGAAAACCGTGATAAATCTGGAAGATGGCTACATAACAACGGAGACGGTTCAGAGTGTCCGTGCGTTGGGTTTTATATCACGCATCCAGAGATGGGAAGCCTTGTGTATGCAACAGACACAGAATACGTCAGATGGCGATTTAAGGGCGTTAATCACATCATGGTGGAAGCCAACTACGATATGCAGTTTGTGAATCGAGAAGAGCCAAATTACGAGCACAGATTAAGAGGTCACATGAGCCTACCAACGGCACTTGACTTTATTTCTACTAACGATAATCCGGCATTGCGAAATGCCATTCTAATTCACTTATCAGATAAATCAGCCGATTCGGCATTATTCAAACAAAAGACAGAAGAAACAATTAAATATGGAGCAGATGTTTACGTGGCAGAACGTGGATTAGAGGTTGATATGAACCTTTGCCCGTTTTGATAGGTTGAAACACCAATGTGAAAGCATAAAAGAAACCAGTTTATGCGGGATCTGACTTTGGTAAGGAATTTAATATATCACAAAACTAAATTGAAAGCCATGAGATACCTTTGGCGGTTGCCTAGTGTGACCGCCAGAAAGGAGAAAAATTTGTTATTAATTGAAGATAAAGGTCAAAAAGAGGGGCAACACATTCTTAAGAACAGTTATTTTGAAAATAATGAGATAGAAGTTTTAAGAGCGCCATTGCCGGTCGGGGACTATATTGTTGCGGATGACAAGGTGTCAGACGTGATCCATAGAAAAGCAAAACGAAATATGGAAGTTAAAAAGATGGATTTTCTCGGTACATATACTGTTGCCGTAGATACCAAAAAAGATATGCAGGAGATCATAGGAAACATCTGTGGTAAGTCACACCCAAGGTTTCGAGACGAATGTATACTTGCACAGAATAATGGAATTAAATTATATGTTCTGATCGAAAATGCAGATGGGGTGAAATCTGTTGAAGATGTTTTTAAGTGGAGAAATCCAAGATTGGAGCGTTACAACAGGATAAAATATATGCAAAGCTGCGGTAAGTGGTTGAATGCATCAATTCCAATTACACCACCAACCAGTGGTAAAACTCTTGCAAAATCAATGCTAACTATGCAGCTTAAATATGGGGTAGAATTTGTATTTTGCAGACCGGAAGAAGCCGGCGAAAAGGTAATTGCGCTTTTGAAAAAATAAAAAAATAAAAAAATTAGAACTTGGAGGTAAAAATGTCGGAAAATAAGCGGTATTACTGGCTTAAATTGATGGATGACTTCTTTGATAGCAAAAGGATTAAGAAACTCCGAAAAATGGCTGGTGGCGATACTTTTACGATAATATATCTCAAAATGCAGTTATTGTCTTTGCAAAAGGGAGGCTATCTGGAATACTCCGGCTTGGAAGATGAATTTTACAAAGAAATCGCCTTGGATATTGACGAGGACGAAGTAAACGTTCAGGTCACTATTCAGTATCTTCTTTCATGTGGATTATTGGAAACAACTGACAATATAGAGTATTTGTTGCCTTTTGTGAAACATAACCTAGGGAGTGAGACGGCAAGCACAAGAAGAAGCCGTAAATCTAGGGAAAATGCACAAAAAATGTTGCAATGCAACAGCAATGAAGCGGATTGCAACAAACTGCAACAAAATTGCAATGTAGAGATAGAGAAAGATATAGATATAGATACAGAAACAGAGAAAGAAAATTGCTATAAAAAGCCTTTTGATGTTGAAACGGCATGGAAAGGAACATTTGAAAAATACCCCAAAAAATCAGCAGCAGTCATGGCTAAGCAGGTATGGATGGACAAATTGCTTTATGTGATCGAGCCAAATCGAAGAGATGTCGCAATTCTTATTTACAATGCAACACTGACATATCTTAATGATTATACGGAAAGAAATCCGGAAGATACAATGTTTAGATACATACCAAAGTATTCTGACTGGTTGATAAATGATTGCGATTACTGGATTTCAGTCGTTGAAGAACGAAAAAAGGGGGGATGACAGTTGAATGAGGCAGAAAGCGGTGTGATTGGTTGTGTCCTGATCGACAGCAGCTCCCTTTATAATGTTTACAACATACTTAAACCAGATATGTTTTTGTCAGAATTTTGCAAGGATTGCTTTTCCGAAATGCTTGCAATGTATGACAGAGGCGAACCAATAAATGTAATCTCTATTTCGCAAGAACTTGAAAATCACAAGTGGGATAAAGAATATATCTCATCAGAGCTTAAAGATTGTGCAATGTCAGCGCCTGTTTCGGGCATGATAAAAAGCTATGCAAATGCGGTTATTCAAGATTACAAAGCGAGAACTGTAAAGGAATTATTTCAAAGAGTGAGCCTTAAGTCTGGCGACATAGATAATACAATATCAGAAGTCCTTGTTCAATTAGAGGGGTTACAGTCAAGCCAAAAGGTAAAATCAAAATCTTTAAAAAAAATAGTGAAAGAAAATTGCGGCAACTACTTCAATGAAAAAGTTGGAATAAAAGGAGCGAAAACAGGGTTTTATAAGCTGGATGATTGCATAGGAAATCTTGAGGGCGGAGATGTTACGATTATAGGAGCAAGACCAGCAGTTGGGAAGTCGGCTTTTGTAACACAGATGATAGGTCAAATGGCAAGCAATGGAAATCGTGTCGGATATTTCAACCTTGAGATGAACGAAAGCCAAGTATACGAGAGATTTGTTGCCAGAATGGCAGAACTAAGCCTTGTAAGAATTAGGCGCGCTACATCGTTTCTTGGCGGAGAGAAAGAAGCGTTTGAAAAAGCAAATGAAGAAATGTCCGAATATGATGTGATTATTTCAACTGGTTCAAAAACCGTTGGAGAGATAAGGGCAGAAAGCAGGCATCAGCGTTTTGATGTAATAATTATTGACTATTTGCAGTTAATCAAATCAGACAGACGATTCGCAAACAGGGCATCAGAGGTTGGAGATATTTCAAAATCAGTTAAAGCACTTGCAACAGAACTGAATGTTCCTATTATTCTTTTATCACAGTTAAACAGGGTTTCAGAAACAAAAGACACGAAAGAACCGACAATGTCTGAATTAAGAGAGTCCGGAGACATTGAGCAGGATGCGTCAAATATTATATTGCTTTGGAATGTTTCAGAGAGCAGAAAGTACAAGGGATTAAAGGTTGAGAAGCAACGCCAAGGCGAAAACATGAAAGAAGGTCTTAAGTTTGATGGAGAACATATGAGGTTTGAAGAACGAATGGAAGATTTTGAAAAGTTCTTATCTAATGTGAAGAGAATTGAAAAAGGAGATGGATTTAAAATTTTTGATGGAGAAGAAACTCCGTTTGACAGTTGGGGTGGTTAATTATGGCAAGCAAGAAATTTGAGAAAGGTTCGGAAGAGTGGCAGTTTTTCAATGATTATTACAAATTTCGGCAACAGTTTTATGAAGCCGATAACGAGGAAGAATGGTTTCAGGAACTTATGAAATCTGGGGAGACACTTATTGAAAAGTACTCAAAGACAAATATATCAAAATTTGCTCAAAGCCTTGTATTTAGCCATTTTGAAGATGTAGAAAGGAGATGGAAAAACAGATGAGCAATGCACTAACAAGAAAGAAAAAGAAAATGCAGCCGTTAGGCTATTCAAGAGAAGAATTAAAAAGCATGCAAAGATATTCAAAGGCACAGAGTAATGCGAATTATCTGATAGAAGAGTCTTATTACAATATTCGCTTGATGGCATATCAGATCCTGCATGATAAGTTTGGTTTTGGTCAGAAAAGGATTGCCAGAGTAGAGCAGACCATTGATGCGTATGTAGAAAATCCTGGCAAGGACGGGATGTCAGCCGAAGAACTTGGATACTGCATGAAAGAAAAATGTGGAATTGATGTTCGGGAAGAAACCAACAAAATACCATACCGGGAGAGCTTTTATCTGGTAAGAAGAAAAGTTGCACCGAACTGCATGGTGCAGGCAAATAAGTTTTTATTGGCACAGGTATTTAATTATTTTTCAATGCTTGGCGTATGCCTTAAGACAAAATTTAATTTTTCTGGAAATCAGATCAGACAGGTATACGACTGGATACGGTATTACATCAACAGCATTGCAACTGGTTACGAGACCATATTGGGAGTAGCGAGCGTGCTGGAACAGGAATGTAAGTACATTGACAAGCGGTTTATTGGAAAGACGTATAAGGTATAGGATGAATGTTCAGTGCTTAGAAATCAAAGCGAGAAAGACATAGCACTTTCAAACAGACCGGCAAAATACGACGAGATGATAAAGATTGAACAGTCGGAAGTCGGCACAAAGAAAAACTGGCTGAAAGAAAAACCATATCAGCTTAAATACAAAGAAAGATTAGCGCGGAAAGGATGGTAATGAGAGATGTTAAACAGAGAGAAATTTGCAAAAGAGATTTTAGATATTGTCTGCAACGGCGATGGATTTGGGTTGTGTGATGGAAAACCGGTGGCTTGTGGCAGTATTGCCTGCCCAAAATGTGAATTTAATACCGTTAGTTGCAATGAATGTGTTAGAGAATGGGCGAATAGTGAATATGTCGAGCCACCGGTTGATTGGAGCAAGGTTGCAGTAGATACAAAAATTTTGGTACGAACCCACGAAGATAGTGTGTGGGAACGTAGACATTTTGCAAAATACGAAGATGGAAAGATTTATGCATGGAGCGATGGGCTAACATCATGGAGCGATGTTTATTCGAAAAATGTATGTACTTGGAGATACGCTAAGCTGGCAGAAAGTGAGGAAAGTCATGATTGAGTGTATGAGAACCGCGGCGCATAAGCCACAGACCAATGCAGACCGGATCAGAAGCATGACGGATGAAGAGTTGGCAGAGTTTTTGCCAATAGCTTCCAATTTTATCTGTCAGCCTACGGAAGAATGTATAAGAAATACCATTACGAAACATTGCGGAGAGTGTGCAATGAAATGGCTTCGGGCAGAAAGTGAGGGATAGCATGGAGAGATTAACGACAAATAAAAGCGTATCTGATATGTCAATGGTTGAGCTGGCACATAACAGTTGCTATGTAGACAGCGAAGGTAATGCCAGATATAGAGATTATGAGATGGAAATGGATGCACGAGATTTTGCCAGAAACCTCATGGTCACATTGACAAAAGATGAGTTGCCAGTAGATGATGCAGAGTTTGACGAGGAAATACTGGACAATTTAACGATAGACCCGTTTTCAGATGTCCGTGGTCTGATTGCCATGTTCTACCGTAATATGTGGGCAATGGCAGACTTAAGAGAAAAGCTGAAACGCGATGAGGATGCCGAGGAACAGGGAGAAATTTTACGACTCCCAATCAGTGAAGATACACCAGTGTATTCCATCGAGTATTGTTGTGGAAACATCAAAAGCAATCGGTCTGGAATGTGTGTTAGAGGATTTTGCGAGAATTGCAATGATAAGGCGTACTACATACGCGAAAGCGTAGCGAAACACTGCAGCATTTGTGAAATTAATAAAACTGTATTCCTTACCAGAGAGGAAGCAGAATCCAAGCTGAAAGAAATGGAGGGCGCAGATGGAGAATAGACATTTATGCCGCGGGAAAAGATCTGATACCGGCGAATGGGTAGAAGGATATCTGTCATACCCGTTTTGCACAGAAAAGGGTAACGAAAGTTATTATTTCTATGCAAAGGATAGTTTGGGTTTCTTCTGCCGTTGTGTTGTAGATGCAGCTACCATCTGCCAGTGCGTCGGACTTGAGGATAAGAACGGCAAGCTGATCTGGGAGAATGACATTGTAAATTGCCTGACTGAAGATTGCTCCGGCTACATTGGCTGGAATGAAAGCGAAGCAGGTTTTTACTTTAATGTATTGCTTGAAGATGGAAGTTTCGAAGAGGAACACATTTATGATTATCAAGATTGTATAGAAGTTATCGGAAATACATTTGATAATCCGGAACTGTTGGAGGTGTAACTGTGAAAAGTGAAGAATTTAACCAGAATGACAGAATAAGTGTGGTTGATGCAAGAAGAATAATTGAAATTGTGACAACGCTTGCAAGAAGTTGTGCTTTTAATCATGCCGAAGCTGTAAAAATAGCCCAAGTGTGTCAGGAGTGTTGTGACAGACTGGAAAGGAGTAGCCATGACAATTGATGAAATTATAGAATTTTTAGATGAATTGGGTGGAGGTTGTTTAAACTCAGATGAATATATTGCTTGCAATACGGCAATTAAGGCAATAAAAGAGGTACAGAAGTACCGGGCAATCGGCACACTGGATGAATTAATAACAGCTATAAAATATGTTCGACTGGCAAAAGCACATAGAACAGTCGGAAGGGCAATTGAGGAATGTGCAAAATATGAAGAAATAGGCACACCGGAAGAATGCCGGGCGGCTGTGGAGAAGCAGACGGCAAAACTGGTCATTGATAATACTCCAACAGAAGACAGCGTGTGGTATCAGTGCCCTACATGCAAAGGCGATTTGACAATCATCAGAGGATTTTACTGTCAATATTGTGGGCAAAAATTGCATTGGAGATGATGAAGAATGAGTGAAGAACTTAAACCATGCCCGTTTTGCGGCGGAAAAGAAAAAAAAATCAGTTGAAACGATAATATTGAGCGATACTTATTGGGGGATAAAATGTACGAAATGTAACTGCGGAACGGCTGGCTATCTGAGTTATAACGATGCTATTAAAGCATGGAACAGGAGGGCGAACGATGGAAAGAGAAAGATTGATTAATGCAGATGTATTTGAAAAATTTATCAAAGAGAAATATGCAGACGGAGAAAAAGCAGAAGATATAAAGGAGCAAATGCTGTTTGATTTATCTTGTCAACCGACAGTCTATGATGTGGATGCGGTTGTGGAGCGGTTGGAAAAGGAAAAACAAACAAGTACATCTGCCAAAGCCGAAGCAATCATCGGGATGTGCGGAGCATCAGCGAATCATTATGGCGGCGAAGAATGTGCTTATCAGAGAGCAATCGAGATTGTGAAAGGTGGCGGTGTAGATGCCTAAATGGAATGCAAGTGTAGGATTACAACTTACGATTGACTATGATGACATAGAAGCGGATACAGAAGCAGAAGCTATTCAGATTGCGAAAGACAGAGCATTAGAAGATATCGAATGGAATAACTGCGACTGTGATGCGAGCAATCCGATTGTGTATTACTGCCAGGAGGAAGAAACGGAGGAAGCGGAGGATGAGTAGGGTATTGCCGATTTTATTCAATACGGAAATGGTTCGGGCAAATTTGGAAGGTAGAAAGAGTTGTACCAGACGAATTGTAAAAGGATTCATTCCAAATGATGCGAAATGGGGATATACCGCTTTTACACCTAAAGGGTGCATATCGTGTAGAGGTACATTTGCAGATGGGTATGGAGAGAAATTCTTTAAGTTGCCTTGCGAGCCGGGCAATATTCTGTATGTTCGGGAAACATGGAAAAAGGCACCAAATGGGTATTATTACTACGAAGATTGGCAGAAAAATGACATCGCAGATATTACAAAATGGAAACCGTCCATTCACATGCCAAAGGAAGCCGCACGTATCTGGTTAGAGGTTACGGATGTGAGAGTGGAACGGTTGCAGAAGATTACATCAGAGCAGATTTACAGAGAGGGTGTAGAAGTGGAATATCCTCATGTGTTGAATGGTGAGGAAAAAAGATATGCATTTTCGCAACTTTGGAACAGCACCATCAAGAAATCCGACCTTGACCGTTACGGCTGGGATGCAAACCCTTGGGTGTGGGTAATCGAGTTTGAGCGGTGCGAAAAGCCAGTAGACGCATGAACCATCAGATAACGCTTGAAGAACTTGGCATGATACCGTCGATACCAGAGCCGCAAAAGAAAAATGTTAGCACCGCAGTAATGCCATGCTTTGACTGCATCTGTAATCATTGTGCAAACAGTGTGGAGTGTTGGGATATGTGTACCGGGGAGATGGACGAACCGTGTTTTGTGTGCGAGGACTGCCGGTATTATGACGGAAAAGGTGTGGATATGTGGCGGTGCGAATGTGACCGGTATAAAATTACGAATCGGTATGCAGAAAAGCGGAGGAGTAAATTTAAAATAGTAAAGGAGCGATAGATATGGCGAAGGCAGTATTGATTATGGATATGCCGGAAGATTGTACCATGTGTAAATTTTGGAACGCAGAAGATGACGAGTGTTATGCAACTGGTGTTGAAGAGCTTTCATTAAATAGTGAAGAAGCAAAGCCGAATTGGTGCCCGCTTCGGGAACTGCCGGAGAAATCAGATCATCCAGAGCATTGTGACAATGGAATGTTCGATTCAGGGTGGAACGCTTGTTTAGATGCCATAGAGGGAGGTGCACATGAGTAAAAGCAGAGCAAGTAAGCTGAACGGCTACCGGAGTGCGGTAAGCCGGCAGAAGAATGACGTTTACAAATTTAAGCCTAAAAGAGGTAAGAAAAAATAAATCAGAAAGGAGTGCGAGCTTCCCGGGAAGATGCGCATCGGCTCCTTTAGGAAAGATGGATTTAGAAAAACAGGCAATAGATATATTGCAGACATTTGCAGGAAGTGAGCCGTACCAGCTTGGATATAGCGGTGGCAAGGATTCAGATGTAATACTGCATCTGGCGAAGAAATCTGGCGTTTCTTTTGTAGCAGTACATAATCTAACAACGGTGGACGCACCGGAAACGGTTAGATATGTAAAGAGCAAAAAAGGCGTGATAATCGAATATCCGAAAAAATCTATGTGGCAGCTGATAGTCGCACACAAAACGCCACCTACAAGACTTTTTCGTTATTGCTGCGCGGAGCTTAAGGAAAAATCCGGTGCGGGGAAAAAGGTAGTTACTGGAGTAAGAAAAGCAGAAAGTATGAAAAGAAAAGAAAATCAGGGGATTGTAACATTTACAAAGCCAAATAAAGAAATAAAGAATAGCGTTGATAATGAAAATTTTCTTTTAACAGCAGCGGGGGGGTGGTTGTACTAAACTACGAAAATTCAGAATCACATCGAATGGTTGAAAATTGCTACCGCACAAGTAAAACATTGGTAAATCCGATTATCAACTGGGATGACGATTTCCTGTGGTGGTATATACGCCATGAGGGCATAGAAATTAATCCATTGTATAGGGATGGTTGCCCAGGTGGATGCAACCGGATAGGCTGTATAGGCTGCCCGATGGGAGGAAAGAACAGATACAAAGAATTTGCGCAATATCCAAAGTACAAAGAAGCCTATATTAGAGCTTTTGACCGGATGCTGGAATACCGTAAACTGTGTGGAAATAAAGACATAATCGGATGGAAAACTGGAAATGGTGTATTTGACTGGTGGATGGAAGATAAAAACATAGATGGTCAGTACAGCATGGACTTCGATGGTATTGATCTGATTGGGTTCAACGAAAAAGGAAATTAAAGAAAGGAGCCGAACCTCCGGCCGGGGTAACGATATATCGGGTTCCTTTTGAAAAATGACATATAGAGAATTTTTAGAAACAAAAATTGTACTTGCAACGGAAAGCGGATTTGTTGTGGATCCTGCAGAAGTCAATCAGGTATTGAAACCACACCAGAGAGATGCAGTGATGTGGGCACTGAAAGGTGGCAGGCGTGCGCTGTTTGAGAGTTTCGGGCTTGGAAAGACAGTACAGGAAATAGAGTTTTGCCACTTGGCAGCGGAGCATTGCTGTGGTCGTGCGTTGATCGTGTTACCACTTGGAGTAAAGCAGGAATTTACACATGATGCGGTGGAAGTGCTTGGATACGAAAAGCCGGAATACTGCCGGACAATGGAAGAAGTGGAGCAAAGCAAAAGCCAGATTGTATTGACAAATTATGAGCGTGTCCGTGATGGGGACATCCGGCCAGACTATTTTGCAGCGACGTCTCTCGATGAAGCCAGTGTTTTACGAAGTTTCGGAAGTAAGACGTACCAGACATTTTTGGATAAATTTAAGAATGTGCCTTACAAATTGGTGGCAACTGCTACACCATCCCCGAACAAATACAAAGAATTGATCCATTATGCGGGGTATCTGGAAGTGATGGACACAGGGCAAGCGTTGACAAGATTTTTTCAAAGAGATAGCACCAAGGCGAACAACCTCACATTGTACCCAAACATGGAAGATGAGTTTTGGATGTGGGTAAGCAGTTGGGCGTTATTTGTCACGAAGCCATCGGATCTCAACCCGGAATATTCAGATGAAGGATATGATCTGCCGCCATTGGATGTGCGGTGGCATGAATTGCCAGTACATTATGGAGATACAGCAGATAAGAACGGTCAGATCCAGTTGTTCCAGGAAGCGGCAGAGGGATTAAAAGAAGCTGCGGCAGTCAAGAGAGAAAGTATTGATCGCCGTGTCGCAGAAATGAAACACATTGTTGATGAAACGCCGGATGATCATTTTCTGTTGTGGCATGATCTGGAGAACGAGCGACACGCTATTAAAAAGGCATTGCCGGATGTGGTGGATATCTACGGATCCATGGATTACGATTTGCGCGAGCAGAGAGTAATTGATTTTTCAAATGGTCGTACAAAGTTATTTGCCACAAAAAAATCATTATCAGGATCCGGATGTAATTTTCAGAGGTATTGCCATCGCGAGATATTTCTTGGAATTGATTATGAGTTTAACGATTTTATCCAGGCGGTACACCGGTGTTATCGATTTTTACAGAAAGAGCCGGTTGTGATTGATATTATCTACATGGAAAATGAGCGGCAGATCAAAGAAGCATTACTGGAAAAGTGGAAAAATCATAATCACATGGTAACAAAGATGATCGAGATCGTAAAAAAATATGGGCTGAACTCAGCAAATAAGGCGCAGCGATTAGAAAGGAAGATGGGTGTGGAAGGTAGCAGAGAAGAAAGAACAGTGAGGGGAAATCATTATGAGGCGGTATATGGGGATTGCGTAGAGGAAACCAGATTGATGGAAACAAACAGTATCGGTCTGATACATACATCAATCCCATTCGGAAATCATTACGAGTACAGTGCCAATTATAATGATTTCGGGCATAACCAGAACACGGACCGGTTCTTTGAGCAGATGGATTTTCTCACACCAGAACTGTTCCGGGTGCTTAAGCCTGGGCGCGTGGCTGCAATCCATGTAAAAGATCGTGTGTTGTTTGGTAATGCGACTGGTACCGGAATGCCAACTATCGAACCATTCCACGCGCAGTGCATCAGTCATTACATGAAGCATGGATTTCAGTATTTCGGTATGATCACAGTGGTAACGGATGTGGTACGCGAAAATAACCAGACATACCGCCTTGGATGGTCGGAACAGTGTAAGGATGGCTCAAAGATGGGTGTAGGGTGTCCAGAATACATTTTGCTTTTTCGTAAACTTCCAACAGACAGATCTACGGCATATGCGGATGTACCGGTAAAAAAATCAAAAGAAGATTACACCCGCGCGCAGTGGCAGATCGATGCACATGGTTATTGGAGATCATCAGGAGATCGGCTAGTCAGCAAAGAAGAATTGAAAGAGTTTCCAGTGGACAGCTTGCAGAGCGTATACAGAGAGTACAGTCGCGGCAATGTGTACGATTATGAAGAACATGTAAAACTGGCGGAGAAACTCGACAAAATGGATAAACTGCCGGCATCGTTTATGGTGGTGGCTCCGGGATCGTGGAACCAGTTGGAAGTCTGGGATGATATCAACCGCATGCGCACCCTCAACACTACGCAGAGCAGGAAGAGGGCACAGATGCACGTATGTCCATTACAGTTGGATATCGTGGAGCGTATCATCAACAGATACAGCAATGAGGGGGAATGGGTATATGATCCGTTTGGGGGTCTGATGACGGTACCAATGACGGCGGTTAAGATGCACCGGAACGGCAAAGGATGTGAATTAAATCCAGATTATTTCCGCGATGGAGTTGGATATCTGCAGGCTGCTGAAAATGAAGTGGAAGAGCCAACATTGTTTGATTTTATGCCGGAGGTGCTGCCATGATAGAAAAATTGGCACAGGATAAAGCGAGAGAGTACCGCCGGAATATTCGGCAGGAAATAGAGCACTGGAAAGATATCAATCAGAATGGGTGTAATGATCCGTTCTGGTCTGATGGCTGCAATATGAACTTGACACGAAATCATATCATTTATGAGCAGGAACAGATCCGGAAAATCTGTGAAGAAAATCAGATCACATTGCCGGAAGAATACTACTTATCAATACCACAAGAAGTTGATATGAATTACATGGCAAATCTGAAACAGAAAGATCGTGTTAAGCGGATATTTTTCGGTGGTTATGTGCCGGTAAGAAAAAAATATCAGTATGATGAACGACAGATGTGTTTATTTTGAACTAACCGGACAGCTCCGGTTTGCCTAAACCATAAACATCAGAAACAAATAACAAAACCAAGCGATCATCATCCCACCTTCCGAAGTAGTTGTGCGGTGGGGAGGGTGATGCGGAAAGAGAGGAATGACAATGTGTAATTGCATGAATGAGGTAATGCAAAAGATGAAAGAAAAAATGGAGCTTGAAAGCATAGAAGAACCGACAGAGCTTTTAACTGGCAGAGCTTACTTAGAGTTTACAGTAAAAGAAAAAGGTAAGAAGAGAGAGCGGAAGCTGCCGGTATTACTGTCACGGTGCCCGTTCTGTGCCGAGCCGTATGATGAGAAAAAGAAATCTTGATGGAGGTAGATCATGAGAAAGAAACTTATAACAGCCATTATAACCGCAACACTCCTGATTGCCGGATGCAGTGACACAGCAAATGTTAGCGCAGGACAGGATAACACAATGGTATTGGTAGAAAGTGGTCTGAATTACAGTATCTACGCGGACAAGGACGCAGGTGTCATGTATCTGTATATGGCGAGTGGGAGTGGTGGAGGTATTACAGTCATGCCTAATGCAGATGGTACACCGAAGATCTGGCAGGGAAAAGAATAAAATATTGGAGGATATTGGCTTATGAAGTTTTCAAAACTGACTAAGCCAGAGCTTGAAGTAATTATTGAAAACGCCAATTTTACGGAGCAGGAAGAGGAAATATTTTCTCTTCTTGCCCGTGGATTTATACCAAAAGAAATATCAATGAAAATTTGTATTCCGCTAAGAACAGTAGAAAGGCGTATCTTTGATATAAAGCAAAAAGTCAAGAGATTGGAAGGTGATTTAAACGGAAAATCTTTCTAAGAGTGAATTGTTGAATTTTGCCATTGAAAATGGTATTATCGACATAGACACCATTCAGAAAAAAATTGAGATGAACGAAAGGAAGAAATTTATTGAAAAACACAATTATAGCATTTGGGAAGGAAAAGACGGTAAGTTTTACACATATTTGCCCGATAAAGAAAGCCAGAGAGGGAAAAAACTTGTAAAAAGAACATCTGAAAAGGCGATAGAAGACGAGATAGTGAAGTTTTATAAAGCCATGGAAGATGAACCGACAATCAGCCAAGTATATTCTAGCTGGATTTCTGAAAAATTGGAATATGGTGAAATAACAAGGCAGACAAAGGACAAGTACGAAACGAATTTTAAAAGATTTTTTGAAAATGAGTATTTGCCGATTGCAAATAGAAAAATCCGGTATATTGACGAAGAAATATTGGAATCATTCATAAAAACAGCTATTTCAAAACTGGAACTTACGCAGAAAGCGTACTCCGATATGCGGATATTGATTAACGGAATTTTTAAATATGCAAAGAAAAAACATTATACCAGCTTGAGCATAACCAATTTCATGGGTGATTTAGAAATTTCGGAGAAGTCATTTAAAAGAAATCATAAGTCTGACAACGAATTAGTTTTTTCTAAGGATGAAGAACTTTTGATTGAACAATTCATAATGGAAGACCAACCCACATTGATTGAGCTTGGGATTATCCTGGCATTTAAAACCGGACTAAGGGTTGGAGAAATATCCACGCTTTCATGGTCAGATATTGCAGAAAATAAGATACATATATCAAAGACAGAAATACGATACCGAGATGATAGTGGCAAATATGTGTTTGATGTTCAGAATTTTCCAAAGAGCGATGCCGGATTTAGAGATGTTATAATTACCGAAGATACCAATGAACTTATGAGAAAAATAAAAATGCTTAACCCTTTTGGAGAATATATTTTTATGAAAAAAGGTAAAAGGATAAAAGGGCAAGCATTTACAAGACGTTTATATGTGATCTGCGATAAGTTAGGAATTTTTGAACGCTCAATTCATAAGGCGAGAAAGACATATGCCACAAAACTAATAGATGGAAATGTTCCAGAGTCAGTAATAAAAACTCAAATGGGTCACACTGACATTAGAACAACGCTTGACCATTATTATTTTAATAATAAAACAGAGAGAGAGATGCAGGAATACATTTCGAAAGCACTATCGATGTAAAAGGTAACACGAGGTAACACCTTTAGGTGTAAAGAAACCTAGTATTTATGCGGGTTTGCGGGGTTTGATACCGAGTTCGAATCTCCCTTCCGCTACTAATTTTTAAAAATTAAAAACCTTGTGAAGCCTTGATTTTACTGGAAGAAAGGAGATTTTGAATGGTGTCTTTTCTGAAAGTAAAAATCAAAGGTAACACCAAAGGTAACACGAACAAATGTATGGACGCTTGATGCGTTCTTTTTTATTGCAATTTTGGCGGTAATGCGGCGGGAAACAGGCGTTATTTAGACGGTATTCTGGCGGTTTTACCGTCTTTTTTTATGCCACAATATAAGCAAAGGGAGGGATGATAATGTTTTCTGACGATGTTCTTGAGAAAATTTTTGCCAGAAAAGAGCTGCAGTCTTTAGATCTATCGACACAATCGGCTATTATACATGCAATTGAAGATGTTTTAGAGGAGGTAGAACAAAATGAACATGAACGGACCGTATCAGACTCCAATTTATAATCAGCCGGTTCAATATGGTCAGCAATACGCACCATACAATCCTTATGTCAATCAGCCTCGCATAGATGCAAACCAAAACTATGCGCAGGCATTGCAACAGGTTCAGACGCAAATGCCGGTTCAAAATTTAGGCATAAATGGGAAAGTAGTTCCGGCGGTAGAAAACATCACGGCAAATGATGTTCCGATGGATGGCAGCGTAGCATTTTTCCCAAAACAGGATATGACAGAAATATATGCTAAAAGTTGGAATGCAGATGGTACAATTCGCACAATCGTTTTTAAACCGGTTTCAAGTGATACCGTTAGCAATTTATCACATGATACTGAAAAATTGAAATTTGACCTATCAGACGAGTGCACAGGTGCATTTATGCAGAAGTTCGATGAACTTTTTGGAAAAATTGAACAGATAGAAAACCGATTAGATAAACTTCCTAACGGTCAAAGAAAAACTTCACAGGTAAAAAAGGAGAGTGATCCAGAGTGAACCCAATGCAGGTAATTTTAAATCAAATGGTAAATTCCCCACAGGTACAAAATAATCCAATGGCTAAAAATGCCATGCAAATGTATCAAAATGGAGACACCAACGGCTTAAAATCAATGGCAGAAAACCTTTGTAAAGAAAGAGGAATTACAGTAGATGAAGCAAAGCAAAAGGTTATGAGTATGTTTAATCATTAGTACATTTTGGGTTGCGCGCACAATAACCGGTTATCCCATTTGTAAATAAATCAGATGGAGGTAAACAAAATGTTTAATGGAAACGCATCTCCTAGTCTTGCTGATATTGCAGCAGTGACAGGAAACGGGAGAAACAATGATGGTATGTGGGGCGGCGATGGCTGGTGGGCTATCATTATCTTCGCTATGATCTTTGGCTGGGGCGGCTTTGGCGGCAATGGCTGGGGAGGAAACGGAGGTATGGGAGCGACAGCATCTGCATACACCGACTCTGCAATTCAGCGTGGGTTTGACACGCAGGCTATCATCGGGAAGTTAGATGGTATCACAAATGGTCTCTGTGATGGATTTTACGCACAGAATACCGCCGTTATGAACGGTTTCCATGGTGTAGACAATGCAATCTGCAACCTTGGCTACCAGACACAGCAGGGATTTAATACCACAAACGTGACACTTATGCAGGTGCAAAATGCTTTGCAGTCCCAGCTGGCTAATTGCTGCTGTGAGACCAGAGAAGCTATCCAGGGTGTAAACTACAATATGGCGCAGAACACCTGTGCACTGCAGAACA
>OIYG01000974.1_pt1 | contig 23981 bp, 23 predicted proteins | sample 1587861 | NCBI WGS metagenome assembly OIYG01 (sample SAMN03283272) | human gut metagenome | biome: human-associated habitat; material: feces | host: Homo sapiens | place: Peru | collected 2012 | reverse complement strand
CATATCTGTGGGGGTTAACGAATTATTGTTAGAAAAGATGTTGTTTTGAAGCAAACTGCCTTATGAACACTCAGCCTTGCCGACTTTTTGTTTATTTATCCTGTTCTTTGTTTTCTTCCTTTTCGACTTCTTGAGTGAAAAATTCAAATTCTTCTCCCTTGCCGAAAGCTTCCGTGCTGTCGCTCGCCTTGAAAAAGACGGTCAGCGTTTGGAATATAAGCTTTATATCAAGCCAAAGACTGTATTTTTCGATATACATAAGGTCAAGCACAAGCTTATCCTTTGGCGAGGTATTGTATTTACCTGCTATCTGTGCGTGACCCGTAAGTCCTGCCTTAACTCTTAAGCGATAGCTGAATTCGGAGAGCATATCGGTATATTCGTCAACATTTTCAACCATTTCGGGACGAGGACCGACAATGCTCATTTCGCCTTTGAGAATATTGATAAGCTGCGGCAGCTCGTCAATTCTGAACTTACGCAAAAATCTTCCGACCTTTGTAATACGGTCATCATCACTTGTAACGGAGCGGTTGACAGAGTCCTTTTCTTTCATTGTTCTGAATTTATAAACATAGAAAACCTTACCGTCGAGCGTAGCTCTCTTTTGCTTAAAGAGCACCTTTCCGCCGTCCTCAAGCTTAATACAAAGGGCGCTTATCACAAAAAGCGGTGAAAGAACAATAAGACCGCAGAGCGAGCCGAAAACGTCAAGCAAGCGCTTAAAAAATTTCTGCTCAATGGTAAGTCCCTTGACCTGTGAAGCATAAAGCGGCTTATCGTCCAAAATTGCTGTTCTGCCTCTCAAAGCGACAATGTCGCACATTTCAAAATTGTAATAGATATTCTTGTTGTTGGCATAGCAGTATTCAATTATCATCGTCCTTGACGAAACGGGAACATCATACACGAACACGGTGTCGCAGCGGTTGATAATGTCGAACAAATCGGGCGACGTGAAAAGTATCATATCGGTAATATTATACTGCTTTTTATATTTCAAAATCTTGGGTACAACGCTGTTGAGCGCATATTTCGAGGTCGTGATAACGCAGCATTTTTCGGGAGAATTTATTGTGAAAAAGACATGATTTCCGAAATATGTCAATGCGATTATCATTATAAGCTGAAGCACATAGACGAGCACAAGTATATCCAAATCCTCAAGTTTAAAGGTTTGGTTGTTAGCCGAGTTCGTGTTCATTATGCACAACTGAACATATGTGATAATATCCGTAAAAAATGTCGCAAGAGAAAGCGAGCTGATTATCGGCTTGCTCTTATTGATGCCTATACTGTATCCGCCGAAAATCGACATTGACGCAAGTCCCAATACAACGAAAGTGAACATTGTAACGGCGGCAGTTCTCGAAACGTGCAAAAGCCACGCATTATTTATACCGAAAAGCAAAAAGAATATTGCAAACAATAAAAAAAACAGAGTAAATTTCAAAAGCATTACAATTAAGCTTGTGAACTTTTTTAATCTATTCATAATACACTCCGTAAACACACTAAATTTCCAGTGAGATAAATATACGCTTTTTTTCGCCGATTGTCAACAAATAGCGCACGAAAGCCGCCGTTTTTAACATTCCCCGTTTTGGCTCATATAATGAAACGGGGAGCAAAAAATTACAAGGAGAGTTTACATTGGATATTAGAGAAAAATGTACGATACCCGAGCAGTCCTGCTGTGAATTGAATATCGGCAGCATAAGCTCGTATTACGGCACTTCGGTCTTGCCGGATAAAGTTGTCACGACAATGGCTTATGTGCCTTTTCAAACGGATACGACAATGTACAAACCCGAAACGGCATTGAAATACGGAACGGTTTTTCCTGACCTCAACAAGCCGTTTTTAGGAGGTAAATGCATATGAGCAACAGAACAGCGGCATTATATAAGCTTTCTTCGATGCAATTTGCGGCATTAGAGCTTCATATATATCTCGACACCCACCCCGGCGATGTTGAGGCACAGAAGAAATATTACGAATATATGGCAGCTTACAAGGCAATGCTTAAGGAATTTGAAGCGTTGTACGGTCCGATAACCTGCCCTGCCGACGGTAAAGAATGGCTTAAAGACCCGTGGCCGTGGGATGTAACTAAGGAGTGTGATTGCTGATGTTTCAATATGAGAAAAAATTGCAGTACCCTGTCAATATAAAGAACCCCAATCCTAAGTATGCACAGATTATAATCAGCCAATACGGCGGTCCCGACGGCGAATTGGGTGCGTCGCTTAGGTATCTTTCGCAGAGATTTTCAATGCCGTATGCGGAGCTCAAAGGCTTGCTTACCGACATCGGAACGGAGGAATTGGGACACCTTGAAATGATAGGTGCGATAGTTTATCAGCTTACGAGAAATCTCTCAATAGACGAGATAAAGAAAAGCGGCTTTGACAAATACTTTGTTGACCACACAACAGGCATTTATCCCGTGGCGGCAAGCGGTGCGCCGTATACGGTAACGACCTTTCAGTCAAAGGGCGACACGATAACGGATTTGCACGAGGATTTGGCGGCGGAACAAAAGGCGAGAACGACCTATGACAATATTTTGCGACTTGTTGACGACCCCGACGTGCGAGAGCCGATTAAGTTCCTGCGTGAGAGAGAAGTCGTACACTATCAACGCTTCGGCGAGGGCTTGCGACTTGCAACGGATAAACTCAATGAAAAGAATTTCTATGCGTTCAACCCGAGTTTCGACAAAAAATGCAACAGAAAATAGCAGTAAAAAATACGGCACACTCCGAAAAGAGTATGCCGTATTGCTTTATTTTGATTATTTAAGTGCGATTGCCTTTTTAACATTTTCAGCGATATTTTTAGCATCAAGACCGTAGATGTGCAAAAGCTCAACCGCAGGGCCTGATTTACCGAATACGTCATTTACGCCGACACGAACAACAGGTACGGTTCACAGCCGGCATAGATGTCCTTGTAGCACCTGTCGAAATCACGGGTATACCAAGGGTCCGAAACATCTGCACTACTTTCTGTGTATTTCATCAGCTTATGGATTTTGCCCCGCTTATCTTCGACGAGAATACGGGTCATATTGCGAATATTGGCACTATCCATACCGATAAACAAATCGTATTTATCGTAGTCGCTGGCTTTAAGCTGAACTGCTCTTTTACCGCTCGGGTCAATGCCGTGACCTTCAAGAACAGCCTTTGCAGGCGGATAAACAGAGTTGCCCACACCATTCCATATTTTTTTCTGTACCGGTAGCAGAGGAGGCAATTACAAAATTCTTTTTCAAACCTCTGCGCTTAACCATATCTTTTAACACAAATTCAGGCATCGGCGAACGGCAAATGTTGCCGTGGCACACAAACATAATCTTAACCATAATTATATGATATTTTATTCGTGAACTGTTGTCAATAAAAATGATAGAATAGGAAATATTTTTTGAAGAATTATATGCTATACTATAATCACACTTGCAGGTGTTAGAAAAGGAGGAGGCAATGGATAATCGCAGAATTATACAGAATGCTCTTGATTATATTGAGAATAATCTAAAAACTGAAATCAATATGAATGAGTTGTGCGATATAGCAGGATATTCCTATGTGCATTTTTGCAGACTGTTTTCACATTATGTCGGTTTATCTCCGAGTGAATACATTACACGCAGAAAGCTGATTCATACTGTTTATGATATGTCAAGAGGAACAACAAAGGTTGATATTGCACTTTCCTATGGCTTTGAAACTTATGCTGGATTTTACAAAGCATTTAAGCGTGAGTTCAATTGTTCTCCCTCCGAATTTATCAAATCTTATAAAGGTGAAAATCCTTATAGGATTAACATTTTGCAGGAGGAACAAATTATGATTTCAAAAAACAAAATACAAAAATTACTCAGTCATTGGAATTTGCAGGATGAAAATGTTTCAAACATTTACAATGAAAACACAGGCAGACAAAGCGAAAATGCTTACTATATCGGTGAGGAATATGTAATCAAATTTTCTGCGAATTACGGCAGTATAAAAAATAGTATCAGCATAACAAACAGTCTTGCAAAATCAAATTTACCTGTTGCCGAAATTGTTAAACCCGTTGATAGTTCAGATTATTTACAAAACGGCGAGCTTTATTTTGTCGTAACGAAACGAATCAAAGGCAGTCAGTTGAAATGTGAGGATATTTTCAAAAATACCAATATTGCATATCAGATAGGCAGTAACATAGCGAAGCTACACAATTCGCTTAAAACATTTGATGAAAGTGATTACAAACAAGCTGACATTTTTAGTGATGTTGAATCTGCATTGCCAAAAGTACAGAATTTTGTCAATTTGAATGATGATTTTCTCAAAAATTTCAATATCGTTTATGATAAACTGCCGATGCAGATTATCCACCGTGACATAAATCCGTCAAATATGATTTTTGACAAAGGTGAATTCAAAGGCTTTATTGACTTTGATTTAACAGAGGTTAATATCAGAATATTTGATATATGTTATTGTGCAACCGCAATTTTATCTGAATGTTTCAATAATTCCGATATTGATAAAAGCAAGTGGCTTGAAATATTTGATAATCTTGTAAAGGGTTATGAGAGCATTACTCCGCTGTCTGAATTTGAAAAACAGGCTTTGCCTTATGTGCTTTATTCAATTCAGATAATCTGTATTGCGTATTTCAGTCAGTTTGATAAATTTGATAGCCTAACAAAAATAAATATTGATATGTTGAAATGGGTTATTAATAAATTAAAGTTTTAAGTGTAAAAGCAAGGTGTGTTAATTTCACATCTTGCATTTTAATCTTCAACTGTTAAATTTTTGAGCTATTGGTCATTATTTTTCTACAAGATTGGTGACGGGGTGAGGGCTTGCGACTTGCGACGGATAAGCTCAACGAAAAGAATTTCTATGCGTTCAACCCGAGCTTTGACAAAAAATGTAACAGAAAATAGCACAAAAATACGGCACACTCCGAAAAGAGTATGCCGTATTGATTTTATTTTGATTATTTAAGAGCGATTGCCTTTTTAACGTTTTCAGCGATATTTTTAGCGTCAAGACCGTAGATGTGCAAAAGCTCAACCGCAGGGCCTGATTTACCGAATACGTCATTTACGCCGACACGAACAACGGGAACGGGTACGGTTTCACAAACGACCTCTGTAACCGCAGAACCGAGACCGCCGATAATGTTATGCTCCTCGGCAGTAACGATAACGCCCGTTTTCTTTGCTGAGTCAATGATTATATCTCTGTCGATAGGCTTAATTGTAGCCATATTGACAACTCTTGCGGAAATGCCCTCTGCCTTGAGGCTTTCGGCAGCCATCAAAGCTTCGTTTACCATAAGACCCGAAGCGATAATTGTAGCGTCTGTACCCTCAACAAGCACATTGCCCTTACCGATTTCGAACTTGTAGTTTTCGTCAAATACTCTCGGCACAGCAAGACGACCGAAACGCATATAAACGGGGCCGTCATGCTCAACAGCAGCCAAAACGCAAGCTCTTGCTTCGATATCGTCGGCAGGATTCAAAATAACCATACCGGGAATTGTTCTCATAAGAGCAATATCCTCACAGCACTGGTGGCTTGCGCCGTCCTCGCCGACAGAAATGCCTGCATGAGTTGCGCCGATCTTAACGTTCAGGTGCGGATAGCCGATTGAGTTTCTTATCTGCTCAAACGCTCTGCCTGCCGCAAACATAGCGAAGGAAGAAGCAAAAACGGTATGACCTGTTGCCGCAAGTCCTGCCGCAACGCCCATAAGGTTAGCCTCTGCGATACCTACATCAAAGAATTTATCAGGATGAGCGCTTTTGAACATACCTGTTTTTGTTGCTGCTGCGAGATCAGCATCAAGAACAATGATTTTGTCGTTTTTATCGCCCAATTCAACAAGTGTTTTACCGTAAGCGTCACGGGTTGCACATTTAATTACATCTGCCATAATTAAGCCTCCAATTCTGCGAGAGCCGCTTTAAGCTCAGTCATCGCCTGTTCGTATTCTTCGGTGTTCGGAGCTTTTCCGTGCCAGCCTACTGCGTTTTCCATATACGAAACGCCCTTGCCCTTAATTGTTTTCATAACAATACAGGTCGGCACGCCCTTTGTTGCCCTTGCATTTTCAAGTGCAGACTCGATAGCATCAAAATCGTGTCCGTCAATCTCAACGACGTTCCACTTGAAAGCCTTGAATTTGTCGGCAATCGGATAAGGAGAATTTACCTCTTCAACCGTGCCGTCGATTTGAAGTCCGTTGTAGTCAACAACCGCAACAAGATTGTCAAGACCACGGTTAGCGGCAAACATTGCAGCCTCCCAGACCTCGCCCTCTTCGATTTCGCCGTCGCCGAGGACTGTATAAACACGGAAGTCCTTCTTGTCGAGCTTTGCGCCGAGTGCCATACCGACAGCAGCTGAAATTCCCTGACCGAGAGAGCCTGTGCTCATATCAACACCGGGGATTTTGTTCATATTGGGGTGTCCCTGAAGATAAGAGTCCGACTTTCTGAGAGTTTTCAAATCTTCAACGGGGAAAAATCCCTTGAGTGCGAGCGTTGCATAAAGAGCAGGCGCAGCATGTCCCTTTGAAAGAACAAATCTGTCTCTGTCCTCCATATGCGGATTTGAGGCGTCAATGCTCATTTCTCCGTTGTAGAGATAAGCGAGCAAATCACAAATTGAAAGCGAACCGCCAGGATGTCCCGCCTTGGCATTGTAAACGCCCTCAATAACGCCTATGCGTGCCTTTGCAGCAAAAATCTGCAATTCTTTCTTTTTCATAGCGTCCATAATCAGTTCTCCTTATATGTGTACATTATATAATTGAGCAAATCTCCGACGGCTCCCTTGTTGCAATGGCAAGCCTCGAATTTTGCTATTTCATGCATTTCTTTAGGTGCCTGACCGCAGCAAGCAGGCAATCCGACGGTTTTGAGCATATCGAAATCGTTGAAATAGTCTCCGATTGCGGCGGTATGCTCTTTTTTTATTCCGAACATATCTGCGATTTTCATAATCGCCGTACCCTTATGCACGCCCTGCTCCACCATTTCAAATGAGGCTATTGACGACGACATAAGGTTTACGCTTGTATCCGTTGCGCCGTAAAGGTACTTTTTGACTGAGCTTATAAGCGTCGGCATACCGAGGAAAATTACCTTTCCCCAATCGTCGGGCGGAACCTCGTCTGCCTTTTTGAAGCGCTTATGGGGCAAATCATCCGATATAAGCATAGCTTCGGCAAAAATATGCGGATTTACGGCATATCCCTCTCTGCTTGTGAGAATATAAGCCTCCAGCATGGGAAATTTTTTCATAGCTGACTTAAAAAGCTCGTATCCCATAGGATTTATCGGCGTAAAGTCAAGAATTTTATCGTTCATAACATCATATATGCCTGCGCCGTTAAGTATGACTGCGGGCGTGCCGGCAATCATCGGAAGCGACTCATAGGGTTTGCGGATTGAGCTGACATTTCTGCCCGAGGCAAGAGTAAATCTGCCATTTTTCTCAACCACGAACTCATTTATGGCGTCATAATTACGTTTTGGCAAGCGTCTCAATTTATTGTTGAGCGTGCCGTCAATATCGGACACCACAAGCCAATCGGAAAAATCTGTTTTTATCTGTTTCTCTGCCAAATTTTACAACCCTTTCATAAACCGAGTGAAATACTCGGGAAGCTCTGAAGAGAACTCAACATATTCACCGCTTCTCGGATGAACAAACCCGATAAGTCCTGCGTGCAGGCATTGACCGCAAAGCCTTTGCTCGGCGGCGTTCCTCGGTTTGCCGTAAACATCATCACCTGCAAGCGGATGCCCGAGATATGCCATATGAACTCTGATTTGGTGAGTTCTGCCCGTTTCAAGCCTTAACCTCAAATAGTCATAGCCGTTGAGCTGTTCCAAAACTTTATAATGAGTGACCGCATTCTTCGAGTTTTTGTCGGTTACGGTCATTTTCTTTCTGTCGTTTGTGCTTCTGCCGATAGGAGCTACAACCGTGCCCTCGTCCTGCTTCAGATGACCTATGCAAACGGCACGGTACTCCCTTGTGAAGCTGTGTTCTTTTATCTGCTCGGCAAGACCCTTATGCGCAAAATCATTCTTTGCGACAATTAAAAGCCCCGAGGTGTTTTTGTCAATCCTGTGGACAATGCCCGGTCGCAAAACGCCGTTAATTCCCGAAAGACTGTCCTTACAATGATACATAAGAGCGTTTACAAGCGTGTTTTCATAGTTGCCGGGTGCAGGATGAACGACCATACCCTTAGGCTTATTGACAACAAGCAGGTCGTCGTCCTCAAAGACTATATCAAGCGGAATATTCTGCGGCTCAACCGTCAATGCTACGGGTTCAAGCGGAAGATACTCCACCCTATCCTCTGTTTTCAACTTATAATTTTTAGAAACGGTTTTTCCGTTTACGCTTACATTTCCCGACTCAATCGCCCTTTGAATATAGCTTCGTGAGGTTGAGGGGAATATAAAGGACAAATATTTATCTATTCTCTCGCCGTCGCTTTCAACATCGGCAATTATACTGATACTGTTCATATTATTTCTTTGCCTTATCGGTTTTTGAGTCCTTGATAATATCGTACAGCAGGTAGATTATGACGATAAACGCACCAACCGTAACAAGAATATCCGCAAAATTGAACACTGCGAATTTAATAAACAGCGGATCAATATAGTCGATGACAAATTCCCTGCCGACCCTGTCGATAAGGTTTGCGCCGCCGCCCGAAATTATAAGAGTCAGTCCCCAATAGACAACCTTTGAATGAATTCTTCCCGATAATAAATAAATAAGTCCGACAATCAGCACAAGCGCCGTAAAAACGCTCAACACCCTTGTATATCCACTAAATGAGCCGAATGCCGCCCCCGTGTTTTCTACATATGTCAGACTTAATACTTTATCAATTACCGTAATTGAACCGATGGGCTCAAGATGCTTCAAGACCGCAAATTTTATAAGCTGATCGATAGCTATTAAAAATGCTATAATAATTATTGTGATTGCCTGAAGCATCGTGCCACCTCTGAATTATTTCTTCTTAAAGAATTTTTTGAATGAAATTGCGCCGTCATCATCTTCGTCGCCCGTTTCATCCTCAACCTCGTCAACAGACTCATAATCGTCTGCGTCTGCGGTTATTTCGCTGTCGTCATCATCGTCAAAATCAAGATCGTCTATATTGAGTGAAAAGCCGCCGTTATCCTCGGAAGCGTCGGAGGAAATATCCTCAAATTCATCCTCGGGCTCATCCTCAAATGCAGTCTCGTCAAGAACGAAAGCCTCTTTCTCGTCTGCTTCGTCCACATCATCAAGGATATTCTCAATATCGGTAAGCTCAAAGGTATCATCCTCGACGGGCTCTTCGACAGTCTCCTCTGCCGTCTCTTCGACAGCTTCTTCCGCTTCTTCTTTGACTGTTTCCTCAACAGGTTCAGCAGCTTCTGCAACCTCTTCAACCTCAACGGGTTCTTCGACAGGTGTTTCGGCTGCTTCTTGTGCTGCTTCAGGCTCAATGTCCTGTACTTCTTCCGTTTCCTCGGAATATGTAGGAAGTCTGTCAAGCAAAGTCAAGTGTTCCTTATACATATCCATCATTTTGGTACGGAAAGCGGCAACCTCTTTTTTAAGCATTTCAAGAACAAGATTTTCTTGAGTTACCTTGCGGTTAATTCCGCCGATAATCTCATCCGCCTGCTTGTTTGCCTCGTGGATTTTAGTGTCTGCCGTTCTTTTAGCGTTGTCAATAATTTTCTCCGCTTTTTGAGAAGCATCCGAAAGCATATCCTCCGCCTGCTGTGAAGCCTCGGAAAGCTGTTTTTCGGAAGTCTCTTTTGCATCCGAAACAATTCTGTCTGCAAGCTTCTGAGCCGAGAGCAAAGCCTGACGCAAGCTGTCCTCGTCCTTCTTGTATTCCTCGACCTTATTGGCAAGGATGCTCATTTTCTTAATGATATTAGCGTTCTCACGGAACATCTGGTCATAGGAAGCGTGAATTTCATTGAGAAATTCGTCAACCTCCTCTGCCTTGTATGAGCTTTTGCCCGTGGTGTGAAATTCTTTTGATTTAATCTGATCCGGTGTAAGCATTATTTGTTATCCCCACTTCTGACTGAAATTATATTATTTATCAAAAACATAGCCGTTGTTACCAAGCTCGCTCAAAAGATCTCCGTTTACATCAACATTGAACGGAGTGATCATAAACGTATCGCTTGCAACCTGTCGCATTGTAGCCTTGTTGGCATAGGTAACACCGCTTAAAAAGTCAAGGACTCTCCTTGCGGTTTCACCGTTTACGGATTCAAGGTTTAATATAACGGTCTTTTTCTGATTGAGATTGTCCGCAACACCTCTCGCCTCTTCCATTGACTTCGGCTTTGTGAGAACAACCTGTAATTTTGCGGTTGTATTTATGCTGACAACCTTGTTGTGATCGCTCTTTGCTTCACGGTTGCCTCTCTGTGAAAAACGAGGAACAGGCTCGTAATCTTCCTCCTCGGGCTCTTCAACTTCTTCATAGCCCTCAGAGTCGGGAACATCATAATACTCGTCTTCCGAAACTTTAAGAATGTTGCTCAACTTATCCTTCAAACTCATTTCTGTATCCTCCTGCTTTAGTATATTCTCGGTCCAAATATCTTTGAACCTATTCTTACATGATTAGATCCGCTGAGTATTGCCGGAACATAATCCGACGACATACCCATAGACAAAATTTTCATATATACATTATCTATTTTTTTTGAGTCAATGTCAACATACATATTGTATATATTCTCAAAAAATTTACAAAGTTCTGTGTTTTTTTCACAAATAGGCGGAATTGTCATCAATCCGCAAATGCGAATTCCCTCAATTTGGGCAATTTCGCAAAGGTTTTCATCGATCGCTTCGGGCATAAATCCCGTTTTTGACTCTTCCCTGCCGATATTGACTTCCAACAAAACATCGGTCACAAGTCCTTTTTTGACGGACTGCTTTCCGATTTCCTTTGCAACCTTGAGTGAATCGACCGACTCGATCATATCAACCTCGCCGACAATCTGCGATACCTTATTGGTCTGCAGGTGTCCGATAAGATTTTTGCGTACTCCGTCAAGCTTCAAATTCGGCTTTTTACGAAGCAGCTCCTGCACTTTGTTTTCGCCGATAAGCGTAATTCCCGAGTCGAGAGCGTGATTTATATACATTTCGTCAACAGTCTTTGTAACTGCCATAAAATCAATGTCCTCGGGCCTTCTTCCGCTTTTGACAGCCGCTTCGGCAATTTCCTCTCGGATATGCTTGAGGTTTGACTCAATATCAGAATACTTTTGTTCAATCAAGGATTTTTCCATCATAAAGGTCAGTTCCTTCCACAATTATATTATCATAAAGCTCAACAAATCCGTTTTCGTTGTTGGGATTGTTGCATATTGACATTTCGCTGTCCGAATAATCAATATTTATCTTCTTAAATTTAACGATATTTCCGTTCAAAACGAAAACACCCTTTTGACCGTCAACCTCTCGGATTGCCTTATTAGGCACTTGGAAGCCCGTATGCTCATCAAAGGTAATTCTGATTTGCTCCGTGCGCAGGCTTGCGTATTGAGTGCTCATCAAATTACATTTCAGAATAACGCCCGTCTTGCCGTCTGCGGTATCGCAAATTGCGGCAACCACGGCATTTATAGGCTCCGCCGTGGTCATTGTAAACTCAACTTTAGCCTTACTTCCGATTGAAAGTTTAACTGCGTCTTCATAATTTACAACGCACAAAAAATACCAATTAAAGCCGTCAACAAGCTTTCCCATATAATTATCCGCATTGCCCTTTTGGGTTTTTGACGTGTCAAACAAATCAGAAATCTGCGAAGTGGTCATGGACATTACACTTTTATAATCAACCGTGCTTTCGTAACCGTCCGCAACGCTGATATAATACCCCGGGTGCGGTGCTTTAATAGTATTATATCCTATATTTGCACTTTGAAGCTGTGCTAATTTTGCGTTTAACTCGCCAAGTCTTGCGCTCGGGTCAATAACCGTGCCTGTCGAAAGCTGACGAGAAGTTATTGCGTCTCTGATATTGTTTTCGTAGGTTTCATAAGAACTGATATTTCCCTTGCTTATGGCAACAGAATACGCTTCACACGCCGAATAAATACGCTCGTCAAGCGGTGTAATATCGGCTGTCTGTACACCGACCTTGTTCTGCAAGGAGGAAAAATATTCAATCTCATCTTTGACGACTTCCATCTCATTATAAGCCTTTGCCGCATCATCGCTTGTGAAAACAACCGCAACGTCGTCTTGACTTGCAACCCTTTTTCCGTCATCGACAAGCGGTACAAGTGTTCCCGTAACGCTCGCCTCTATCGGATACTCGTCCCTTACGACAAATGCGTCCGTTACCGCCGTAGAAGCTACGGTTTTGCTCAAGGCAACCTGCGTTTTAACGGGCTGATAGTTGATTTTGAACACCTGATACAAAAAGAAGATTATAAAGATAACTCCCGCAACGATGTATACGGCGTTCATTTTCTTTTTGTCGTCCTTGAACTGCAATATGTTATTCTTTTTTTCAGGCATCAAATCACCTTCTTTATATAATCAAATACTTTTTCGTAAAAGCTGTCGCTTGTTTCCTCATCGGGATAAAACCATTTTATATTTTCGTTTCGTCTAAACCAAGTGAGCTGTCTTTTTGCATAGTGACGTGTTCCGATTTTAAGGTTTTCCAAAGCCTGCTCAAGTGAAATTTCGCCGTCAAAATAAGGCTTTAACTCCTTGTAGCCGATAGCCTGCGAGGCGGTGGATTTTTTCGGCAAAGCGTAGTAGCTTTTTGCTTCCTCGACAAGTCCGTTTTCAACCATAAGGTCAACACGTCTGTTTATTCTGTCGTAAAGAACGTCCCTGTTTTTGTAATTTATACCGATAAAGCAGCAGTTGTAATTTGTCGGTTCAAGCCTTGACTGTGCAACCGCTTCGGTAGGTGTTTTCCCCGTAAGGGTGTATATTTCAAAGGCTCTGATAATACGCTTTTCATTGTTCGGGTGAAGTTTTGAAGCGTATTCGGGGTCAATTTCCGCAAGCCTTTCAAGCATTTTTTCGGCACCGACGGATTTTAATTCGTCATTGAGTTTTTTTCTCAAATTTTCGTCGCTGTCCGCTTCGGAAAACTTTATATTATTTACAAAGCTGTCAACATAAAGTCCCGTTCCGCCTGCCAAGACGGGCAATTTACCACGGGATATTATATCCTCGCAGCAGTTTTCGGCATCACTTACAAACTGTGCGACACTGTACTGTGAAGTAACGTCCAAAAAGTCGATTAAATGGTACGGTATGCCCTGCATTTCAGAAACGGTAGGCTTTGCCGTGGCAATGCTCATACCTTTATATATCTGCATTGAATCCGCCGAGATAATCTCGCCGTTAAATTTCTTTGCACATTCGACCGCAAGCGCCGTTTTACCCGACGCTGTAGGTCCTACGATAACAAGTAAGGAGGGTTTCTGCATAATTCACACCCTTCCGAACTGCTTATCAAGCTCATATTTTGTAAGCTCAATCAAAACAGGTCTGCCGTGAGGACAATATCTGACACTCTCATCGGACAAAAGCTGTTTTGTGAACTCGATAAGCTCATAATCGGTCTGCTTGTTTCCTGCCTTTATAGCGGCACGGCAAGCTATTGAATGATATACCCAGTCAAGCTGTTCAGGTAAAATGTCTCTTTTATTCTGTGTAAGATAGCCTGCAATTTCGGTTATAAGCTGCGTTACGTCCTCGTTTTCAAGGTTTAACGGGCAAGCCCTGACAATAACCGAGCCGTCGCCGAAATCGTCAATTTCAAAGCCTGCGCTTCGTATCATTTCAAGATTTTCCGTAACAGCAACATATTCTTCTTTCGAAAGCACAACGGTACAAGGCTTTAGCATCAGCTGACTGCCGTTTGAACCGTTGTCCTTTTTAAGCTTATTGTAAAGCATACGCTCATGTGCGGCGTGCTTGTCGATTACCGCAAGCTTTCCGTTGTATTCGGCAAAAATGTATGTCTTGAAAGCCTCGCCGAGATACTTAAACGAAACCTCGCTGTCCACGCCTTTTTTAATATCCTTGTTCGGATTTTCGGAATATACCGTTTCGTCGTCATCATCGTCATCGTCAAATGGATTACTAAATGCCTCTGCGGTTTTTACGGACAGATCAATTTCGTCCTCATAGTTATATTTTTTGTATGTAACACGCTCGGGGGCGTTCAACTGAATTCGACTCGGGATATTTTCCTCTGCATTTATAACGGGACTGCTCGAAAAAACAGGCGGTTTATCGGTTGAAGCTTCTGAATTCAAAGAATACAAATCGGTCTGCTCCGCCTCGGGTATCGGCGGCTGCAAAATGTCCGAAACAGGCTTACTTTTAAGCTGTGCCTGCGGGCGTGAGGCGTCATTTGAAACGGCATTTTTTGCGGCATAGTACACAAGTTCAAAAATTGCTTTTTCGTTTGAAAAACGCACCTCGGTTTTTGCGGGATGAACATTGACGTCAAGCAATTCGGGTATCATTTCAATAAAAAGCACACACGCAGGATATTTGCCGACCATAATTGAATTTTTATATGCTTCGTTGAGCGCCGCACTTGCGGTTTTGCTCTTTATAAATCTGTTATTTGCAAAGAAAAGCTGCATTGAGCCTGAACCTCTTGCATAAAAAGGTTTTGAGACAAAGCCCTTAATTTTCATACCGTTAAGTTCATATGAAACGGGTATCATTGAATCGGAAAACTCGTCACCGTACACGGAATAAATTGCATTTTTAAGCTCACCCGTTCCATCGGTGCAAAGAGTTTGCCTGCCGTCCTTTATAAATCTTATGCTTATCTCGGGATGAGAAAGTGCGATTTTATCGACAATACCGGCAACCGCCATAGCCTCCGACTTGTCGGATTTTAAGAATTTCATTCTCGCAGGGGTATTGTAGAAAAGATCCCTTATGATTATTGTCGTACCGTTCGGACAGCCTGCATCGTCAAGCGACACCTGTTCTCCGCCGAAAATTTCCATTCTCGTACCGACTTCTTCGTCACGGGTTTTTGTGATTATCTCCGTTTTGGAAACCGCCGCAACCGACGACAACGCCTCGCCCCTGAATCCGAGGGTCATAATCGCATCCAAATCCTGCGCCGAGGAAATTTTACTTGTGGCGTGGCTTACGAAAGCAAGCGGAACATCATCCCTTGCAATTCCGCAGCCGTTATCGGTTATTCTTATGTACCTGACGCCGCCGTTTTGAATTTCGACGGTTATATCGGTAGCGCCTGCGTCGATAGAGTTTTCAAGCAACTCCTTAACAACAGATGCCGGTCTTTCGACAACCTCGCCTGCGGCTATAAGTTCCCAAATATTTTTAGGCAATTTATTTATTTTTCCCATAACCGCACCTCCGTTGCGAATTTATTTTAATTAAGACTGCTTTGCCTTTGCCGATATTTCATATAGCTTCGACATAGCCTCAATCGGTGTGAGCGTATTGACATCAAGTGCCTTTAATTCGTCGATTATCTCACTTTCTGCGGTTGAGCCGAAGCTTACCTGCATATCGTCGTCCGCTTCCTTATGAACAGCATTTGACACAACGGGCGCAACGCCGTTTTCCTCAAGCGATTTCAAAATGACCTTAGCACGCTTAACAACAGTATCAGGAACGCCTGCAAGCCTTGCAACGTCGATACCGTAACTGCCGTCTGCACCGCCTCTTACTATACGGCGAAGAAAGATTATATCCTCTCCACGCTTTTTGACGGCAATATTGAAGTTCTTAACGCCGTCCATCTCGTTTTCAAGTTCGGTCAACTCGTGATAATGCGTTGCAAAGAGCGTTTTTGCACCCAAATGCTTTTTATCAGCCGTATATTCAAGCACCGCTTTTGCAATGCTCATTCCGTCATAGGTAGAAGTGCCTCTGCCTATTTCGTCAAGGATAATAAGGCTCTTTGAAGTAGCGTTGTCGAGAATTTCCGCAACCTCGCTCATCTCAACCATAAACGTTGACTGCCCCGAAGCTAAATCGTCCGAAGCACCGACACGGGTAAACACGGAATCGACAAGTCCTATCGAAGCATAGGAAGCGGGAACGAAAGAGCCCATCTGTGCCATCATTACGATAATTGCGACCTGCCTCATATATGTAGATTTACCTGCCATATTCGGACCTGTGATAATCGCTGTTCTGTTCTTGTCGCAATCAAGTTCCGTATCATTGGGAACAAACGGCGTATCCTTGAGCATTTTTTCAATTACCGGATGTCTGCCGTCTTTAATGATAATTGTCTGCGAATCGTTTATATCGGGTCTTGTGTAATTGTTTGAAATTGCAACATTTGCAAGTGAACAAAGGGTGTCAAGCGTGGCAATCGCCTTTGAGGTACGGCTTGTACGCTCATACTGTTCGCCGATTTTTTTACGCACCGAGCAGAATATTTCATATTCAAGGCTGACAATTCTCTCCTGTGCGCCGAGCACCTTTGTTTCAAGTTCTTTCAATTCCTGCGTGATATATCGCTCACAGTTTGAAAGGGTTTGCTTTCTTATATATGAATCGGGTACGATTTCTTTATATGCGTTCGGCACTTCAAAGTAATAGCCGAACACTCTGTTGTAGCCGATTTTCAGCTTTTTAATTCCCGTTTCGTCCTGCTCTTTGGTTTCAAGGTCTGTCAGGAACGACTTTCCGCCCTTAACGATTTTGCGAAGCTCGTCAAGCTCGGCATTGAAATTGTCGTTTATCATCCCGCCCTCACGAACAGAAAACGGTGCGTCCTCGCTTATCGCCTGCGAAACGAGTATGTAGACGTCCTCAAGCACGTCAATATCGTTGTAAATATTCTTTAGCAGTAAGGACTTTGAGTCCTTCAAAAGCTCCTTGATTTTAGGAAGCGGCGCAAGAGTTGCTTTAAGCGATAAAAGCTCCTTTGCGTTTGCGGTGTTATAAAGCACCCTTGTCATAAGGCGTTCCATATCGTAAATGTCAACCATCAGCGATACAAAATCATTGCGTTTTTTCGTGCTCTCGCAAAGCTCCGCCACGGCATTATGTCTCTTTGAAATTGCGGCGCAATCGTAAAGCGGACATTCAAGCCAACTTCTGATAAGTCGCTTACCCATAGCGGTTTTGGTTTTATCGAGCACCCACAAAAGCGAGCCTTTCTTTTCACGGTCACGCATAGTTTCGGTTATTTCAAGGTTTCGCCTTGTTGAAATGCCGATTTTCATATACTTTGCGTCGGAATAGTAATTTATTTCTTTTATGTTGTTAAGGTCGGTTTTCTGTGCCTCATAAAGATAGGAAAGAGCCGCACCGAGCGCACAAACCGCACTTTGCTTTCCGTCAAGTCCGAGAGCTTCAAGCGACGGCTTATTAAAATGGGAAAGCACGGTTTTTTCCGCTTTTTCAAAATTAAAACTTTCGGGTGACAAGACCTCAACGGTCGCCTCCGTCTTTTTGGAAATAAATGCCGACAGCCTTTTGAGTGCCGCCGCCTCTTTGTTAATCAAAATCTCCGTGGGCATAAATCTTGCCATTTCGTCAACGGCTTTTTCATCGCAATTTTCGGAAAAAGAGGTAAGATAAACGCTGCCCGTCGATACATCCGCAAAGCAAATACCCATACTGTCAAAAACTTGGCACAATACGGCAAGATAGTTGTTCTTCGTCTCGTCAAGCATACTGCTCTCAATTACCGTTCCTGCCGAAATAACTCTTATTACATCTCTTTTGACGATACCCTTTGCGGTTTTCGGATCTTCCGTCTGCTCACATATGGCAACCTTGTAGCCTTTTGATACAAGCCTTGCTATATATGAATCGGCGCTGTGAAATGGAACGCCGCACATAGGTGCACGCTCCTGCTGACCGCAATCACGTCCCGTCAATACAAGCTCAAGTTCTTTTGAGGCGGTTTTTGCATCCTCAAAGAACATTTCATAGAAATCTCCGAGACGGAAAAACAGAATTGTGTCCGGATAATTTTTCTTTATTTCAAAGTACTGTTTCATCATTGGTGATAATTCTGCCATTTTTTCCGCCTCAAAATTTCAATAGTTTACTTTAGTTAAAATTAGTGACAACCGCCGCAAGAGGAGCATTCTCCGCCGCATTCGTGGTCATGAGCGTGTGCGTGGGGGTCGCAGGTTTCGGGATCCTCGCCGTTTACGCAAAGTGCAAGGATACCTGTGAGATAGTTCATCATCTCATCAACAGCCTGTCTTGCCTCTTCAAAAGCCTTCATATTCTCGTTTACGATTACCTGCTCGTAAAGACCCTGAAATTCCTTGCTGTACTGTTCAAGCTTTTTCTCATCGGGTGTTTCCTGAGAAGCCTCGTGCTGATATGACATCTGAAGAAGCTTAATCTTGCCCATAAGCTCGTTGAGTGCAGTATCCTCTTCGTTCTTTTTCATAGCCTCTTGAAAATCAAGATAAACCTTGTCCTGCTGAATTGCAGCGCCAAGCTGACGTGCGAGTTTTTCGAGTTCCATAATGTTCTCCTTAAATAAAATATTTTAATATCAACTAACCCAAAAGGGATAATTTATTGTGCCAATTCGCCTCTTAAAATCCAGTTGAGGCTCTCCGTTACCTTAACACGGCAGAAATCGCCGATAAGGCTTTCGTCGCCCGGAAATTCGATTATTATATTTCCGTCCGTTCTGCCCGAAAGGTAGTTTTCCTTGTTTTTAGACTTGCCCTCGACAAGTACACGGTAGGTTTTGCCGTCCATCTCGGCGGTTCTCCTTGCGGCAATTTCCTCCTGAACGTCGCAAAGTTCCTTGAACCACTTGCCCTTTTCCTCTCGTGAAACGGGGTCGGGAAGTTCAGCCGCCTTTGTGCCTGTCCGCCTTGAATAAATAAAGGTGAACAGCGAAGTGAATTCAACCTCCTTTATAAGCGAAACGGTGTCGAGGAATTCCTCATAGGTTTCACCGGGGAAACCGACGATAACATCACTTGTAAGCGAAATATCGGGCATTTTTTCCTTTGCATAATTGACAAGCTCAAGATATTTTGCCCTGTCGTAATGCCTGTTCATTGCCTTTAACACCCTGTCGTTGCCTGACTGAAACGGAAGATGCAAATGCTTTGCAACCTTGTCGCACTCCGCCATAGCGTCAATAAGCTCTTTCGTGCAATCTTTAGGGTGCGAGGTCATAAATCTCAATGTGAAATCGCCCGGCAAGGCGTTTATCTCCCTTAAAAGACCTGCAAAGTTCATTGAGCTTACATTGTTCTTGCCGTATGAATTTACATTTTGACCTAAAAGCGTAATATCCTTATAGCCTTGCGCTATAATCTGCTTTGCTTCCTCGATTATGAACTCGGGCTCACGGCTTCTCTCCCTGCCTCTTACATAAGGCACAATGCAGTAAGTGCAGAAATTGTCGCAACCGTACATTATCGGAAGCCAAGCCTTAATTCCCCTATCCCTGTAAACGGGGACATTCTCCGCTATATCGCCCTTTTTGTCGGGGGCGCAAACAACTCTTTTTGAGCCTTGAAGCGTGTTATATAAAAGCTCGGGCAGCATATAAACTGCGTGTGTGCCGAAAACCAAGTCAACATAAGGATAGCTTTTGTAAATTTTATCTCTGATATGCTGTTGCTGCATCATACAGCCGCAGAGAGCTATTACAAGGTCGTGATTTTCCTCCTTGTATTTTTTGAGTATTCCGACATTGCCGAAAACCCTGTCCTCTGCGTGCTCACGGACGGCGCAGGTGTTATAAAGCACCAAATCCGCTTCGGCAAGCTTCTCGGTAAAGCCGTAGCCCATCTCCTTTAGCATACCCATTATTCGCTCGCTGTCCGAAACATTTCCCTGACAGCCGTAGGTGTGGATATAAGCCTTTGGCGTTCTGTCATAATACTTTGCGCCGAGTATTGATTTTACTTTTTGTGCATACTCATTTTGAGCTTGCAGCTGTTCTTCTGATATATTCTGAATTTTTGCCAAAACATCTTCTCCTGTTAAGAAATGTAGGTTGAATTGAGGAATGAAAGCACGTCGTTATAAACTCTGTCCTTGTCGTCCTCGTTTAATATCTCGTGACGGTCGGTCGGATAAAGAATAACCGTCGGCTCCTTGCCTGCGAGCGTAAGATTATCCGAAACCGAAATAACGCCCTTGCCGTTGAGACCTATCGGGTCCTGAGCACCCGAAATAATCAATATCGGAAGCTCGTTCGGAACAAGTGAAGCCCATTGCCTGCTTGAAGCCTCGTTTGCAAGCGCAAATAGGTCTCTGTAACCGCCTATTGTGAATGTAAAGCCGCAAAGTGGGTCGTTTTTGTAATTTTCCCTGTTTTGAACGTTAGTGCTCAGCCAAGCAAGTCCGTCCTCCGTTTTCTCGGAAACGGTAAGGTTTGTAGCCTTGCTGAAAAGCTCGCCGAGAGCCTCAACACGCTTGCTCGGACCGTATTTCTCACAAAGGGAGTCAACTATCGGCTGAAGCATTGCGGCAGTTGACGGAAGCTCGCCCGTACCGCAGTATATTACACCGTTGAGCTCATATCCGAAATGAGCCGTATAAACCCTTGCGCAGAAAGAGCCCATACTGTGACCGAAAAGGAAATACGGAATGTCGGGGTATCTCTTTTTCATAATTTTTGTAAGAATGTGCATATCGTCAACAATTCTCTTGTCGCCGTCTTTTTCGGCAAAGAAGCCAAACTCGGACGGGTCATTTACGGACTTGCCGTGACCTAAATGGTCATTTCCGCAAACAACGAAGCCGTTTGACGCCAAAAACCTTGCAAAATCGTCATAGCGGTCAATGTGTTCCGCCATACCGTGAGCAAGCTGAACAACACCTATAGGCGTAAGCTTATCGTCACTCCAAATGAGCGTTCTTATCTTGTGAATTTTATCCGAAGAGTTGAAATAAGCTTCCGTTTTTACAACAGCCATAACAGTACCTCCAATATAAATTTACATATATTTGTTATTATACTATAAATAAGCTGTTTTGTCATCAGTTTTTGACAATATAAAAAATGTTTTTTCCAAAGTCCTCAAAGCGGCGTATTTTGTTGTTATTTTTGATAAAAAAAGCTCGAAACAGATAGGAAATACCGTCTTTTTATCGATTGAAAATTCTTGAAAATATATCAAAACGGTGCTAAAATTAGATAAATTATTATAAAGGAGACGATACCATGACATACGAGCAGGTTGTTTCAAAGGTAAAGGCTAAATATTCCGATATAGACGCTTCCTCAATTGAAGGTACTCAGGCTATACAGATAAATCTTTCAGGCAAGAACACCGAGGGTATTTTCTACATAGAGGTTAAGGACGGCAAGGTTAATGTTGAGCCTTACGATTATCACGACAAATGGGCTGAGGTTACGGTTAACCCCACAAATCTTTTCAAAATTCTTGACGGCAAGCTCAACCCCGTAATCGCATACACAACGGGTAAGGTCAGCATTTCCGGCGACGTTGATACGGTTCTTCGTTTTGTAAAGCTCGCAAAATCGGTAAAATAATTTGAATCGGCAGAAATTTTAAGGCATCTGAAAATACAGATGCCTTATTTTTTTAATTTAACTCTTTATTTTTCGAAAAACGTGTACTATAATTGCCTTAACAATCTTTTTGGAGATGATGTAATAATGGAAAACAAGCCTGTTACAGCGGTGATTGTCGGTGCAGGACACAGAGCCTTTGTCTATTCAAAGCTTGCACTTACAGACCCCGACAAGCTTAAAATCGTAGGCGTTGCCGATCCCGATAAAATAAGACAGAAAAAAGCAATGGAAATGTTCGGCTTTCCCGAAGAAAACTGCTTTAATTCGGCTTCAGAGCTTGCAAAAGCACCGAAGCTTGCCGACGCAATAATTAACGGAACAATGGACGAACAGCACGTCGAAACGTCAATTCCGCTTCTTGAAAAGGGCTATGATATGCTCCTTGAAAAGCCGTTTGCGACAAATGAAAAAGAGATGAGAACGCTTGTTGACTGCGTTAAGAAAAACGGCAACAAGGTTATGATTTGCCATGTGCTTCGCTACACCCCGTTCTATCTTTCAATCAAGGAGAGAATTGCGAAAGGCGAAATCGGCGATATAATCAATATTCAGACCTGCGAGCATGTAAGCTATCATCATCTTTCAACCTCGTATGTACGAGGAAAATGGGCAAACTCCGACAAGTGTCATACCTCAATGCTTCTTGCAAAATGCTGTCACGATATAGATTTGATGATGTGGATGATGGCGGAAACGAAGCCTGTCAGCATTTCAAGCTTCGGCTCAAAATTCCAATTCAAGCCCGAAAACGCACCCGAAAACGCAGGTACAAAATGCCTTGTTGACTGCCCGCTGGTTGACACCTGCCGTTACTCTGCAAAGAGACTTTATCTTGACCAGCCCGAGCGTTGGGCATTCTATATTTGGGACAAATTAGAGGGCATTGAAAATCCGACGGATGAGGACAGAATAAATCTTTTGAAGGGCGACTCGGAATACGGAAAATGCATTTACAAATGCGATAACAACGTCGTTGACCACCAGTCCGTGCTTGTGAATTTCGCAAGCGGTGCGACGGGTACGCACAATATGGTCGGCGGCTCATCAAAGCCTCAAAGAAGAATACATATTATCGGCACGCTCGGCGAAATATACGGCGATTTTGAAGAATCGAAGTTTTATGTTTCGAAGATACACCCGACAAAGACAGATGAAAAAATTGTAGAAGAGGTCGATTTGAGAGTCGGCGGAGATATGGTCGGCGCATACGGCGGTCACGGCGGCGGCGATGAAAAGCTGGCGGCAGATTTCGTCGAATATTTGCGTGGCGGAAAGCCTTCCCTCGCCTGCACCTCGATTTTCGACTCCGTTGCAGGTCATCTCTGCGTTTATCTTGCCGATAAATCCCGTGAGGAAAACGGTATGCCTCAAAGCGTGGAATTGTAAAAATAGTATTATATTTATCCCCGACAGTGCAAATTGTCGGGGATTGTTTACAAATAGGCGGAAATATGGTATTCTAAAGGCAGATTGTATAAGGGGGATATAAAATGATCTTTATAAGCTTCGATAAACTTATAGAAATACTTTCACCGTTGATATTGATTGTATGTATTATCGCCTTAATCGGATTAAATAAAGATTATGACGCAGAACGAGAACAAGAAAAGCGTCAAACTCTTGAAGCGTATCGGGTGGAAAGCGTTTATATCGACAAAGCAGAAATTCTTCAGCGATACCTTGCGCAAGGCGACCGCCAATTTGTTCAGTCGGACAGCTTCACACTCTACAAGCACGACGAAGAGAAAAATATTGACATTTACGAAAGAAGTAACATAGCTTATTCAAATTATGAGCGAGTTACTGTAAATTCGGAAACGCAGGAGGTTAAATCGTATTGGATTATTTATGACAATTTAGTTCCCGACGGCGATATAACAAAAAAAGTAGTGCGAGATTATTCTGATTTTATAAAAGGAAGATTTGACGAAAATGCAAGCTGGAGCAAGACTTCCGGCGAGAAAAAGTACAACGCATCGGGAATTTTGACTTATATATCCTCAAGAACAGACGGAAAAGTTGAAATGTATCACTCCAATTTTCATAAGGACGGAGCAGATTTTAACTGCTTAATATCGTCGCAGCCCGACTCGGTTGCCATCAGTCTCAATTATGAGTTTTGATAAGACAGTAAAAGATTAAAGGACACCTTTTTATGAGGTGTCCTTTTTCGTTGGATTATTGTTGATTTATGTTTGTTTGTGGCTTAAATCACATTAAAATACACCCACAACCGTAGGGACAACCATTGCGGTTGTCCGTTGGTTTGATTTTATATGTAATTTGCAACCGCCGAGGGAATTAACGAATATATAACTGTTATCGGCTGTAATTAAAATTGAATTGCACATCACATCGTAGGGGCGAACTGTGTT